>Ga0182030_10023891_pt1 | contig 11269 bp, 12 predicted proteins | sample 812S3MmetaG_FD_121299 | JGI IMG/M metagenome (GOLD analysis project Ga0182030, IMG submission 121299) | Permafrost microbial communities from Stordalen Mire, Sweden - 812S3M metaG (Illumina Assembly) | ecosystem: Environmental > Terrestrial > Soil > Wetlands > Permafrost | place: Sweden...
TATCCGAAAACGGTACGTTTGATATTGAGCGGATATGCTGACCTCAACTCGGTGACTGATGCTATCAATCACGGCGCTGTCTACAAATTCCTCACAAAACCATGGGACAACGAAATGTTGTGTGCCCATATTCTTGATGCCTTCAGGCTTTATGAGAGGCAACAAATGAATGGACGGCTGGCTGTAGAAATTCAGAAAACAAATGTCACAATGGCCAACCTGAGTCTGGATTTGGCGAAATTGGTAGAGCAAAGAGATCGACAAATTGAACAGCTCACTTACTACGACCCGCTCACTAACTTGCCGAACCGATTACTATTCCTCGAAAAGTTGAATCAAGGGCTAGTACAGGCGCAAAACGATAATTCGTTACTTGCTCTCTTGTTTATAAGTCTGGAACGATCTGAACAAATCAATGACTTTTTCACTAACCCTGAGGGTGATCAATTTCTAAAATTAGTGGCTGGACGATTGGAAAAAAATACTCGTCAAGGGGATGCGGTAGCTTATTTTGGAGGTGATAGATTTGGTTTTGTGTTGACTAACCTCAAACAGGCCACAGAAGCCAGCGAGATTGTGCAAAACATTCTTGGCACGCTTACGGGAAGCCCCATATTAATAGAAGGTCTTGAAATAAAAATTTCCGCACGTAGCGGCACCAGCATCTACCCAGTTGATGGCATAGATTCAAGCGAATTGATCAAAAAAGCGGAGACCGCTCTGTTAAATTGAATCAGCAAATGTAAAAGCCGATATTGACCAATCAATATTTCAAGGGGCGTAATCGGCCAGCCGCCATTCGATTGTCAGTTTTGTTATCCGAGAAAATCCCGTTTACCTATTTCCACGCCGTTGTGACGCAAGATATTATAGGCCGTCGTGACATGAAAATAGAAGTTCGGCTGAATCCGATCCAGCAAATATTGCAGCCCTTTCATTTCTTGTTTTGTGTCGTGTATGACCAGAACGATGTCGCGGTTCTCGCTTCCTTCCAGTTGCTGCGCAGTAATGGTATTAAGGAAAGTAATGGTCTTGGAAATTCGGGCCTGAAGTTCGGCAAAACTGGTTTCATTGTCTTCGAATTTCGGTGCCTCAATACCAGCCAGGCGGGAGGCGCCAAATTTAGCGTTATCCGAAGCTATCTGCACCTGTCTGGTCAGCGGGAACATGTCCGGGTACAGGCGGGCATTGAGCAATACGCTGTGGTCAATTTTTTTTGCATCAGCGTAAGCGACTGCCTTGTCCAGCAGGCTGGACAGGTTGTTAAGGAAGCGCTTCCACACTGGGATGGTTGTGTCATACATTGAAATTGTCATCGAAGTCTCCTTGTAGTGTTTACTAGGTCCAGCAGATTCAAAAGATGAGCCTGCTCCGTTGCGGCAATTTGTGAGTGGTTAATATCGTTTTCAAATATTGAGTATTGCATCAATTTGCGCTTCCCCGGAAATCCAGTCATTCTTTTCACAACAACAGGCGAATCCACGATGTTCAGCACGGAAATAAGCGGCGGTGGCAATCATGTGTTGGCGCTCTTCGGGTGTGACTGAGTTTTTCACGACGCTTTTTCGGGTTGCAGCTGGCTTACTTGCTGGCTTTTCAATTTTCGGAAAACTCACTTTTTTGGCCGGAATTGGCGCTGCTTTCATAGTGGATGGTGCAGACGTTTTCTTGATCGGAGTTGCCGCAGCATTTTTGATAACGGCTTTGCTGGCTGAGGTTTTCGCAACAACTTTTTTGGCAACCTGTTTTTTGCTTTGAGTGGTTCTGGAGGCAGGTGAGGTCGTGGGTTTCTTGCTGCTTGTGGCCATGGCAATTCCTTAATTTAGTAAACAATTGTTGTATTATGAACAGCCGCATTATGACGATGTGACGGATTAAAAAACATCAGTGTTTGTCCTATGTCACCTATCAGCACTATTGGTACATTGGAATATGCATTCTCGACCGGGCAATAAGCCATTGCCTCCAATTTTGACGTTACCCTTCGCTCAAGGCAAAGCTTATCGCTGAATCGAGCGAATTTGACTTAAAATGACGCGCTCGCCGATAAATTGCACAATCACGCACCTCAATCATGAAAATTGCTATCGCCACTAAGGACAGTTGGACCAAGGTCTCCGGGCACGCCGGTCAAACCCGGGACTGGCTAGTGTTCGACTGTTTTCCAAGCCAGCCGATCCCCGAGCCCCAACGCGTCCAACTCAGCAAGGAGCAATTGCCCCATTATTTTCAGGACGACGGCCCGCATCCGCTTCATGGTGTCGAGATCGTAGTTGCCGCCAGTGCCGGTGACGGCTATCTCCGCCACATGGAGAAATGGGGTGCCCAAGTCCTGCTAACCGGTGAGGAGGAGCCAATCGTGGCGTTGAAAAAAATACTCAACGGTGAAGCTTTGCCGGAGACTCGTTTCGATATTACAACCACTCTTTGCAAACTACGTGACCTTTTCTCCAGCCATTAACACTGAGATAGGTGTCGGTGAGGATGTTCGCCTAACTTCAATTGATGTACTGAACATAAATCAACTACAAAATTTCAGCATAATTGTTATCCACAATTTTGGTGGATAAAGCTGTGAACAAAATGCAGAAAGTCAACAAACACATCACTCAAAACGATTTGCCTCAATAAGAAGCAAAAAGATAATACCGTAATACTATTTATCAAAGCGCTAAATTTCTCCTTTAATACATGCCCCAGAAGCTGCCGGGAGAAGTTTGTAAACACAGGGGTTTTATCCAACTTATGCACTTTTGGATTGCAATTTCATTTGGCGGAAGTGTACAGTAACAACTTCGCCTGTTTCAGTGGCATGGAAATGAACCAATGAATGAAATTCTGCAATACCTGAAAAAGCATGGTGAGCGTCCCGACTCGGAGATTGCTGTAGCTACTGGCATCCCACTTGCCGATGTGCATCTCCACTTGTCTGAACTTACGGCCAAAGGAGCGATTATGTCGTGCCATTCAACCAGATTTGTGAAGGGCAAGAAGGTTGAGGCAATAATTTGCCGGTTGGCTGGGTTTATTCCCCCAGCGGCACCGGGCAGGAAATCAAAGGCACAGTTGACGTTGTCGTAATTCAGCCTCACGCAGTTAGAAAGGGAACGTGGCGTGTATTGACCGTCAGCCAACTGATTATTGGCCCTCCAGCCCCTTAATTGGGTTCTGGTTTGTTGAACAGGCGTATCTAGTATAGTGTTCGTTATTCTTGGAACCAAGTTGGCGATTGGCGCGAACCGAAACTTGGTCAAGTTATTTGCAATTAAAAAAGAGGGGGAATTGAAATGTCCGATATAACAGTAATTGACCAGCAACATAGGGAACTCGTTAACAAGTTTAACCAATTGAACGAAGCTGTGAAAAATAAAGAGTCGAGGGAAGATATCTACCGAATCATTGATGACGTAATTTCATATACCCGTATGCACTTTACAACCGAAGAGCAGCTTATGGTTAAGTCAGGATACCCTGAGATTGAGGCGCACCAGGAAAAACACAAGCAACTGATAGATGAGGCGCTTCAACTCAAAGGGAAATTGGACTTAATTGGAGAACAGATGTTCACGGATTGGCTCAATCACTGGCCGTTTGCCAGTGTACTCGCGCATATTCAATATGCTGACAAACAGGTTGAAGATCACATTATCCAGCGTGGCAAGGCATAGCCTCTCTTGGCACACCGCACTTCATGTCGCCAAACTGCTTGCCTCAAACCGGAAGTTGGGGGTAGAAAAATAATTCCTATCCAAACAAAACTCGAATGCAAGCTTTGTGCTTTCTGGAATTGCGAATATCGCTAAGGGATGACAATCAGCCGTTCGAATGAACGGTTGCCCCGAGCCATCACCTTCAACTCCTTTTGTTAACCGCTCGCACAATCCCGCATAGTTTTATGTTGCCCCCCCCTCTGTTTTAAGGGACAATCCCATACTTCTCTTCAAAATCGTATACACCTTTATTGTCAGGTAGATGTGGGTATGTCAGAAATAGCACAAGCCGATCAGTTCATCCGTTCCAACGCACAGCCGCCACTAAGCTGGCATTTCGACCCCAAGGTATTGGAGGTGGAAAAGCGCGTGCTGTTTGAGCAAGGCCCTAACTACGTTGGACATGAGTTGCTGGCGCCCAGTCTCGGCGACTACCATGTGCTGGATGGAGCAGGGCAAATGCTGGTGCGCAACCCCAATGGCGTGGAGCTGTTGAGCAACATTTGCCGCCACCGCCAAGCCACTATGTTGCAAGGACGCGGCAACGCGCAACACATCGTGTGTCCGTTGCATCGCTGGACTTACCAGACGGACGGCAAGCTGATGGGAGCGCCGCACTTTCCGCAGAATCCCTGCCTGCATTTGAACAAATCGCCGCTGCAAAACTGGAACGGCATGTTGTTCGCAGGCAAACGCGATGTCGCCAAAGACCTTGCAAAAGTCGGCGTGATGCAAGACCTCGACTTCTCCGGCTATATGTTGGATCGCGTGCAAGTGGACGAATACGCTTTCAACTGGAAGACTTTCATTGAGGTGTATCTGGAAGACTACCACGTCGTGCCGTTCCATCCCGGCTTGGGTAGCTTCGTGGATTGCGACGCCCTCAAGTGGGAGTTCGGCGAACACTACAGCGTACAAACCGTAGGCATCAGCAACGAGCTGCGAAAAGTGGGCAGCGATGTTTACGGCAAATGGCAGGAACAGGTGTTGCGCTATCACGGCGGCAAGCTGCCGAAATTCGGCGCGATCTGGCTGACCTATTATCCCAACATCATGGTCGAATGGTATCCCGGCACCTTGGTCATCAGCACCCTCGTTCCGCGCGGCCCCGAAGCCTGCACCAACATCGTCGAGTTTTATTACCTCGAAGACATCGTGCTGTTCGAACGCGAATACGTGGAGGCGGAACAAAAAGCCTATAACGAAACTGCCGTAGAAGACGACGTCATCTGCCTGCGCATGCATCAGGGACGCAAATCCCTATACCAGCGCGGCATCGACGAGCAAGGCCCGTATCAGTCGCCTACCGAAGACGGCATGCTGCACTTCCATGAGTTTTTGCGGCGCAATCTCGATCCTCATCTTTGATCGTCGTTGATGGAACTACTAGCCAATCCACTAAGCCACCAAAAACGGTGACAAGTGGCTGGTTATCCCGCGAAGGCGGGAATCCAGCGGTTTTATTCAAAATGTCTTTATGGTTACGCCCCCGCTACGCGGGAAATTCATTTACTCACTGGATACCCGCCTTCGCGGGAATGACGACATAGCATGGGTGCACTATGGATGCTCGTCGCCGGTTTCCTGTTCGGCTGCATGGGGGTGTTCGTCAAGCTCGGCGCGGCGCATTTCTCCCATGTTGAATTGGTGTTCTACCGTTCGTTTTTTGGCCTGCTGATGGTGTATGTAATTTTGCGCCAGCAACGCATCCGCGTTGCCACCCTACACTGGCGCAGCCACTTGTTGCGCGGCATTTCCGGCTCCGTGGCTCTCGCGCTATTTTTCTACTGCATCACCGTATTGCCGCTCGCCACCGCCGTCACGCTCAACTATACCGCGCCGCTATTTCTCACCCTCCTCACCATGCTGGTATTCAAGGACAATTTTCACCTGCCGCTGACTGTCGCCATCACGTTGGGATTTTGCGGCGTGGTGCTGTTGCTGCACCCAACCTTGCAACGTGATCAACTACTGCCCGGCTTACTCGGCCTGATTTCCGGCTTCCTCGCCGGAATCGCCTATCTCAACGTCAAGCAACTCGGCCAGATCGGCGAACCAGAAGCGCGTATCGTATTTTATTTCAGTCTGACCGCCTCCATCGGCAGCGGCGCGTGGATGCTGTTCAACACGGTGCATGCCATCACCCCGCAAGGCTTCGCCATCCTGCTCGGGTTGGGCCTCAGCGCCACCCTCGCGCAACTCGCCATGACGCGCGCCTACCGCGTGGGCAGGACACTGGTGGTCAGCAGTATGGCGTACAGCACCATCATATTTGCCAGCCTGTTCGGCATGATTATATGGGGCGAGGCATTGCCACTGACGGGATGGATGGGTATGGCTCTCATCATTGCGGGCGGTGTGATAAGCTTGAAACTGGCTCCGAAGCATGACGCACAATTAACGAAAAGAGAAACCTCATGATTACCATCCAACAAAGTCCCACCCTGATCAACGTCTCTGTGCTGGGCGAATTCACCTTGGCCGACTTCAAACAATTCGAGGAATTGGCGCTGTATGAACTTAAGTCGGCCGGCGAGGTCAACTTGTTGTTCGACCTGCGTGACATGATCAGCTACACGGTGGATGTGGCGTGGGAAGAAATCAAGTTCTTCAGCCGCGAACACCAGCACGATTTCAGCAAGATAGCAGTGGTCACCGACGACCAGTGGCTGACTTGGCAAGCATGGCTGTCGCGCCTGTTTGTGGATGCTGATATTCGCGCATTTGCCAACTACAATGAAGCACGGGCTTGGGTTGCCTAAACCGATTCACCGTAGGGTGGGCACGCCTTTGTGCCCACGCTGTTTAAAATCCGCGTGGGCACAAAGGCGTGCCCACCCTACCGGATATAATTATTATAGCTTCACCCAAGGAGAGAGAGCATGTACACCGGCCTGATTAATTTGCCTTGGTGGGGTTATGTGGTGGTAACGCTGGCTCTTACTCAGGTCACTATCGCATGCGTTACCATTTTTCTGCATCGCCACCAGGCGCACCGCGCGCTGGATCTGCATCCCATCCCCAGCCATTTCTTCCGCTTCTGGCTGTGGCTGGCCACTGGCGTGGTGACCAAGGAATGGGCGTCCATCCACCGCAAACATCACGCCAAATGCGAGACGGAGGAAGATCCCCACAGCCCGATCATTCTGGGCATCAAGAAAGTGCTGCTAGAGGGATACGAACTGTACCGCAAGGAAGCGGCAAACAAGGAAACCATGGAAAGGTACGGCCACGGCACGTCTGACGACTGGCTGGAGCGCAACCTGTACAGCAAACACAGCGCGCTCGGCATCCTCCTGATGCTGACCATAGACGTGCTGCTGTTCGGTCCCATCGGCCTGACCATCTGGGCCGTGCAAATGGCGTGGATACCCGTCAACGCCGCAGGAATCATCAACGGCGCCGGGCACTATTGGGGCTACCGCAACTTCCAGTGTGCGGACTCATCCACCAACATTCTGCCGTTGGGCTTGTTCATCGGTGGCGAGGAGCTGCACAACAACCACCACGCCTACGCCTCTTCAGCCAAGCTCTCCAACAAATGGTATGAGTTCGACATCGGCTGGTGCTATATCCGCATCCTGCAAACACTAGGCTTGGCGCATGTGAAAAAGCTCGCCCCGCAACTGCGCCTGAATCCGGCAAAGACCGTGTGTGACATGGAAACGTTGCAGGCCGTCATCGCCAACCGCTACGAAGTGACCGCGAAATACGCCAAGTCGCTGAAGAAAACCTACTCTGAAGAAATTGCCCGGCTCAAGCTGCAAGCATCGGACAAGTTCGACGTGGACATGGCGCGCGCCAGGCAGTGGCTGCATCTGGATGAAAATATCCTGACTCCACAGCAAAAGACCAAGCTCACTGAATTGATAGCGGCCAGCCCCACGTTGGAAAAAGCCTATGCTTTGCGTCAGGAACTCACCGCCATCTGGCAGCGCTCTACCGTCAGCAAAGAGCAACTGGTCAAACAACTGGAAGACTGGTGCCACCGCGCGGAGAGTAGCGGGATTGCTGCGTTACAGGAGTTTTCGAGAAGGCTGCGCTGCTATGCCTGATAACCCCCTCCCTAGCCCTCCCCCGGAGGGAGAGGGAACGCAAAGCCCTTCTCCCTCCGGGGGAAGGGTTGGGAAGGGGGAATGGTAACAGTGTCATGTGTTTTTGAAAGTTCAATAACGAAAAAGCCCGCAATGCGGGCTTTTTCATGCAAGCTAAACCTTGAATTACTTCAGCTTGGTTTCCTTGTACAGCACATGCTTACGAGCCACCGGATCGAACTTCTTGATCTCAAGCTTTTCCGGCGTGGTGCGCTTGTTCTTGTCCGTGGTGTAGAAATGGCCGGTACCGGCACTGGATTCAAGTTTGATTTTTTCACGCATTTTTCGTTACTCCTTAGACGTTTTCGCCGCGAGCGCGCATTTCAAACAACACCGCGTCGATACCATTTTTGTCGATGGTACGCAGAGCGGCATTGCTCAGGCGCAAGGACACGAAACGATTTTCGCTCTCCACCCACAGGCGGCGGCGCTGCAAATTCGGCAGAAACCGACGCTTGGTTTTGTTATTGGCGTGGGACACATTGTTACCCACCATCGGGCGTTTTCCAGTTACTTGACAGACGCGTGCCATAGCTCACTCCAACCAGTTCTAAATTTAAAGAGGCGCGATTCTACCCTAAAACATCTCCCAAGTTCAACCATGAATTGCACTTAATTCGGTTTCACCCCACATCAACCCTCAACCATGCGTCGCACAACGGTATTAAAGGAAGCAATCCATTCCGGGGCGAACTGATTGTCGCAGGCATTGATCTCGGCGATAGCACGCACCAGCGAACGGTTGCCGCCGTGCTTACTATGCTTCAACATCACCGCTTCAAAAGTATCGACAATCGCCAATATTTTTGCGCCGGGCGTGATCTGATCGCCCTTCAAACCGTCCGGGTAACCGCCGCCATCCGGCATTTCGTGGTGTTGCAGCACAATCTCAGACGCTGTTTTCCAGCCCTCCATACGTTGCAACAGACCTCCACCGAAGCCGGGATGATCTCGTAGCAGCAACCTTTCCTCGTCGGAAAGTTTGCCTACCTTGAGCCACAGCGATTCAGGAAGAAAAAGCATCCCGAGGTCATGCATGTAGACAGCAGCCTTAAGTTGCAAGGGTTCAATAGGGCTACCTGCAATCTCATTGGTCTCCATCGCCAGATGTAGTTGGCGCTCGCTACGCCCCTTGAATAGGGGTGAACGCATTTCATACTGCAATGCCAACGAATGGAAGAAATCCAGATCAGCGGTAACGCTCGCCGAGTCGCTCACGACAGAGGCAGTGCGGGACTTGATGGCTTGCTTGGCGCTGGTCGGACGGAAGCCGGTCACTGCCTCAATCAGGTGGACGACTTTTTCGTCGATCATGTCGGACGGGGCTGTAGACAATCCCTCAAGTCCATTGACCAATTCAACCAACTTTAAGTGGCTGAGCGACTTCTGCCCGCTGACCAGAGCCTCGGTAGCAAGTTCGAGCCTGTCCATAGTCAGCAGGATAGCCTCGGCAAGCAGGTCGGAGAACGCAATTTCGCTATTGCGCAATCGCCCCAGCAAAGTTTCAATGGGATGGGCAATCATGACCCCCAAGTCAACCTTACATAGCGAGGCATCGCCCTTGATGTTGTGCAGGGCGCGGAACAAATCGGCGATCAGCTTATTGTTATTTGGCGCACGTTTGAGTTGAGCAACATAACGCTCGATGTTGGGGACATGGTCGGTCAAGGCATCGTGAAATTCATGCAGCGATTGGCTGTCATGGATGCGCGGTTGTAACAGAGCGCTGGTATCCATTGATGCTCCCGTTCTAAAGGGTGAGGTATGTAGCGTTAGCTTAAAACATTTACAGCAATTGCGACACTACCAGAGAAATCGGGCTAGCGCCTGATAATTACACCATCCCCCGCTCCGCAAACGACAAACACCCCGAACCCGCCACGATGAAATGATCAAGCACGCGCACATCAACCAGTGCCAGCGACTGTTTCAGCGCATCGGTCAGCATCCGGTCGGATTGGCTGGGTTCGGCTACGCCGGAAGGATGGTTGTGAGCGAAAATCACCGCCGCCGCGTTGTGGTACAGGGCGCGCTTCACCACCTCGCGCGGGTACACGCTGGTTTGCGTAAGGGTGCCGCTGAATAATTCTTCAGAAGCCATCACACGGTGCTGCGCATCGAGGAAGATCGCCATGAACACCTCCTGCTGCCGCCCACGCAACAGTAGTTGCAAATAGTCGCGCACCGCGCCCGGAGAATTCAGCGCATCGCCGGTTTCCATCTCCTCATGCAGTGCCCGCCTCGACAACTCCAGCACCGCCTGAAACTGCACATACTTCGCCTGCCCCATGCCGTGGATATCGCAGAAATCTTTTTCGCTAGCGGTGAATAATTTGGTGAGATTGCCAAATCGGGTGAGCAAGTCGCGCGCCAAATCCACCGCGCTTTTTCCCTTTACACCGGTGCGCAGAAAGATTGCCAGAAGTTCAGCGTCGGAAAGCGATGCAGCGCCGCGCTGGAGTAATTTCTCGCGCGGACGTTCTGCGGTGGGCCAGTCAGTGATGCTCATGTTTGTTCACTTGTTAATGAGTGTCCGGAAAAATTATTGCGGGATTGCCCACTTTAATTTTATGCAGCTCATTATGACCAACCACTACTCCCCATTGCTACCTGTCAGAACTGATAGGGTTTCAGCGCGGTAGGCTGGGGTGAGGTACGAACCCCATTCCGCCTGAAATTACGACGAATTCAGCAAACTGCGTTTTTCTTGTAAGATGCGCAGCATTATGGAACAAACTCAAACTAACGGGCATGGAAAAGATGCCACTACGGATAAAGCACCTCGTGCTGCCCGTTTCCCCCTCTCCAGCTCTGATGGAACTACTAGCCATTCGACTAGGCTGTCAAAAGACGCCAGCCAAGTCGCTGGTTATCCCCCGGCGGGAGAAAGTGATTTGGTATCGCTTCACGATGTTCATGTTAAACGCGTTGTGCTCGGTCTCACCGGGGGGATTGCCGCTTACAAGGCGGCGGAGTTGGCGCGCCTGTTGGTGAAACAGGGCGTGGAGGTGCAAGTGGCGATGACCGAGGCGGCATGCCATTTCATCACGCCTGCCACGATGCAGGCGCTGACTGGCCGCCCGGTGTTGGTCAATCAATGGGATGCTGTTAACAATGGTATGGCGCACATTGATACCAGCCGCGCCGCCGATGCCATCGTGATCGCCCCGGCGACGGCGGATTTTATTGCCAAGCTGGCGCATGGCTTGGCCGATGATCTGCTTTCTACACTGTGCCTTGCGCGCGATTGTCCGCTGCTGGTGGCTCCGGCGATGAATAAACAAATGTGGGGGAATACGGCTACGCAGCGCAATGTGGCGCAATTGATTGCCGATGGGGTGCTGGTGCTTGGGCCAGCCAGCGGCGTGCAGGCGTGTGGCGAGGAGGGCATGGGAAGGATGTTGGAGGCCGCAGAGTTGGCATCGGAAATTGTGGCGTTTCTGAATAGCTCCCCCCTTCCCACAA
>Ga0182030_10023893_pt1 | contig 11268 bp, 10 predicted proteins | sample 812S3MmetaG_FD_121299 | JGI IMG/M metagenome (GOLD analysis project Ga0182030, IMG submission 121299) | Permafrost microbial communities from Stordalen Mire, Sweden - 812S3M metaG (Illumina Assembly) | ecosystem: Environmental > Terrestrial > Soil > Wetlands > Permafrost | place: Sweden...
ACCAACATCGGTGTGGAGAGCACGGCCCGGTTTGCGTTTGAGTACGGCTATAATCAGATATTTGCCGAGGATGCGATGTCAGCTATGTCAGCCGAAGAGCATAACTTTACGGTCACTAAAACGCTTCCCCGGCTCGGTTTGGTTCGAAAGACCAAAGATATATTGTCGGCTCTAAAAGTTTAACCAGCCGTTTGCTAAACTAAACAATAGCTAACGCGACCGAGCAATAAAGAGGTATTGACTTATAAAACGATGAGCAAAATAAAGGGCGGTGAAAAAGTTAGCGGACATTATAAATGGATTGCCCTGTCCAATACCACGCTCGGTATGCTGATGGCGGCTATTAACGGAACCAGCCTGATAATTGCCCTACCGGTCATCTTCAGGGGTATTCATATTAATCCGTTAAGTGTCAGCAGTTTTACTTATCTTCTGTGGATGTTGCTTGGCTATATGCTGGTAACCGCTGTCTTGGTGGTGACGCTAGGCCGGCTGGGAGATATGTTCGGCCGGGTCCGGATGTACAATCTGGGTTTTGTTATTTTCACGCTTGGCGCGCTGGGGGCGGCCCTGACCTGGAGTCATGGCGATGCCGGGGCGTTGGAACTGATTATTATGCGGATGGTTCAAGCGGTTGGCGGTGCCATGTTAATGGCTAATTCGGCGGCTATCTTAACTGATGCTTTTCCTCAAAACCAGCGCGGCATGGCTCTGGGCATCAACCAGATAGCCGGCATGGCCGGCGCCTTTATCGGTATTTTAGTCGGCGGTGTACTGGCGCAGTTTTCCTGGCGCTGGGTATTTATGTTTAATGTGCCAATCGGTGTGCTCGGCGCGATTTGGTCCTACCTTATGCTTAAGGAAATCGATATCTTTCACCGGGCCAAAATTGATTGGTTGGGTAACCTGACTTTTGCCACCGGGCTTACTTTGGCGCTGATTGGTATAACATACGGTATCCGGCCTTACGGCACCTCTTCGATGGGCTGGAGCGATCCGTTCGTTATCAACATGATTGCCGGCGGCGTGATTTTGCTAATTATTTTTGTCATCATCGAGCACTACGTTAAGGAACCGATGTTCAGGTTGAAACTATTTCGGATCAGAGCCTTTGCGGCCGGTAATATCGCCGGGTTGCTATCGGCCATTGGACGGGGCGGCTTCCAGTTTATGCTGATTATTTGGCTGCAAGGCATTTGGCTGCCGCTGCACGGCTACGCTTTTACCAATACGCCGCTGTGGGCCGGCATTTACATGTTACCAACGACGGTCGGATTTCTCATTGCCGGACCCTTATCGGGGTATTTATCGGATAAGTACGGCGCCCGGCCGTTCGCCACTGGCGGTATGTTACTGGCGGCTCTCAGCTTCAGTTTGATGTTATTCTTGCCGGTGGATTTTCCCTATTTGGCGTTTGCCCTGGTGCTGCTGCTTAACGGTTTGGCATTCGGTTTGTTCGCCTCGCCCAATACAGCCGGCATTATGAATTCGGTGCCGGCTGATTCTAGGGGGGCAGCTTCCGGCATGCGGGCAACTTTCCAAAATGTCGGCATGCCCTTATCGATTGGCATCTTCTTTAGTTTGATGATTATCGGCCTGAACGCCAAGGTGCCATCAGTGATGTATGCCGGCCTGACTGCTAATGGCATATCGGCTCATCTGGCCACCCAGCTATCGCATATCCCACCGGTCAGCTATTTGTTCGCAGCCTTTTTAGGTTACAATCCCCTCAAAACTTTGATTGGTACAAACGTACTTAGCAAATTGCCCCACGCCAGCGCCGCTCGGTTGACATCGAAAGCTTACTTTCCTCATATGATTGCCAGTCCCTTTAAACAAGGTTTGACGTTAGTGCTTACCTTTGCCGTCGGCGCCTGCCTGGTGGCGGCCGTAGCCTCCTGGCTTAGGGGCGGTAAATACGTTCATCAAGAAGACGCCACCTAACCTGCCATTTGTCCGAAGATTAAAAATGTGTTAAGGTTTAAATAGTTTGATTATGCCTGGTAGTCTGGTGGGAAGTTCTAATTTAGGTAAAGTATTTAGTTATGAATGAAAATAATTTCACCCCCGAAATAAGCGAGCCCGATCCAGCCGCCGCTAGTACTAAAAACAGCCGGCTACGTAAAGCTTTTAACCCGATCATTCATGGCGCCGTTACCAAGATCCATGAAAGGTATCCAGGTGTGACGCCTGATAATATCACTCATTTTGGCAGAAACATGATAATTGGGGCCAATGCTGGGACGGCCTTGTTTCCAGATCACGCTGCCCTGGCGGTGCCGTTTTATACCGTCGGTGGTATGGCTGATGGCGGTGATGGTTTTTTAGCTGATACTATCAGCGAAGAAACCGGCGTGCCTAAACCGATTGAAGGCATGTTGCACGATAGCGCTACTGACCGGCTGGTCGAAATGGTTACTTTCGCTAATTTATCTTTGCTGGCTAGACGACGCGGCAATAAGTATGCCGCCGCGTTATATGCTGTCGCTCTCATGACTAGTGGATGGTCGGCGGTTACCCGGGCTGAGTATGAATCGCATGGGTTCGTTGGCGAAGAAGGCGGTTTCGGCACGCACGCCGATCGTTTAATTATGGGCGGTGTTGGTTTGGGGCTAAATAAGCGACCGGCCGTGTCTAATGCCGTCAGTGCTCTGGTGGTAGTCTCCAACTTAACGACCGCCAAGGACCGCTTGGATATTCTCCGTCACGGCTCAGCCGCTCCTGGCTATAAAAGCCGAAATTATGATCCGGAATTTAGTGCGGCTGCCAAGCTTCGTCAGCGGAAAGTTTTATTGCCGATGGCTGCCGCCGGCTTTATCACCGGTGCGGCGTTGCTAGTGACGACACCCGGCAGCCGAAAAAGTTTAAGTTAAAACTTTGCCGATAAACATCAAAGCTCTTTCGGTTGGCATCAGGCGGGACAAACCTTCGATCTGCTGCCGGTCGGGGAAATCGGCCGGTAAGCTATTTTGAATGCCTATTAATCCCTCATCAAGCTGAGCTACTACCTCTGCGCCGCTAGATAACGACAGCATCGTACCAGTGACGTGAGCCATACTAAGTAATACCCGGCCGGCGGCATTGTCGGCAATCGGCGATTGGATAGCCGTATCGACACTATCAATTACCACCATTTTCCGCTTACTAGATGGCAACGAACCGATATGAATCGGCATACCAGTCAGGCTGCTGACTTTATCGGCCCGCTGACGTTTATTGTTGACGATGTTGTCTCTGGCTACTTGAGTCAGCAACGATACCAGCAGACCGGCCGCAAAACCGCTTTCGCCCCTACGTTCGGCATCGAGCATTTGCGAAACGGTTATTAAATAGTGAGCTTTTTTATCGACTTCCTGGTCAAGTTTTTTACCATCATTACTGGTCGGCAGTCCTCGCCACTTGGCGCCGAGACGGGCTAACCGGCCATCGGCGGCGTCGGTTGAGTAGTTAGCGCCAACAGCCAAAGCTGACCACCAGCTGCGCGGTTCATCGCTGGTCAAATTATAGGAGGCGATGGCTGCCGAGCCGGCCAACCGCGCGTAACACAAAAGATCAGCGCCTTTTTGTAAGCCTTCGCCAAATTTGGTTTTGGCTAATTCAACAGTTAGCTTTGCCATATCTAGAATATACAAGCCTAGTAGCAGATAAACAAAAGCAATATCAATAAGAACCTGACTGTCCCCAACTCAGCTGGGTTTAACAACAGGGTAAATACCATGTTTTGAATATGTATAACAAGCTATCAATTATGTGATGAAATAGTTTTGCACTATAATATATTTGTAAAAAGTAAAAGACCGTTACGAGGTGTTTAATGGCGGTGTGGCGACTATAAATCAAGAAAATTAAGCGGGAGAAAAGCATCCATGGGTCGAAAGCAAATTGAATCCGGTATACCGGAAGTCGGCATCGATATGCTTGACCCGTTTGAGTGGTCGAAACTCCAACCGATACCAAACGCCGAGCCCGTTAAGTTTAGCCATGAATTGCTGGATGAGAATAAAAACCCACTGCCCGTCCCAAACGTTTGGAAATTTTCAGCCGACATAGATAAAAAAAACGACCAAAATTGGAGCATTACCGGGCAGCGGTTTGTAGATGATAACGAACAACCGGTCGAAGTTAAGGGTTGGACTCAGTGTGAGCTATTTGTGCATAACGATACCGGCGAACATATTTTTAACCGTGTAACTGTCAGCGGCAGGCGTGAAGTAATGCTGCTACGTGTTGCTACCGGCGTCGGTTCGGCTGCCGCCATCGCCGGTTTTGCCTGGGCCATCTATCGACACCATAAATCCGGTGATTAAGAAAAAAATAGCACAACTATTTGTTGGCTTTACCAATACGATTGTAATTATAGCTAGTATTTTCTATACAGATATTGACAAAAAACCGTCTATACTGAACAATTATACTTAAGCAGTATAAATACAGAAAGAAGCTTAATATAGATGACCCGTTTACCTGTGCCTGGTCAAGATGATGGTACGTGGGGTAATATTCTTAATGACTTTCTTGGGGTCTCGCACAATTCAGACGGCTCGCTGAACACTTCAGCCATTAGCAATGCCGGAGCGGTTTTGACCGCTAATAATCTACAGGATATTCAAAGTATCAGTGTAGCTAGAAATAGTCTAGGACTAGGCGGCGCGGCAACACTCAATGTCGGTACGACCGCGGGTACGGTAGCGGCTGGTAATGACAACCGGATTATTGGTGCCGTACAGCAAGGAGCATTGGTATATAACGTTAAAGATTACGGGGCTAAAGGCGATGGTAGTTCCGATGATGCCTCAGCTATTCAAAACGCTATTAATGCGGCAGAAATGTCTGGCGGGATTGTGTTTGTACCAGCCGGCACTTATATGGTTAAATCGGTTCTTTCTATTAATAATGCGACTTTGAGCAATAAGTCTATTTACCTGGTTGGTGCTGGTACTTCGTCAATATTAAGGGCTGGGACAGCAATAAGCGAGATTCTTAATATCAATGTACACGGCGGTAACTACAGCCTGTTCGCGGATTTGTATTTTGACGGTAATTCACTCGCTAGTAATTGTGTTTATGAGTCTACCCCGACCGAGACCAGCGTAGACAACCGTTGGGAACGCTGTACGTTTACCGGTGCAACCGCTTACCAAATTATTAATAATGGCTGTGAAGACGATACTTATTTAGAATGCAGCGTTCCTGGGAACGAATCCTTGCCCGGTGGAACTTGCTTAGCCATACAGGTTATCGTACCGTATGGAAATTTGTCAATCATCGGCGGTGCTTATTTCGGACGTTGCGATTTCAGCTATCAGTTGGCTAGTGTTTTCTCTGCAACCATCGGTCCGATTACTATCAGTAATGCCAATGCTATCAATACGGAGGTATTGACCCTAAACGGATGCTATATATACGATGGCAGTGTTGATGGTCTGCACTGTATTGACACTTATGATAATTTGTCGCACATTATAGCTGAAGGCTGCTATTTCGTAGCCCAAGTTCATAACGACGCCTGGATAAGCGGTAACTTTACTCCGCCCGGTATCAACGTTGAGCTACGACATTGTATGTTTATTAACGGTGGCCAGTCACACAGTAATTTTTCGATTGCCAAGGCATCCGGGGCCGGGTCATTTACGGTTGTCGGTGGATCGACCAGCTTACTAGCGGGCGATACTGTAACTTTGTTCAATTCGATTGATACCACCAGCATTATTTACAGGATGCCCGTACAGTGTGAAGGCGTGCCGGCGGCAGGCTTTTCACGTGTTCAGTCTATAAACACTTCTCCTCAAACATTCACTAATACTTTACCGCTTCCGGTAACAGTTTATATCGGAGGTGGTTCAATAACTAACGCCAATATCGATGGGCAGAGCTTGGGCGCGACGACGGGACCATTTCGGCTTGATCCTAGTCACATCGTGACCTTAACCTGGTCCTCTAACCCGGCTAGCATTGTTTTCGTCGTAGATTAGCTGGGCCGTCTTACAATAATCAATTCGCGTACCCATTAAAGATTACGAGCGGTTTAGTGCTGAATATCTAGGTAGCCACTTGTTGATTATTTTCGACGAAATCCACATTATTGGGCTTATTTATAAAAGCCGGATCAGCACTGAATATTCGTTTATTGGTTGGAAGAGTCGCTATTATGGTGCCGGCACAAAGCGCCACACCGGTGCAGCCATCTACGATAGGATGGCCTTGCATTCCGGCGATGCCTGTGGTGACAATAATTGAGCTGGTCGTGGCCAGGGAGCTGAAAGTATCAATGCAGGCATGGCGGAAGGCATCACGGTGCTCGGTACCTTTATAGGCATCTTTCTTTAGCCCCAGCGCAAACGATAAATTTAGGCCGGTGGCGGCGACGGCGAAGCCGGCCTCCGGTAAATTAATCTCCGGCGATTCTTGGGTATACAAATCGTAGCTGGCTTTCGCTCCCACTCCAAAAGACGCTAAACAGATAATAGCCCCGGCCGCTCGTCGTAGATGGTGGTTCTTTTTCCGGTCGTAATTATCCTTAGCCGCCAGAGTGTCAAGCCCGTAAGTTGTATTATCTAGTAAACCGACTGCATTACCCAGTAGGGCGTTACTGCCGGTAATTACACCGAAAATGGTTTCAGCTACACCAAGCGCCACGCTACCTTTTGTGGCCCGTTTAAGCCAACGACGGGATTGGCTGGCCGGGTTTGTTAACGGTTCAGCCGAAAAAAGCTTATTACGAGTAGACATCAAATATATTATACAATATATAAGGTAAATGTAAATTCAAGATTGACTGATGGTTTATAAACGAGGTAGATTAGACGAGGCTTAACATGAAATAAATAAGTTATTCTTAACTAAATACAAAAGTTAATATGATATTAGGGAAAAATAAGTTTAGAAGACTAATCTTCAATAAAGATACATTCGCCGGGGCAATCCAGGGCGGCTTCTTTCACATCAGCTTCTAGGTTAGCTGATACCAAAACTTTACCGGCTTCGCCTTCGTGCAACGGTTTACCGTCATTGCCATATAAGGCTGTCTCGCCGACTCCCTTGACGCGGGCTAAACTATCGTCGCCAAGCCAAAAGACCTCCGGCACGGTTTCGGTACAAAGCGCGTCACCAGTACATAAATCTTGGTCAATCCATACTCTCATAATAGTATTATACCATTATTTGTTTAGCTACAAGTTAAGTTGATAGTAATTGCTTATCAGGTAAAAAAGCTGTTAAACTTGAAAAGTAAATTAGTTTGATAAAAAGCTATTCTGAATAGGAAGGTATCTACATGTCAAAGCCGGTAGTGCTAAGTAAAAATTTAAAGAAATATTTTAATTCAAAAAAAGGTGTAGTTAAGGCCGTTGACGGCGTTAACCTGTCGGTCGGCCAAGGTGAAATATTCGGCTTCTTAGGCCCTAATGGCGCCGGTAAAACCACCACCTTGAGAATGCTAGCCACCCTGATGGTGCCGACCAGCGGCTCGATTACTATTGCTGGCTATGACGTCGTAAAAAATCCGGACGAGGTACGCCGGCACATCGGCTACGTTGGGCAGAACGGCGGGTCTGACCGGCCAGCGACGGGAGTTGAGAACCTGTTGCTCCAGGGACGGCTGTACGGCATGTCGTATTCGGAAGCGATGGCCCGGGCCAAGGAATTGGTAAAACTGTTACAACTGGAAGACTTTGCTGACCGAATCGTTTATACCTACTCCGGCGGACAACGGCGACGGCTGGATGTGGCGATCGGTATCATGCATCGTCCAGAGGTACTTTTTTTGGACGAGCCGACTGTTGGCCTTGACCCTCAAAATCGGGCTAATTTATGGGAAGAAATTGCTAAACTTAAAGCCCAAGGCGTCACCATTTTCTTAACCACCCACTACTTGGAAGAAGCCGATGCCCTGTCGGACCGCTTGACCATAATCGACCAGGGTAAGATTGTAACTGAAGGCACACCGAAAGCCTTGAAAAAGGAAGTTGGCGGTGATTGCATCACAATTAAAATTGAGCACCAAAAAGAAGTTGGAAAAGAATTAATCGATTTGCTCAAGAAGGAAGCTTCCACGCAATATATTACCGAGGATTCGGAATTTATAAAAATCTATGTCAAAAACGGCGCCGCGGCGGTTATCCGGTTGACGGAACTATTAAACCAGCAGAAGCTTAAACTCCATTCTATTACCGTCACCGAACCGTCACTCGATGACGTATTTTTGAAGAAAACCGGATATTTATTAAGAGACAAAGATGTAGACGAAGGAGGTCACAGATGAAAATACTTCATGATATTAGGTTGCTGTTCTGGCGTAAAATGATGGAAACACTGCGCAACCCGATCTATATTATTGTCAGCATGTTGACGCCGGTCGTTTACCTGCTGCTATTTTCGCCGCTACTGAAAAAACTTAGCATACCTGGTTATACGTCTAAAGACATTCTGAATTTATTTGTCCCTGGCTTGCTAGTCATTGTGGCGTTTTTGAGCGGCCTGTTTGTCGGCTACACTATGATTGACGAAGTTAAAACGGGTGTCATTGAACGGTTCCGGGTCACACCGGTCAGCCGGTTTGCCCTGCTAGCCGGCCGGGTTTTGAGGGATCTCGTAAATACCCTTGTTATTGTCATTTTCTTTACGCTGGTTGCTATTCCGTTTGGTTTTCATGTCCATGTTCTTGGTTACATTGTGCTACTGATGCTAGTGGCTATGCTTCTAATTACTACATCGTCATTCGGTAACGCCTTGGGGCTTATCCTGAAAGACGAGGACCGGTTGTCACCTATTGTCCAAGGTATTAACCTGCCGATAATATTACTGTCCGGCATGCTTTTACCAATGGTTTTAGCCCCTACTTGGTTGCAGGTAATTGCCCACTTTAACCCGGCGTTTTATGCGGTCGAGGCTGGGCGACTCCTGGTAGCGGGACATGTTTTCCGGGCACAGGTTGGTGAGGCCTTTTTGTTTATGGTGCCTATGACTGTTATCGTGGTGGCTTGGGCGACAAAAGCCTTTAATAATGCCTTGTCATAACGGCACATGACCAAGGCTTCGGTTTCTAGTGAAGAAGCTCTTTTAAGCTAATCCGTCGTCCATACTCCATTGCCCCGTAGCGGAATGCCCTTACGGCAAATGTCATAGTTAGGGCCGCGCTAGCAGTAATTACTACAAGCGATATTATGGCCTGCGTAACGGATAGTGTGCCGACGGTATTTCGCAAAAGTGCCGTAGTTGGCGCCGTCAACGGGAAATAAGCAAATACACTAACTATCAGGGAGTGTGGTGAACTAATGATAAAGCTAATGGTGTATATAGGTAAGAATGCAGAGATAAATGCTGGTCCCATAAACCGTCCTGCTTCTTGGGCGTTTGGAAACAAAGCACTTATACCGACTAGAAAACCAGTAAACATTAAAAGGCCGCCAACAAAGAAAAGCGCACCAAATACAATAGCTTTTGGGTCAAGCGGAATATGACTAAGCGAAACACCGCCCGGCAGAGTAATATGACTCTTGAAAAGCGCATAGGCTATTAGTAACGGTACCACTATTATAAGTATTTGCATTAAGCCTAAAGTAAAGATAGCTAGGATTTTGCCTAATATTAGGCTGCGGGATTTGATGGCGGTAAGCAATATTTCTGCGACCCGGTTCTCTTTCTCTTCTGTTGTGCTGGTTATCATAAAGTAAGAAGACAGGATGATAACAGACAAAAAGGCTACCATGAAAATGCCGGGCGCAATTAGGTTTGCTATGCCATTAGTCTGTTTGCCATTTTTGTAAGTTATGGCTGTCACATTAGGGTCATATTGAAGCAGCTGAACTATCTGACTATTATGGGTTAGCAAGTTTGCTTCACTCACTACATTTTGTTTTAGCAGAGCGATAGACGCTGCATTATACGGCGGCGTAAGGCTGATGCCCTTATCTTGGGAGTAAATCTCAATGCCGCTTTTAGTGATGTTGCTTGGATAGTAGAAAAATGCATCTAATTTATCAGCTTTTACGGCGGCAATACCAACGTCTTTTGTAGGCTCAACTGCTATGTGTATTTTCGATAATTGTTGCTGGCTAATCAGCCCCGTTTCATCCAGTACTGCGATTTTAGCATTCTTTGATATGGTATCAGCTTGTTGTTGGCTGGATGACTTGGCGCTATGGCTAGAAGCAGCGCTTATACTGATAATGACGATGACAATAATCGGTGGCATTAAGGAAGTGATCCAGAAACTCTTCTTTTTTATATTGCGTCGAACTTCAAAGCTGACAACGTCACGAAGTCTAGGCATTAACGGCTCCTTGATCTTTGTATAACGCTAGAAAGATATCATTCAGGCTAGGCCGGCGGATTTCAAATGTCGTGACGTGCAAGTCTTTACTGGTCGCAAGATATCGAAGGACTTCATCGGTCGAAACACCTTTTTGCCATTCCAATTCAGCATAATGTGGTAATTTCTTTGATATTATATACAGTTTATCATTGACCGGTAACTTACCGCCGTAGTTCAAGGCTATAAGTTGAGAGCCAAAACTATCTTTTACCTCATCAATCGTCCCGTATAGAGCCGAGCTACCATCTTTTAATAGCAAGATACGGTCACATAACTGTTCAACTTCTTCCATGCGGTGGGTAACCAATATTACTGTAGCTCCCTTAGTGCGTCGTTCATCGATAATGTCCATAAGTAGAGACCTGTTTACCGGGTCAAGCGCCTCGGTAGGTTCGTCGAGTATCATTAAGCTTGGTTCGTGTAAGATTGTCACACCCAACTGGACCTTTTGTTGCTGACCGCCAGACAGGTTAACTAAACGTTCATCGGCCTTATCGGCTAAGCCGACTTTTTTAAGATAGTCAAGGGCCCGCGAACTGGCTTCTTCTCGACTTAGCCCGTGTAAGACACCGAAGTAGACCATGGTATCGATGACTGGTTCGTTACGGTATAAACCGCGTTCTTCGGGCAGATAGCCGACAGTGGCGGCAAAATTAGGGCTGTATCGAATGCCGTTTACCAGTAAAGTTCCGCTAGTCGGCTCAAGCAGGGCGAGTAAGGTTCGGATAGTAGTGGTTTTACCGGCACCGTTAGCACCCAAAAAACCAAAAACCTCTCCTTTGTTAACGTTGAAAGATAAGTCTTTAATAACTTCCTTTCGGCCAAAACGCATAGCAAAAGACCGTATATCAACAATAGGTGTAATCGGGCTGTTTGTCTCACGACCAGGCATGTTTAATAGTATATACCCTGGCTTTGATTTTTTGCCGTAGCGTCTTCCGCCGAGTATTAATTTA
>Ga0182030_10023894_pt1 | contig 11268 bp, 8 predicted proteins | sample 812S3MmetaG_FD_121299 | JGI IMG/M metagenome (GOLD analysis project Ga0182030, IMG submission 121299) | Permafrost microbial communities from Stordalen Mire, Sweden - 812S3M metaG (Illumina Assembly) | ecosystem: Environmental > Terrestrial > Soil > Wetlands > Permafrost | place: Sweden...
CCGGGATGGAAATCACACCCTACAATAATCATGAAGGCTTCTCCTGACCCAGAAGGCTTGGTCCTCAACCAAAGCATACCGGGTCTGCTGAAGCCTTCGTTCTTATCCCATCAGAGTTGGCTCTGTTCCAACTCTGGGGCCTTTGTGAGGCGCGGGTGCCCCACCTTCGACGCGCTGTTTTTGCGCGACTAAGGTGGGAAAACCAGGACACACCAATACAGAAATTGCTCTCCCCGTTGGTAGGGCCGAAGCCTTCGCGCGACCGGGGTACCACGGTAATCACCCGGCGCTGTGACTGGCCTCACTGTCAAAGCGGCGGTTGCGGACTACGTTGTTTGCGGCCTTAAGCGAGCGACCGCCATACCGTAGTAGTCGGCCCGCCGGTTGAGGAGACGGAATAGATGGAGGAAAGCAATGAATAAGAGACGGCAACCCGCAAGCACCAGCCGGAAGCCGCTGCGAGACTCCGCTCTTCTGCCTCCGAAAGGAGATGTGAACCATGTTACGGCCGGCTTCCTTCAAGTTGGTGTCGGTAGTCGCACTGATTGTTCTGCTCACATTCATCGTGATGAACGCCGAGACTACGCCTGCGCTCAAATACGACAAGAGTGCCGAAGTTAAGGTAAAAGGCGTGATTGACGATGTGAAAACCGCTGAGGACGCTACCGTCCACGTCACCCTGAAAAACGACAAAGGCTCGCTCGACGTGGTTGTTGCGCCGGAGAAATTCCTGAAGGAGATGGAAATTATCTTCGCCAAGGGAGAGACGATTGAAGTTCTCGGCTCACAACTTACGGTAGACGGAAACCCCGTGCTGCTGGCCCGCGAAGTGACGCGCAACGGCGACGTGATGGTGATGCGCGACGAACGCGGCAAAGGCGTCTGGGTGGGCTGGATCAAGTAGCCGATTCGCATTCTGGCGCGAAACCCAAACCAAGGGGCCGCATCTCACGCGGCCCCTGTTTATTTCAAATAGATTTTCCACGCCTTCTGCCCATGCTTCTGACTATCTTCTCTTGCTGGGCGGAATTACCACTGGGCGGCGCACCGGCACCAGTCCTTCCTTGGGCATGGCCTGATTGGCACGGATCATCACTTCCTGCTGCACATACTTCACGAACTCCTGCATTTGCAGTTGCATCTGTTCCATCCGCTCACGCATGTTCAGGATGATACCGATGCCGGCGATATTGACGCCAAGATCGCGGGCCAGGGAGAGGATGAACTCCAGGCGCTTCAGATCCTCCTCTGTGTAGAGGCGCGTGTTGCCTTCGCTGCGCGAGGGCTTCAGCAGCCCTTCGCGTTCATAGAGCCGGAGTGTCTGCGGGTGGATTTCATACATCTCGGCCACCACCGAGATCATGTACGCGCCCTTGCCTTTACGTTTCGTCATAAGCCTTACTCGAAAATTGGCCCGTCTCGTAGGGATCCTTCGACTTCAGAGGCGCGAATCGCGCCTCCTCCGCTCAGGATGACAACCTATCAACCCCCGAAACCTTGAAACTCTGAAACCTTGAACTTCGAACCTAAACCTTCGCCCACAACTCCGTCCGCGGATCTTCCGGATGCATCTTTTCGAGCTTGTGCCAGAGCTCTTTGGCTTCCACGTTGGGAATCCCGGGAACGACGATGCGTATCTCCACGATCTCGTCTCCGGTGACGCCGGGGCGGGTTGCCGAAGGCACGCCCTTTTCCCTCATCCGCAGCTTCTGCCCGCTCTGCGTGCCGGGAGGAATACGCAGTACGGTGCGGCCATCGATGGTGGGCACCTCGACCTTGGCTCCGAGCGCCGCCTCCCAGGGGAGGATGGGCAGGGTCAGGCTGATATCGTCGGCATCGCGATGAAAGATCGGATGCTCGCCGATATGCACAATGATGTAGAGATCGCCAGCCGGTCCGCCGCGGGTACCGGGACTTCCCTTGCCTGCAAGGCGAATGCGCTGACCGTCGCGGGTTCCCGGCTTGATGCGGAAGGAGACCGGCTCTGGCGTCATGCGCCCCATGGAAGACGGACGCTGAATCGTGAGCTTCATCTCGCCGCCGCGAATCGACTCCCAGAAAGGAACCTGTACGGTATACTCGGCGTCTGCACCGGCGGCGTTGGCTGGCTCCTGGGCCACGCCGCCACCGCTGAACATGCCGGAAAAAATGTCCCGGAAGCTGCCGCCGCGCCCTCCAGGCTGCTGCGCGCCGCTAAAATCAAAGTCCTGGAAGTCGAAATTCGGGGGCTGCTGACCGCCCTGGCCGTAGCCGCCGAAAGGATTTCCCCGGCCATAAGGATTTGCCCCCGGCCCGGCGCCATTATTACCGTAGGCTTCGGCAGCCTTGGGATCGATGTTGTCCGAGTAGAAGCCGAGCTGGTCGTAAATCTTGCGCTTCTTGGGATCGCTCAGAACTTCATTGGCCTCGGAGAGCTCTTTGAACTTCTCTTCCGATTTCTTGTCGCCGGGATTCACATCGGGATGATACTTGCGCGCGAGTTTACGAAAGGCTTTGCGCACATCGTCAGCCGTGGCCGCTTTCTTCAGGCCGAGGACGCCGTAATAGTCTTTCTTGTCGGTTGCGGCCATTATTCTTCTTCTCGCTCGCTCCGTTGATCAAAACATGTTGCGACCAGCATACTTACGCCCTCGCAACTCTGCCAGGCTATTCTCAACGGAGCCCCTGCGGCCTTACACCTTGTTGGCTCCAGCCGGCAGGGGCAGCGGTTGCGGAATTGGGGAGTTTCTAGTTGATGCGTTGTGCGCCGCCGCCCGAAGATATGAGCCGGGTCGGAGCAGTCAGCTGCACGCCGTCATTGTGTATTTCCATGGATTCGACGCCGCCCCGGGAGGGTGTCAACAAACACCACTGCTCTTCGCTGGTATCGAACGTGAGAAAGTACGGAATGCCGTTGACTTCAAAATTCATAACTCCCCCTTGCGGGCCAGGCCGAGCTGCCACTTGCGCTCAATCCGCCCGCTTGCCAAGCGGCTAGAGCTTGCAGCCTCCAGCCGCGAATATGTGCCCGCTGCGCGTTCACCGGGCTGCCGCTTACTTTTTATCCTCCACGTCAACGTACTCGGCGTCGATAACGCCTTCGTCCTTCTTGGCTTCCGTCTTGGGCTGCGCCTCAGTCTGCTGCGCACCCGCTTCCGGAGTGGGGGCGGCCGCTTTGTACATTGCCTCCGCCAATTTGTGAGATGCCGTTTGTAGACGGTCGCGTGCGGTCTGCATCGATTTATGATCGCCGCTCTCCAGGGCCTTCTTGGCATCACCCAGGGCGTTTTCCACTTCGCCGCGCTCGCCGCCGGAGATTTTGTCGCCGTTTTCCTTCATCATCTTCTCGACCTGATAGACCATGCCGTCGAGCTGGTTGCGCGTTTCCACTTCTTCGCGCTTCTGCTTGTCTTCGGCCGAATGCGCCTCGGCTTCCTTGGCCATGCGCTCGACTTCTTCCTTGCTCAAGCCGCTGGAAGAGGTGATGGCAATCTTCTGATCCTTGCCCGTAGCGGTGTCCTTGGCGGTCACGTTCAGGATGCCGTTGGCGTCGATGTCAAAGGTAACTTCGATCTGCGGAATGCCGCGCGGAGCCATCGGAATTCCCGCCAGATGGAACTTGCCCAGGGTGCGATTCTGCGCCGCCATCGGACGCTCGCCCTGCAATACGTGGATCTCCACCGAGGTCTGATTGTCGGCCGCGGTCGAAAAGTTCTCGCTCTTACGCGTCGGGATGGTGGTGTTGCGCGGAATCATCGTAGTGGCAACGCCGCCGAAAGTCTCGATCGAAAGCGATAGCGGAGTCACATCGAGCAGCAGCAGGTCTTTGACCTCTCCCTGCAGTACGCCGCCCTGGATCGCCGCGCCAATTGCAACCACTTCATCGGGATTCACCCCACGATGAGGCTCGCGTCCGAAGAACTCCTTCACCTGCTGCTGAATCATCGGCATGCGCGTCTGGCCGCCGACCAGCACAACTTCATCAATCTTGCTGGCGTCGATCCCGGCATCCTTCAGCGCCTGCGCGCAGGGCTTGATCGAATTTTCGATCAGATCGCGCACCATCTCCTCCAGCTTGGCACGGGTCAGGGTCTTCACCAGGTGCTTGGGGCCCGAGGCATCGGCCGTAATGAAGGGCAGATTGATCTCGGTCTGCATGGTGGTGGAAAGCTCGATTTTTGCCCGCTCTGCGGCGTCACGCAGACGCTGCATTGCCATCTCGTTGCCCTTGCTGCGAAGGTCGAGGCCATAATCCTTGCGGAATTCATCGGCCAGCCAGCCCACCACGCGCTGGTCGATGTTGTCACCGCCCAGGTGGGTGTCGCCGTTGGTGGACTTAACTTCGATTACCCCTTCGCCGACTTCGAGAATCGAAATGTCGAATGTACCGCCGCCAAAGTCATAAACGGCGATCGTCTCATCTTTCTTTTTGTCCAGGCCATAAGCCAAGGCAGCGGCGGTGGGCTCGTTGATGATGCGCTTCACGTCGAGTCCGGCAATCTTGCCTGCATCCTTGGTAGCCTGGCGCTGCGAATCGTTGAAGTAGGCAGGCACCGTGATCACGGCTTCGGTGACCGGCTCGCCAAGATAATCCTCGGCAGCCTTCTTGAGCTTCTGCAGAATCATGGCCGAAATCTGGGGCGGAGTGTATTCCTTGCCTTGGGCATCAATGCCAACGTGGTCGCCCGACTGCACGACCTTGTAGGGCACCATCTTCATCTCTTCGCTGACTTCGTCAAAGCGGCGGCCCATGAAGCGTTTAATGGAGAAAACGGTGTTCTCCGGGTTGGTGATTGCCTGATTCTTGGCAACCTGACCTACTGGGCGTTCGCCCGTCTTGGTAAAGCCAACCACGGAAGGCGTGGTGCGTCCGCCCTCTTCGTTGGGAATTACCTTCGGTTCGCCGCCTTCCATAACAGCAACCACCGAGTTTGTGGTTCCCAGATCGATTCCGATGATCTTTGCCATTGCCCTTTGCCTCCTGCGAAAGATAGAAAGAATGTTGAGGTCGGCACTCCCACAGGAGCTACCGAACCCGCCCTGGCGCTGTTTTGCGCCCTACTCAGACCTAATATGACTGCGATGATAGAACCTGAGTCACTTATTGTCAACTTAATAGATGAGCCCCGCGTTACCTAGGTTGCAAAAAGAATGGAAACTTTAAATTTTATCTAAATAGTTGATAAGAAAATATATAGGCTGTCATTCCGAACGAAGTGAGGAATCCCAGTACGGCTCAAATCTCCCGCGCCGCCTCCAGTTCCTCGGCCAGTGATCGATTCTGCTTTCCTCCCGCCGGGGGCATAGAACCGCGCGGGGTCCCCATCCTAGCCCTCTTTTGGCTAGGGTGGGATTTTTGACTTTGCCCCTTGCCGTTGCCCTCGTCCTTAGGTGGGTCATCCTGAACGACAAGCGCCAGCGGCGGGCAGCGGCGAAGCCGCGTTACCCCGCTGCAAGCTTGGAAATGAAGGCCCCCCAGCACGGCCCGAACCTCCCGCGCCGCCTCTAGCCCCTCGGCCAGCGATCGATTCTGCTTTCCTCTCGCCGGGGCATACCCTCCGTGGAACCGCCTTAGTCCCGAAGCCGAACGAGGACTGATTCGGGAATTTCGGCCCAATTCAAAACCCCCTTGCGCCTCTCTTATCATCACTCTAATTATCGAAAGCGAGCCTGGGCACGCCTAGCGGAAAGATAGTCTGGTGCCGGACAGAACAACTTATTTATTTTCCATTGCTTGCATCGCCGCTAAAAGTCTCGAAACCGTTTTCTGACCTAATCCACAACATTGGGAAGTTAAATTGCTCTCTAATCAGGCATGGAGACCAGATGACGAACCATAAGCAGTCATTGGAAAAACCAGCAGCCGAGTTGGAAACCCTTGCCGGCGAGCATTCATAGATTCATCGCCGCTACGCAGACTTGGATGATGCCATCCTGCAAGGGCTAGGCTCAAAGCAGATCATCGAATCCGCAGGAGAATTGGTGCGGGCGATGATTCTCCACTTCATTCATGAAGAGCAGTTTTTAGAGAAGATAACCCTCTCCTCGCTCGACGAGCAGCGCACCGCCGCAAAGAGGGTCAGGGCCGAGCTCTTGATGATCGAGGCGCTGCTGAGGAAGGATGAGGTTTACGCCGCCCTGCGCCTGAGGGGCTTGTGCAAGCGATGGCTACGCGAGCATCTGTACGTCGAGGGGTTGGAGTCCGATATTGCGCTCCTTGCGGCCAATAACGAGGCGGGCAGGATGCCAGCCCTGGCTTCATCCGCTCCCCGACTCTGGGGAAGTGATCGCCGCTGACACGCCTCTGTGCGCCGCGCATTAGTTTGGCTCCCCAAAAGGAGGGTGGCCCATTCAAGCCTTCTTTTGGCTTGAGTGGGGTAGTTTCAGCCGCATTTTCCTTGCTCGTTCAGTCGTAGCGCTCATAGATGACGCGCTTCTTCTCCCACCCGCACTCTTCGATCAGCAGGCTGCGAACCGCGGAGACCATTTCATTCAGCCCGCAGATGTAGACGTGCATGTCTTTACGTTGGCCAACGATCTTGCAAACATATTCCTGCACGTATCCCCGGCCTCCGCTCCAGCTTTCGGTGGCGCGGCTGAGGGTGGGGATGTAATGGAAGTTCGGCTGCTCGGCGGCCAGTTGCTCAAACTCCTCCCGGTAGTAAACATCTTCCGCATAGCGCGTTCCATAGACCAGCCAGATGTTTCTTCCGTTGTGGCGCTGCCGCCCGCTGCCGTCCAGGCCGAACAACTCCTGCGCCATGCTGCGAAAGGGCGCGACTCCGGTTCCCGTGGCGACGAAGATCACATCCTCCACCTCCGGTTTGAGTACGAAGAGCCCATGCGGACCGTGAAAGCTGGCCGTTTCGCCCACTTCGCGGTCGCAAAGGAAGTTCGACATAAAGCCCTCATCCACCCGGTTCAGGCAGAGATCGAAGGTGTTGTTGCCCCTCGCCGCCGAAGCAATCGAGTAAGCCCGGGTGATGAACTTATCGCCGCGCGGCTCGCGGACGGAGATGAACTGTCCGGCAACAAAGTCGAAGCGAGATAGCTCCTCAACCTCGAATTCGAGGTGCTTGGTTTTCTCCGACAGTAGCACGGAGCGGGTAAGCCGGGCGGTAAGCAGGTTATGTTCCATGTTTTTCTTTGACCGCTGAAGTCCACCTTATTCTAAAACAGAGTGGCCGTCTTCCGATTCACTCGCGCGTCACTTTCTCCAACAGGCCGCGTCACTTTCTCCAACACGCCGCGTTACTTTCTCCAACAAGTAAAGATAAGAGCGGTAGACCTCGCCGGTTGCGCGCGTCATCCCAATCTCGCATGTGCGGCTGCTCGAGTAACAGCCGTCATGCTTATGAGCCTTGACCTCGGCGGCTTCGCCCACCGTAGCCGAAGCCGTTAGTTCGGGATACATGAAGCCGCGGTCACCGGCGAAGGCGCAGCAGCCCAGGCTGGGCGGGACGAACGCTTCGCCGCTGCATTTACGCGCAATGGCCTCAAGCTTCGGGGTCAGTCCCATCTTAACGGCAGAGCAGACCGGGTGCAGCGCGACAGAGCTTTCGGGATGATTCACCTTGAGCTTCGGGAGCAGTTGGTCGTGGACGAATTCGATGCTGTCCACGATCTTGAGGTGGTCGAAGCGCTCCTGGTTTGCAGCCGTCAGGTACTCACGCGCATGGATGAGTCCGTAGGTGCATGGGCTGGTGTCAACCATGATCGGCAGCGCGCCCTCCGCGGACCAGTTCCAGAAGTTCCCTATGATGCGATTCAGCATAACGTCGCGCGCTTCCTCAAAGCCCTTGGACGAATACGGAGTGCCGCAGCAGTTTCCGGCAACGTCGGCGGGAATCCAGACCGGAACTCCGGCGCGTCTGGCTAGCGCCACCGTCACCTCCATCAGAGACAGCTCGCTCCGCTCACCCGGAAGCCGGCCCATGACTCTCGATATGCAGGCGGGAAAGTAGACGGCCTTGGCCGCAGCGCGCTCGGTTGCCGGAATGCCGCCCTGGGTCGCGTGCGGCATCCCGTCATTCCACACCGGCATGTTAGCTCCGATCACCTTGCGCATGGCTCGGGTAATCATCTGCATCCCCTTGATCCCGATAATCTGCTCCGCCAGGTGCGCAGCGCTCAGGCCGAGACGGACCAGGGTTTCCACCAGCGCAAACTCGCCCACGGTGAAGCCGGCAATCTGTTTGGCGAAGGTCGAATTGCGCAGCGCGCGAAAGCGCTTGACCAGCTTGCCGGTATCGATGCTGACCGGGCAGGTGGTGGCGCACATTCCGTCGGCGGCGCAGGTATCGAGCGCCATGTACGGAAAATCGCGTTCGAGCAGGTTGAATAATTCGCCGCCGCCGAGTTGTTTCTGGCGCTCCATTTCGCGGCGAACCACGATGCGCTGCCGCGGAGTGAGCGTGATGTCTCGGCTGGGGCAGCGCGGCTCGCAGTAGCCGCACTCGATGCACTTGTCGATCTCCGGTTCGACCGTGGGCAACTGCTTCAGGTCACGCAGATGCGCGTGCGGGTCCGGGTTGATGATGACGCCGGGGTTGAGCAGGCCGGTAGGATCGGCCAGCGCCTTGAGCTGGCGCATGATCTGGAAGGCTTCGCCGCCCCACTCGGTTTCAACGAAGGGAGCCATGTTGCGTCCGGTGCCATGCTCGGCCTTCAGCGCCCCATCGAAGCGGCGGACCACGAGTTCCACCACATCGTCAATAAAGCGTGAGTACTGGTCAATGACCCGCTGATCGTTGAACGACTGGGTGATGACGAAGTGGAGATTGCCGTCCTTGGCGTGCCCAAAGATAATTGCCTTGTCATATCCGTGGCGGTGGAAGAGCCCGTTCAACGCCTGGGCCGCAGGCGCCAGATGCTCGACCGGGAAGGCCACGTCTTCGATGATCACCGTGGTGCCGCTCTTGCGGACCGAGCCCACCGAGGGAAACATTCCGGCGCGAATCTTCCACAGCGCGGCCTGGGCGGCGGCCGAGTGGGTGAACTGCGCGGCCTCAAGCAGGTTCAGCCTCGAAGTAGAGTCGGCGGCCAGCTCTTCCAGCCCTGCCCGCTCGGATTCCAGCGCACTCTGAAACTCAACCAGCAATCCAGCCGCGCCCTCGGCCAGCGTCTTAATCACCGGTGGCGTTCCCTCCTGATCTTCAACCGAGCGCAGCGACGCGCGATCCATGATCTCCAGCGCCTTGGCGCCGGCCTGCCGCAGCGGAACGATGGATTCCGAGGCGGCGTAAAGATCGGGAAACAGCAGAAGACCGGTGTACTTTACGGGCAGCTCCGGGACCGTATTCAAAACCGCCTCGGAGATGAACCCGAGCGTGCCTTCCGAGCCGATCAGCAGATGGGCAAAAATATCGACGGCGCGCTCGAAGTCGAGGAAGGCGTTGATGCTGTATCCCGTGGTGTTCTTGGTCCGGTACTTGCGGCGAATCCGTTCGGCCAGCGCCGCATCACCTTCGATTCGCGACTTCAGTTCGAGGATGCCGGCAGCCAATGCAGGTTCGCGGGCGAAGAATATCTCGTCGGCGTCGGCCGAGGCCGTGTCAATCGTGGTGCCGGAGGGAAGCATGAATCGCACCGAGGAGAGCGTGTGATAGGCGTTCTGATCGACTCCGCAGCACATACCGCTCGAGTTGTTGGAGAGAATTCCTCCCAGCGTGCAGGTCGCGATCGAAGCCGGGTCGGGGCCGATTTTTACGCCGTAGGGAACAAGCACGCGATTGGCGCTGGCGCCGATGGCTCCGGGTTGAACCCGAATCCTGCGCCCCTCTTCGAGCACCTGAAGATCGCGGAAGTTGCGCGTGACCTCAACCAGCAACCCATCCGAGATGGACTGTCCCGAGAGGCTGGTCCCGGCGGCGCGGAAGGTGATGGGAAGCGAGTGCTCATGGCTGAACTGAAAGAGCCGCGCAACTTCCTGCTCGCTCGCCGCCTGCACCACGGCCTTGGGAATAAGCCGGTAAAAGCTGGCGTCCGAAGCATATGCGATCAGGTCGATGGGCCGCACCAGGATGCGCCGCGGATCAAGGATTTGAGACAGCATGGAGCTGAGTTGTTCAGGAGAACACGCAGTCTTTGGCACTACCGTTGCCGCTGTCATTTTTCGCTCCCGGAGAAGTGGAAACCGCCGCACCGAGCCTGCATCCGCCTCTGATAAAGGTGAATGCACTGCGCGCAGCGAGAACCGGGAAGCATAGCAGATTTATTGCCGCAAAAGATGTCGCAAGCCGCGGGTGCCCCACCTTCGACGCGCCGTCTTTGCGCGTTTAAGATGGGACGGCCAGTTCCCCTGCCGTTATTCTCGAAGAGTCCTGCATCCCCGATACACCGCCGCCGGAGTTACACTATCGCATGATCTTCAGCTCGCGTTTTTTTCTTCGCAACCTGGCCGCTCCGTTGTTTCTGCTCTGCGCCATCGCCACGGCCCAGCCACAGCCTGAGCATGGCGCATCCGTGCGCTTCTCGATCAGCTATTCCAGTGCAATGAGCAAGCAGCCACTCGACGGCCGCGTCTATCTTCTGCTCTCCACCGATCCGAGCGATGAACCCCGGTTGCAGATCGACGACACCCCGAAGTCTCAGTTGATCTTCGGCGTGGATGTTGATGGGCTCCGGCCCGGACAGCCGGTTGTAGTGGATGAACACGCCGACGGATACCCGATTCGCAGCCTGCAAGAGCTTCCGCCCGGCGATTATTTTGTGCAGGCCGTCCTCCATCGTTATGAAACCTTTCACCGGGCGGACGGAAAAACCGTCAAGCTGCCGATGGATCGCGGCGAAGGACAGCAATGGAGTATCGCTCCCGGAAACCTCTACAGCAAGCCCAGGAAAATCACGGTTGGCCGCGGCAGCGCGCCGGTCGAGATTGTGATGGACCAGCTGATTCCGCCGCTTCCCGAGGTCAAGGACACCAAGTATGTCCGCCATCTCCGCATCCAGAGCCAGCTACTGACGAAGTTCTGGGGAAGGCCGATGTATCTTTCCGCGCTGGTGCTGCTGCCGGAGGGCTTTGACGCGCATCCCGAAGCGCACTACCCGCTGATGATCTATCACGATCACTTTGCCAGTGAGTTCACTGACTTCCGCACCGAGCCGCCCGCCCATGAGTTGAAAGCAGACTACAGCGAGCGCTTCCACATTTCCGGCTACAACCGGATTCAGCAGGAGGAATCCTACAAGAACTACCAGCAGTGGATCTCGCCGGGATTCCCCCGCTTCCTGGTGGTAAAGAATCAACACGCCAATCCGTACTATGACGACTCTTACGCCGTGAACTCG
>Ga0182030_10023898_pt1 | contig 11268 bp, 11 predicted proteins | sample 812S3MmetaG_FD_121299 | JGI IMG/M metagenome (GOLD analysis project Ga0182030, IMG submission 121299) | Permafrost microbial communities from Stordalen Mire, Sweden - 812S3M metaG (Illumina Assembly) | ecosystem: Environmental > Terrestrial > Soil > Wetlands > Permafrost | place: Sweden...
CCCACGAGAGACCGGTGCCGACGTCAGGCACCGCCACGCTGAACAGGAAGAGTTGCAGCCAGTTGGTCCGACGGCCGCGGTCATGCAGCAATCGCGGCAGGCTCTCCCATTGCCTGGAATGGAACTGCCCGCGCGCGCACAGCGTCGTATCCAGATGGATAAAATAGGAGCAGATGAATATCGCCCCCCAGTCCGCAAACCACCCCGGCCCTTTCGACTTGCGCAACGGCCAGCGCGCCAGCACGTGCCTGAGGCTCAGTACAGCCTTCAGCGCATAGGGCAATGCGACGTAGACGCTGCGCAAGGACCATTTCTGCCTTGCGCGCCGATGCTCCCATTTGAAACCGGTATTCAGATTCAGGCACATCGCCTGCATGGCCTGTGCCAGCGATCGGTCGGAACTGACCAGAGTCAGGTGGGAGGGACGCGTCTCCGCGAGCATCTCCTCCAGCGCAAACATCCGCAGGCAGTCGTAGATACGCGATGATTTGAGCGGACTCTTCTCGGCAATCGTCGTCATCCACCAGTAGCTGAAGCCGTCGCCAAAGTCCAGATGATCGATCACCCTCCGGCCGGCGACCAGGCTCTCCCCGAGATCGTGGATGAATGCGAGGTACTTGCTCCGGATGCGATCCGCGTGCGCTTCCAGATACCGCGGTACCGACGACACCGAACCGCCGTGGGCATAACTCCGCCAACACAGCACCGCGCCTGTGCCGGCAGGCGGCATCTGCGCCTGGTCCCATACGACGATAGCCGTCACGACACTTCCATGACATCCTGAATTTCCGCCGGAAGCTTCAGCTGCAAACGCAGCGCATCGCCGAGCTCGCTTCTCCTGCGAATCGAGAATGCGCAGAAGCACAGTCGCTCATAGGGCGTAACCGCGGTCTTCGACGGCTCCCCCCAATAACCATAGGCATTGATCTCGGCCGGGTCGAACCCGATGATTGTCTGCATCAGGTCCTTGGCATTGAGGACCACGTAGGCCGCGCGCTCGCCCTCGCGGGCTCCGTCAAAATTGATGTACTGATAGGATTGCGTCATATCGACGCAGCCGGGCCTGTCGCTGAGCCTGAAGGTTGCCACCAGGTATCCGCCCCCGACCACATGGCTCCACGCGGCCGCGAGCATGTCGGCGAACTGCACGTTCCAGTCCACGCAGCTGAGCGAAAACACCACGTCGAACTGCCTTCCCCCAAGTTCGCCCCGGCTGAGCTTCAGAATGTCCCCACAAAGGATTTCCGCCCGGGGATTCATCCCGCGGGCGGCCTCGGCTGCCGACGGGTTTATCTCCACACCGGTATAGTTGACCACGCCGTGGCGCTCATTGAGCGCCAGTCCCAGACCGCCGCACCCGCAGCCGATGTCGAGAACCGATCGACGAGCATCGAGGCTCAGGCGGTCGATTATCACGCGTTCCGATTCATAGAATTGCGGCCACGTTACGCGATTGCGGCTGAAGTGGCGCGCCAGCTGTTCAGTCTGATAGGCGATGTTACGATTCATTGCTTGCCGTATTAGCGCTCGATTGCCATGTGCCGCTCAACCAGTTCGATGTCGGCCGGACTGTCCACTGAAAACGCCTGCACGCTCCGGTACGGCGCGATGAACTGTCGAAACGGCATGTCCAGAATCCGGTTGCTGTCGCAGGCTTCGAGTTGCTCGAGCCGCGTCTCCGGATGCCCGGTGAACGCCTTCAGATACTTCCAGCGAAAGGCAAATATGCCGCCGATCCGGCGCGCCATCAGGTCAGCAGAGAACTCATGCTTGCAATGCGGAATCGGCGCACGCGACGTGTACAGCACCTCGCCGGCATCGTTGTGGATGACCTTGACGATGTCGGGATTGAGCCACTGCGACTTGTCGGTGATGTGGATCGCCAGTACCGTGCAGGGAATCGCCGGCATCTTCACCAGGGGCGCAACCACCGCATCGATCATGTCGGCGCGCAGCATGGGCTCGTCCCCTTGCACGCACACGACGATGTCCTCGTCCGCCACCCGCTCTTCCATGCGCTCGACCGCCTCGGCCACCCGATCCAACGCCCGGGTGTGGTGCGACCCGGTCATGATGACCGGGATGCCCTTGTCCGCGCCAAAGCGCGCGATCTCATCGTCGCAAGTCGCCAGCACCAGCTGATCCCAGCTGGCGTACCTGCGTGCCCGCAGGTAGACGTGTTCAAGCATCGGTCGACCATGAATCGGATACAGCGGCTTTCCGGGGAAGCGCGAAGCCGCCATCCGTGCAGGAATGATTCCGATAGTCTTCATGTCAGCTGATCGGCGTGCGGTAGAGATTCGCCAGCTCCTCGCTGACCCTGCCCAGGCGGCTGCTGTCGCCGGCAGAAGCTACGTCGACCCATGTCTGCGCCTCATCCGCAATGTAGAATGCATTCAACAGCTGTATGGTGGCGCGGGTATCTGCGCAGCTCACCGGAAATGGCGCCTCGTCCCGCAGCGATTCGACGATCTGCCGGTAGATCTTCGCGTGTCCAAATCCGTAGACGTTGCCCGAGAAGTCCTCGGAATTCTGCCGGCAGGCGGCCGGTTCCGGCGTATAGATCTGAAGCTCGTTGACCGCAATACCCCCGATTTGCGCCAATCCGTTTTCACATACCAGCGAGATACTCGCCTCGAAATCTATTGGGCGCGCCGCCGTGGTGATTTCCATTGTCCCGATTGCGCCGCTCTTGAATTCGATCGCAGCCGTCGCCGTGTCCTCTACCTCGATGTCAGCCCCCAATGTCCGGTTGAGCCCGCAAACGCGTGCCACTTCGCCACCCATGAGCCGCAGAAGATCGATATGGTGAATTCCCTGATTGGTAAGACAGCCCCCATCCATCGAAAAAGTTCCGCGCCAGGGCGCCAGATCATAGTAGCGCTGGGATCGGCACCATCGAACGCGCACGGCCGCCGCCCGCAATGCTCCGAGTTCCCCGGAGGCCAGCCCCCGCATGACGCGCGTCACGGCGAGATTGTGGCGATTCTGGAACACCGCAAATATGCGCACTCCAGTCGACGCCGCTCGGTCATAGACCTCGGTCACCTGCGAGGGCTTCATGAACGTCGGCTTTTCCACAATGATGTTCTTTCGATACCGGGAAATGACGTCCAGTGTGTGCTCATAGTGCATCCCCGAAGGCGTGACGATCGCAACCGTATTGATCTGCGGGTTCTCGATCAGCATATGGTGGTAATTGGTATACGCGCGCGTGCCGAATTGCTGGCAGTACAGGTTGGCCTTGTCGAGCACCAGATCGCACACCGCAACCAGTTCGGCCCCGTCAGTCTCGACCACGGATCGACAATGATGACCCGACACCCGCCCGCAACCGATGATGGCTACTCTGGCGACGTTACTGCTGCTCATGACACGTTACCTGCCTGCGGCGATCACGCTACGCTCAAACCGCCCGTTCGATGAGGTCGGCTACCGGCGCCATGATCGACGGTGGCGCTGCGCTGAACCGGCTGAATCCGGCCAGGCACGGATGGTCGAACGCCGCGCGGTACAGGACTTTGCCAGCCAGCGCCGCATGCACCATCGGCCCGCGATCACCAAACGCGACATGCATGAAATTGCCGGCGGTATGCAGCACGCCAAAGCCTAGCGATCGCATCCTGCTCTCGAATCGACTCTTTCCGTCTTTGATCCTCGCGACCGACTGCATCATTGCCGCACTGTGATCGAGCATCCTATACATGAATTCAATCGCCAGAGAGCTGCTTTCGTACATCGGCCGCAGCTTGTGCAACAACGCTATGGTCTGAGGATCTGCTACCGCATATCCGATCCTCAGACCTGCGACGCCCCACGCCTTTGCAAATGTCCTTGCAACGACCAGGTTAGGCGAGGCCCGGGTCCACGACGTCACCGACGACTCGTAAAACGGATGATAGGCCTCGTCCACCAGCAACAGCGTTCCAGCCGCCTCGCATGCCGTCAGGATTTCGCGCATGACCTCGGGCGCCACCGTTGTGCCGGTTGGACTGTCGGGATTGGGCAGGCACAAGAGCTTCGGTTTGAAGGCATGTACTGCATCGATAATCCTGCCCGTCTCCAGCAGCGGCCCCTGGGCCGATGGCGCGTAATGAATCTCGCGCACCCGCGCCCCGAACATCTGGCTATACACCGGGTACATCGCGAAAGTAGGTTGGGAGTGAATGACCAGGTCGCCCTGCTCGACTACCGCCTCGAATGCCGCGCGGATGGCGCCATCGCTCCCCGGCGTCAGCAGCAGGGACTCCGGGCTCACGTCGACCCAGCGCGCGAGTTTCCGGTACAGCTCCCCGGCTTCCGGATAGGTGGCCAATATTTCGCGCGGTATCGACGACAGCACTTCGTGAGTCAGCGCCATCAGCTGTGGATCGAGATTCTCGTTCTTATCCAACCACAGCTGCCGCGGTCCCCTGGGTACCGACTGCAACGCGCTCGGTCGCCGCAGCTCCGGATTCAGCAGCGAGGGCCTTGGACGAATGCTCATGAACTGCCGCTCGGGATATCATTGATGTCCAGGCCGCGGATCGCGGCGCGTCCCATCGCCAGTATTGCCTCCTGCGCACTTCCGCCGATGTGCGGTGTGGCGAGGAAATTCGGCAGCGCCAGCAATTCCTGGTCGGTGGGCGGCTCCTGCGCGAATACATCGAAGGCCGCGGCGGCCAGCCGCCTCTCGCGCAACATGTGCTTCAGCGCTGCTTCGTCCACCAAGCCACCACGGGCGGTGTTTATCAGCACCGCCGTCGGCTTGAGCATCGCCAGCCTTTGGGCATCGATCAACCCACGGGTGCTATCGTTCAGGGGAACGTGCAGCGTGACAATATCGGATCGGCGCAGCAGCGTCTCCAGGTCCACCGCATCGATGCCGTGAGCCGCGTAGAACTCTGGGAAATCGCGAATATCGTTGACCAGAATCGGGCACTCGAATGCCCGCAATAGCAGCGCCAGATCCTTACCGACGTGGCCGCATCCGACGATCCCGACGGTGCGCCCGCTCAGATTGCCGCCAATGTGCTGACGCCACGTACCCGACACCACCTCGCGCTGAGCAGCAGGCAGGTGGCGGAGCATCGAGATTGCAGTACCGATTACCAGCTCCGATACCGAGCGCCGGTTCACGCCTGCCGTCCAGCCAAGCCGTTTGCCGTGCGCGCGCATCGCCGTCAGGTCGATCATGTCGAGACCGACGCCGTATTTCCCGATCACTTTAAGCTCTGGAAGACGCCCCAGTATCGAACCATCGATGACCTCAAGCGCGGTGATCGCTTTGTCGTGGCCCTGCAGAAATTCAACCAGCGCGTCGCCGGAAAGCTGCCGGCCGGCATCGTTGAATGTCACCTTCGCATATCTGGCCAGCAACTCCGCTCGCAGCACCGCGTTGCTTGAAAACGAGCGCGAACAGACAGCGACCCTGTCCTGGGAATTTAGGGTCGTTGACGCTGTTTCCGAATTGGCGTCGCCCGTCATTTCGGCGACTTGTTTATTCGTTCCAGGCGAATTGCCAAACCATCGAGTTGTACCAGCCTGCTCAATCTGCAAATTTCGTATACCAGGACACTGTTCCGGGAATTCCAGGGATACTCTGCCATTCGGTTCGGTGGATCGGGTTGCTCGACAGAAAATGCCTGCGCTCCGCTCGGTATCTTCTCGACCCTGTTCGCTGTGAAGAACAGTCCCGAGTCCCGACATACTCGTTGGATCAGTTTGAAATAGATATCGATCTGTTCGTGTGTCATCTCTTGAAAGGAATGACAGTTGATAGCCAGGTCGACGCTGTCGCTCTCCAAAACCTCGAGTTGATCCACGGTCAAAAAGGCAAAATCGAATTCTTTTGGGAAGCCGCCAGCCTGGATTTCATTCGGCATTGCGATCCTGGCCGAAGGGAACAGACTGCTCAGGAACGGAATCGATATCGCCAAAGTTTCCGGCAGATCGATCAACACTATTCGAACCGGGGCCCAATCGTGATAGAGAATCGAAGGAAAATTGCCGTTTCCCGCACCGATCTCCAGAATCGTTCGTATCTGGCCAGATTCGACCGATCCGCGCAGAATATTCTGGTAATAATAATGGCTGATTATATTGGCCGAGGCCTTATTGCCAGACCAACCTTCGTAATGCCGGACAACGCTTGCCGTAGTCGCAAAGACGTTTGGGCTTTGCGCGAGCCTTCGATGATCCACGGCAAACGCGGACATCACGGGCATGGACACGTCCGCACTGCTCATGACGGCATCGAATGCCTTTTCGCAGGACATCAGTCGCGGTATCTCAAACCTGCGCGCCACCTCGCGACTGACCCAACTACCAACCAGTGATGGCTGCCTGGCGGCACGCGCGACCTTGTGGACCAGGCGCGTGAAAACCGATGCTGGCGGCGGGACGTAGAAGCCTGAGTGCCCGGCAACCCTAACCGAATTGCCGGTTACATCAGTGCGCAGCTGGTCGGAGAAATAGCGCCAGTACTCGGTCTTGGCTACGCTGGAATGAATGCTGAATGCATCCGACTTCATAAACGCTGTTAATCGGTCGGCGATGCCGGAACTGATGTTGAGCTTGCTCAGATCAAGACCTCTGCTGACGGTGATTACTTTCCGATTCGTTCCGCACCTGGTACCTGCGGTATCAGAGTCACATTGGATGCGATCACGTCGTAGCACCACTGGACGTCGTTACGCCGGAAGGCTACTTCTCCGCCGGCCCCCTGCACGATCGCGATACCAGCCGCCACGTCCCACAGCATGATGCTTTGCTCCAGATAGACATCTGCCGACCCGCGCGCGACGTGCAATAACGCACCGGCGGCGGAGCCTATCATTCGCACTTTCGCAAACGGGCTGACGAGGCGCCAGAAGTTCCGCATCGACTGATCGCTCTCGATGTCGAATCGCACCGGGAAGCCCGTGCATATTGACGCCATCGCCAGGGTTGAGGTGTCAGAAATGGAGATCGGGCGGCCCTCGATGAACGCGCCCATCCCGGCTCCCCCCCAGGCTAATTGTCCTTCCATGAGATCATAGATCACGCCAAATATCGGCCTCTGGTTCTCCCATAGCGCGATCGACACCGCACACGGACCCAGGCCCTTGACGAAATTGAACGTGCCATCGAGCGGATCCACGATGAACCAGCGATTCGAAGGACGTGGCGAGGGAATATAGCCGGACTCCTCACTCAGTATCGGCAGTTGTGCATCGGCCAGAGCGCCAAGAATGCACCGCTCCAGAACCGAATCGGCCGCTGCCTTCACCTCGCGCGGTAGCTCCGCGCTGTGGGCATAGCTGCGATCGACCGCATCCACGCTTTCGAGCAGCTGCGTTCCCGCGCGAACTGCGGCTGACTTGGCCAGATCGAGAAGCGCTGCCAGTTCAGCCACGTCTGACGTATCGCATCAGGTAGCCAGTTACAAGGTGATCCAGCACCAGGTGGGCGTCCTCTGCCGGTCCGTATTCCTTACAGTCAGTGGGTACATGGATGCCGTGGCTTGCGAGCGTTTTCATTTTTCCGCCGTCAAATGCCGTAATTGCGACGGTGCTGATGCCGATCGAGCCGGCGTATTCGAAGGCTCTGAGCAGATTGGGCGAATTGCCGGACGCCGATATGCCGACTAGCACGTCGCCGCTCTTACCAAGGGCGCGCAGTTGCCGGACGAATATCTCTTCATAGCCAAAATCATTGCCAATTGCCGTGAGTATCGGCACGTTGTCCGTCAGGCTGAATGCCCGAAATGGCTTGTCGTATTCGTTAGTTCCGATCGACAGGTCATTGGCAAAATGACTGGCTGTCGCCGCGCTGCCACCATTGCCGATAAAGAAAATCGTTGCCGCTCGTTCGCGCGCGTCGAGCAGCGTGCGGATAAATCGTCCGATTTCAGCCGGATCGATTCGCCGCAAAACCGCCTGCAGGTACTCGAGATAGCCGCGGGCGAATTCGACCGGGTCGGAGGTGTACATGCGATCGATGTTATTCATGGATGTCTGGATTCTGGATGTCATAGGCCTCACGCCAGGCGCGGTCCGCGTAATAGATTTTGAAAACCAACTGCATGGTACGCAAAGCGTCATCGGAAGTGCCGCTCTCCACCGGCGTGTCGCCGGCTATGCAGCGGGCAAATGCCGATATTTCGTCATCCCAGGAGGGATCCCGGTTGTAACGGGTGATCTGCTCCCTGGGATCGCCATGATCGTTGTCCGGGTCCGCCCGCACCACCGTCAACGTCTCATCGCCATAGCTCTTGGTTCCGGAGAGGATACCGCCGAGGATAAGGCTGCCTCGCGCGAGATTGATATCCAGATGAAACCGGTGCCTCCATTGCGTAGCCGAGGAATTGAGCATGCCGACAACCCCATCCGGCGTGCGCAGCAGTGCATAGGCGTTGTCCTCCACGTCATAGCCCCAATGAGAGTTGGATATGAAGCTCAGCACCTCGCGAAATTCTCCGCCGAAAAGGCGCATCAGGTCGACCATGTGGATGCCCTGGTCAAGCAACACGCCTCCGCCGGCAATGTCGCGTTTCGTGCGCCAGTCCGCCTGATTGAAGGTGATGAGCTTCGCCTTGCCGTACATGCCGCGCATGTTGATGACGTCGCCAAGTTCACCGGAGCGGAGGATCTTTAGCGCATCCTGCACCGATTCATGGTAGCGATGATTGAATCCATACATGAGTTTCAGGTTCGGGTGCTGCCGCTCGCAGGCGATCACGCGCACGATGTCTTCGACACTTCTGCCGGGCGGCTTCTCACAGAAAACATGCAGGCCATCCTGCAGTCCGGCGATCGTCACTTCCGCGGCGATGTCATTGGTCATGCAGACAAAAAGTACATCCAGGTCCTCTGTCAGCAGTCGCCGATAGTCGCGATAGTACCGGATGCCATCTGGCAGCGTACCTTCGTCGGCATAATTCCGATCGCATACCGCCACCACCCGCATGCGCCCATCGCGGCCAACGCAGTCCTTGCGGCGCGTGCCCACGACACCGAACCCGGCGATGCCGACCTTGAGGATATTCATCGGTGCCTGGAGCGCCACCCGGGGGCTTCCGTTCATTCAATACAGATAATGAAAACTGTAGTTCTGGCCGGCAACGCGCGAGAACGTACGCCCGATCATTGCAGCAAAACGGAATCGGCGACTGAAGCGGGCTTTACGCCTGCTGACGATAGAACTGAAGCGCTCTAGATCGTCGACACTCAATGCTCTGCCTTGTCCCCTGAGGAACTCGATGAACGTCAGTGCCAGGTCGTATCTTTCATAGATTGCAAGGATGGCCAGGTAAACCCTGGCACTGTGGGCAGTCATGAATTCCGCGTTCGCCAGGCCCATCAGGCTTTCCGGCGCGCGCAAGAACAGCGCGTCGCCAAAGATCGACTGGCCCGGCCCGTCGAACGAATCGCGCTCCCATCGGATCAGCGACACGAAATCCGTGAACTCCAGTCCGCGCTGGTGCAGGAACCGGGCGATGTCACCAAACAACGGCTGGTTTTTGCGTAACGCCTGAAAGCAGACTTCAACGTGCAGGCCGATGCAGGTTTCAAGTGTCCTTGGAGCGCCCTCGAGGACAGCCAGCTCGCCGCCTTCCAGGTCGAGTTTGATGAAATCGACCCGCTTGCCGGTGCTGGCCAGCAGGTCGTCGACCGTGCGGCAGTCGATCTCGGTAGAACCCACCACGTCGAAGCGCGCGGCGTCCGGAAAGCGCGACAGGAACGGTAAGTTTGGAGTGAAATGGGACGAGCACATCGGTTTCCGTGTGAACGATATGCCCAACGGTCCGCTGCAGCTCCACGCTGCCGCCGGAATTATCTCGTAGCTCCTGAATACCCTGGCATCCGGTGAATTGAGCAATTCCGGGATCGAGCGTTCATCCGGCTCAATACCGGTGAAGGCGATGTTTTCGCGATACGGATGCCATCGGGGAAGGATGCCGCCCGAAGCTCCAACATCCAGCAGGGCGATGGCGTCGCCATCCAACAAGAGCCCGATGTCGTGCGCGCTCGCTCTGCTGAGCCTTGCCTGTCGCGCACGCAATAACGTGCGCAGTCCGTTCGAGAGGATATTCGGCACGGCATTGCCCTCAAGAATCCGATGGCCGACCCGGGCTGACGCGCGATCTAGCGGCACCAGATCTGGTTAAAGGTGTAACGCGCAGCGCCCGGATCGGAATCGTAATGCTCGGCATGCTTCTTCTCCTTGAGCGACAGCCCCGCTTCCCGCAAGTACTGGCTGGCCGAGTCGGCATGGAACGCGAATTTATCATTAATCTCCACCAGCACACTCTTCACCCGCCGCAGGACGGGGACTCCGCCCTTCAGGATCAAGTGCTCAATTCCATCGACATCGATCTTGATGTACTCCGGGAACGGAATTTTCAACAGATCAATCGCGTCAACCATTGAAAGACCGATCGTTGAGAATTCGAACACCTTGCGGATGGGTTCTCCATCGTGGCCGAACGACTGCCCGAAGGTGGACATTGCGGAACCCCATTCGGTACTGGTCAAGCTGAGGTTGCTGACCGCGCGTACATCGGTAAGCGGTAGCGGCACCACCGTTATCTGTTCGGTGAGTTGATTGAGGAAGATATTTCGGGCCAACGCTTCAAGGTTGAACACTGAAGGTTCAAACGCAAACACTCGACAACCACGTGCCCTGGCAGCGTAACAGGAATACAGTCCGATGTTGGCACCGACGTCCCACATGACCGAGCCAGATGCCATTGAATCTATCCACTGCAAGGTTTCCGGCTCCTTGGTGGAAAAAGTATCGGCTCGGAATTTGTTCAGTGCGTTGGCCGTGGAGAAGGTCAGCTTGAACCCATTGTGCTCGACCTGAGCGACCCGATGCATTGCGCTCTGAATGATCCGGCCGTACAGGTAGCGCCCGATTGCGCCGTTGCCCAGACCCGCAACCGATGAGTCGATGACCTGCTTGAGGGCATTCTTGATTGCTGTTTTCAACTCCGGACCATCGGCGTGGCCCTAATTGTTATCCAACAACGCATCCAATATACCGCCAAGCGCCGCCACAGAAGGTGCGACTCGAGGCTGAATGCTCTTTATATTGGACGCAGCTTCCGGGTTGGTGCTCGCCAGCGGCGCCACAAGTCGCGGCGTGATTTCATCCGCTGGTATGAAAATCCCGAAGGCCGGATCTATCGCTACACTCGGCGTTACTACAATGGGATCAAATCGAGGCGACACGACGGTGAGGGTGTTCTCGCCCGAGTTTGCAATCCACATTCGCACACCATCATATGCGATCCCACGGGGCGCC
>Ga0182030_10023899_pt1 | contig 11267 bp, 13 predicted proteins | sample 812S3MmetaG_FD_121299 | JGI IMG/M metagenome (GOLD analysis project Ga0182030, IMG submission 121299) | Permafrost microbial communities from Stordalen Mire, Sweden - 812S3M metaG (Illumina Assembly) | ecosystem: Environmental > Terrestrial > Soil > Wetlands > Permafrost | place: Sweden...
CCAGCAAATCCACTCATTGCGGGCTAGTGGCGTGAGGTCCTCCCACCTTTCTAGGGCAGATTCGTCAGCTAGCAGAGCTTTACGTAAATCCGCCGGTAACTCATGTACCACGCCAGCGGAAATTTCTTGTTTGGTCATAACTAAACTATATCAAATGGAAAAAAGACTTTTCTAAACTAGATGTGTCATGTTCATTGAATTTTTAACTCTGCAGAATCGTAAGAAACTGAATTTTTGCTCTCAATCCCTCTGTTGCTACCCCACATTTGACGATTATTTTACAGACACCGAGTTATTGAAAGATTATGGTACATATACGGCAAATCGTGAGTACAATGAGGAGAGAAAGTTGCGTGTGCCAGTCAGAGCTTACAGTTTTGCGAAACCATAACCTTTCTTTGCAGAAACTAGATTTTTTATGATCAACCTGAAAAAAAGAACAGCTCAAGAAACGCTTACTTATCAAGATAAGCGAATATCGACATTGCAAAAACAAGTAGCCTATTACAAAGAAATTACGGAAACAGTAAGAGAACCTTTTGTTATCCTGACCAGAGAGTTATATGTAGTGTCGGCCAACAGTGCATTTTATAAAAAATTTAAGGTCAGCAAAAAAGAAACCGAAGGTCGGCACATGTATGAGCTCGGCGAAAATCAGTGGGACTCCCCCGAGCTCAGAGAGTTATTAGAGCATATTCTGCCTAAACGAAGAGTACTCACCGCCTATGAAATTACTTTAGACTTTCCGAAATTAGGTCGCAAGACAATGCTCCTCAATGCCCGACAAGTTGATAGCAAGCAACTTATTTTGCTGGCCGTAGAAGACATAACCGCCCAGAAATTACTAAAATTGGATACGGACAATATGACAAAAAATTTGACTGAACAGCGAAACCGACTGCAAAAGCTAAACGACGCCAAAGATGAATTTATAATGATGGCATCACATCAGTTACGTACTCCGGCCACAGCTGTTAAGCAATATGTCAGCATGTTAACGCAAGGCTATGCCGGCGAGGTATCCAAGGAACAGACTGAAATGCTTGGCGTTGCCTATAAAAACAACGAGCGTCAGCTTGAGATAATTGAAGATCTCCTCCGAGTAGCAAAAGTTGATGCCGGGGTCGTTTATTTGAAGAAAGCTTCGTACGATATAGGCCACCTAATAGAAACCGCTATGGAGGATCAGGCAGTATTATTCAAAAACCGCGGCCAAACCATTATCTATAATTCGCCCAAGGAGCATATGCGGGTGTTTGGTGATGCTAAATTGATTCTTATGGTTATAGAAAATATTTTGGATAACGCCGGTAAGTATTCAGAGGACGGAACAAAAGTCGTCATAAGCGTTAGCCAAAGCGGTACAAATACGATCGTATCTATTAAAGACAATGGCGTAGGTATTAACAAAGCAGACATTCAAAAATTGTTCGGCAAGTTTGTCCGTATCGATAATCCACTCTCCGAATCGGTTAAAGGCACTGGGCTAGGGCTATATTGGGCAAAGAAAATAGTGGATTTACACAATGGCATGATAGAAGTCGCTTCTCAAGTTAACAAAGGCTCCACGTTTACCATAAAGACCCCCACCGCCGGTGAGTGAAATTATAGGCGGTTCCACGTAAATAAGAATAAGTGTATTTGTTGCGGCTGGCTACCATATTTAGCGGTTGAAATTCTATTGCACAAGCGGCTCATCACGTACGCCAGCATCTTCAAGGGCGCACTTGCCGATATCACCAACACGGTGGCATAGCTTTGCTGAGTCTTCGCGTCGCAAAAGATGTCTAATCAGCTTATCAGTTACTTGACTTCCTGAATCGTTTCTGTGCTTAAAGGCCTCGTTGGTAAGCCTGTGCGCTCTTAAGCCCTCTGGACAGCACATATCAGTCTGGTTAGTCGGCACTATAACGCATTCTTGATAATCTTCTGGATGTAAATCTTCAGCCATAATAATTCCTTTAAGATTATTGTTACAGTACCGAGCAGCACATGCAAGCAGCAGTTTGATACCTAACGGATGCTCTATGATATGCTAATTAGGTTAGCTTTAACAATTTAAAATATAAAGAGTGCAGCGAGAGACCTAGCTCTATAACCTGCCAGCAACCCGTCTTAGACGGGTGCTCCATCTAGCCCGCCAATGACGGAAAAGATATTTTTGCAAACTATCCTTTCTCCGACTTATGGCAGAAAGGATTTTTTATGAATTTAAGGACAGCAGAATCAGTCTCGCCCAAACACCCCGACAAAGTCTGCGATCAAATATCTGACAGTGTTTTGGACGCTGCCCTACAGCAAGATCCCAATTCCAGGGTGGCTGTCGAGACAGTTGGAGGTCATAAACTCGTTTTACTGATAGGCGAAGTGACTAGTCAAGCCAAGATTGACTATGAAAAAATTGTTCGTCGCTTTGTGGATGATAGCTACGAAGTCAAAATTAATGTTGTGCACCAAAGCTCTGAAATTGCTCATGGGGTTGACACGGGTGGAGCTGGTGATCAGGGCATTATGATCGGTTACGCTACTAACGAAACCGAAAACCTCATGCCCCTCGAAGTGGATCTTAGTCGCTCACTAAACCGTTACATATATGATAAGTTTCCCTATGATGGTAAGACGCAAGTAACTACGAGTAACGGTAAAATAGTGGCGCTGGTGGCAAGTTTCCAGTGTGCTTCAAAAACTGAAATAGATAAGCTAGTTAATGACTGGCTACAGCGGCAACCTCATAACTCCAATGTTGCAATTTTCTCAAATCCGGCCGGCGACTGGGCTATTGGCGGCTTCGATTCCGACACTGGCCTAACTGGTAGGAAAATCGCCGTCGATAGTTATGGCCCGCGCATACCGATTGGTGGGGGTGCATTTAGCGGCAAAGACTCTACTAAAGTTGATCGATCAGCTGCCTATATGGCCCGAAAAATCGCTGTAGACTATCTCCATAAGCGCCGGGCCAAAGAAGTCTTCTGTCAGTTGGCTTATGCAATTGGTGTGGCTGAACCTGTGGAAGCAGTTGTGCTGATTGATGGTAAGGAAGAATCCGTTCAGGGCTATGATCTTACCCCTAAAGGCATTATTGATTTTTTGCAGCTTAGACGACCACAATTCGAAGAAACTGCTAGGTATGGTCATTTTGGGAACTCGTTTCCGTGGGATAAGTAATAAACCTACATTCAAAACTACGTTTGGTTTGTATAGATAAACTTGTTTAGCTGGACAATCCTGCTTTGAGCGTAAGGTAGTTTCCTTAAATTACAAATTCATACGCCTGGGCCCCAAAGTCGGTCAAGAACCCATCAATAGATATATTGTGCTATAAATGAGATGTTTTGAGACAGTTTAAGTAGGTTGTTTACTTGTAATCTAACCTAATTAAACTGGCGTCCATGAATGCATGAAAATATAAGAGAGCACCTCTCGCAGGGGCGCTCTCTTATGTCAGACGGGTTGATCAAGTAACTCTAAGTTTGAGGTTGTCGGATGGTTAGCAGTCTTGAAATGCCAAACGCCACTAGCGCATAAACTACCATGGCGACTAACGACGCAAGCTCGACCCTCGAAACACCGTAGTTAATGTTATAGCTAAATATCCCAAAGAAAGGAGCGGCAAAGGGGTGGCTAGCAGTATAGATAAAGTTAGCAAAACCGTTAGCTGGGTTTGCCCCGAATAGAATAAACACAAAACGGAAAGCGAGGAGCACTAGCAGTATGCCCGCAATGTACCAAACTATTCGGGCTGCAATTGAGGATCGCTGGCTTTGTGTTGCCGGTACGGCAGTGTCTGCATCATCAACTCGTGTAGTCTCAGTTGTGACGCCGTCGTTCGTTACTTGCCTGACTCGCTGGATATGTTCACTCATAAGTCCTCCTTTAAGCTAAGACTTTGTTATTTGCTGAAACTGCTACTAATATATGAACTTTGCGTTCTAGGGCGGTCACCATAATGGCTAGGGATGCAGCCATGAAACAGAGTGAGTCAAGAAATAGCATATTACCGGCGTAGGTTGCCTCAACAGACCAAACACCGACTGCCCCAGCAATGGCACCGGATAACAAACGTAGCCAGACATGACGCGGCGGCCGAGTGGCGAGTTGCAATAGCAGAACAAGCATTAGAACTTCCCGAATATGTTGATACATTGCAGTGCCTGAAGCTAACCAGAACGCCGAACTTTGCGGCGCCATGACGGTGCCTAAGGATAGAATTATTAAACAAACCAGTGAAAGCACTAATAGCAACTTCCCCATAAAGCAACCTTTCTACTTGTTCATCATGTACTTTATGGTTAAAAGTGTTTCTTGTATGTAAGAAATGATACCAATAAAATAATTAAAGTATTAAGTAAAATAATTAACATAACATTTAGTATTAAATACAGGTTAAACCGAAGAGGATTAGACAAATATAAGACTAATGAATTGTTGGTAGCCTCTTGAGGGGAACGAGAAAGACTTAAATGGTTGCACCTATATTTATTGATAAATAATTAAACTTGGTTCCCACTAGTGGACGTACTTCGCAACTTTGATGCCAATTCAAAGGATCTTATTGGTATAGTGGGCTACGAAGCAGGCTGCTGTCCTAGTTTTGTAAACCTTTGATCGATTTCGACATTGGTTTATCTATTTGTGTATATAGTTATTGCTTAGACTTAAGAAGATAGATATTCGCACAACTGTGTGTAATGGCTGTTATTCCGAACATAGGAATCTTTTTCAAGCAACATAGATATTGTTTCGGTCTGCCCTTCTTGTATAAAAATCTTCCCCATTGGCCAGCCAACGGTGCCAATCTGTTGTTTGGCGATACTGCCTTTCTGGATAGCGTGGAAGGAAACCGGTTCTTTGCCCGGCTCGCAATATGCGACTGCGTATTCCCAGTATGCCTCTCGTTCTTCCTTGTCGTGCAATAAGGATAGGAAGCCTTCAACTCCGAGTTGCTTTTCAGCCTGCGATAGGAATGGTCCTGGGAATCCTTTCAGGGCTTTAATGTATATTCCGACATCCTCTGCAATAACTGTTTGCTTGTGTGTATTTGCTGCCCACTGTGCGGAGTATTCAGCCACGGTCCGGTTATTGTCTGCTTGTATTTCGGGCGTTTCTATCGCCAAACGCCTAATCTCATACGTGTCTAAATTTATTGCTTCCGTAAAGCTTTTGAATTTGAATTCGTTTGTCGTGACAAAGTAGATAATAGGCTTGCTCATAGTGGTCAGTATAACAAAATGAGCACAAACGATGTCATTTAACAGAGGTAAAATGCTTATGGCTCAGCATACCGGTCTTGAACGAAAAACTTCTTAGTTGGATAGTTCTGCTTCGAGTGAGAGATATTTGTTAACCTCATAGGTTGCAAGATGATTATTCAAAATTTTGATGCTCGAGATAAAATAGTGCCTAAATAGCATAATGGGCTGCAGGTAAGACTTCTCTAGCTCGGATAGCGGGCGCACTGATTCGTATGCCGACAGATAATGTTTTACCATGTCTTTTCCAGACTGTTGCCGTACGTGCCATAGTGTGTAGGATAAACAGACTACAAAGGGCGCAATTGCTAAATCGTCAAAGTCAATCACTGCTGCTAATGAATTGTTCCTGGTGATAGTGTTCTCTTTGTCGTAATCCAAATGACACAAGCCTTTTGGCAAATGTTTGTCGAGCGATACGACGTAGCTTTGGGCGCGTTGTAGAAAATCATCGAGTAGTGTATTAGTAATTTTTGAATGATCAATCTGCTTGACGAAAAACTTATCGCGTAACTCAATTAGTTCATCGATGTGTGCTGCGTCATGGAAGTGATAGCTGCTGCTTTGTATATGCATAAGAGCTTGGGTTGTTGCTAGTTCGGTCACGAGCCGATGGGTATAACTCTCGACGTGCACGCCTTCGATAAAATCCATGACTATGGCTCGCCAAACCATATCTTCTAGCTCCACGGCTGTTATGTATGCACCGTTGTTGTTCTGTAAAATTTCAGGAATCTTGATGCCGTTTTCGCGCAAAAAGTTTATAAAGTTGACTTCCAAATTGATGTCGGAAAGACTTTTCTTGCCCTGTCGGTACACCCGTACTACGAACTTACCCTGCTTGGTTGTGGTGATTAATGTACTGTTTTCAATGCCGCTAGAAGCTTCAGTATAGTCCATGAATACCAAGTTGTACTGCTTCAAGAACATCGCAAGACGTTCTGGCGATGCGATAAATTGTTTGTCCGGCTCAATTTTCATACCGTAACTATAACAAAAATTCACTAGCTTGAGTGCTTAGTGGATCTTAACTCAAACTTGTACTATCGTTAGTCTTGGCTCAACATGCCGGTCAAGAACCTTCCAACAGGGATATGGGGTAAAAATGAGACATTTCGAGACACTATAAAAAGAAACCCAGTATTATCAAGTTTTATTGTATACGCTATAAAGACGAAGAATTTCTGGCCAATTCTTTAAGCCTACCCATGTCTTCATAATCATGAGTATTGCCGGTAAGCTTGACGATAGTTAATCCAGGCCGATTAGTTCTACCTGCAAATTTCTTGACTTCATCGTAGGAACCAAGCGGATCTTGATTGTTTTGGGCTATGGTTATAGGTATTCGGATTTTCTTGAACCATTCAAGTACGGGAATATTTTCTGTCTCTATAAGACTGAGTGGTAACCCGGTGATTATAATGCTGCTTGGCTGAAGTAACTGTGCAACAGTACCCTTTAATGCCAAGATACTACCGACAGATTTTGCGAATATGGAATATGATTTAAGATTCTGAGCTTCTTGAACTACTTTTCCCAACTCATAATCTAGATCAATAAATTCTTCACCACTGTCCCAGTGTCGATAATGATGAACTAATGTTGAGCTAAATGAATCCGAAAGGGCCTCACCGACTCTATGTATCCATTCCTTATTTCGTTTGCTATTGCCAGAGAGAAGCAGTAAATTCATATATTCAATCATACCAAAATAAGCTAAATGACCTCTAACTTACAGATGTCAAAATGTTTACGGCCTTTCCTATCGGACAAAGATGTCTGGTGTATTTCTACCGCCGGTAATGAATATTACAAATGCCGAACTTGGTATTGTCAAGCACATCATCAAAGCGTATATTTGGGTGTACACACTAATATGAGGAGGACCCACCTGTGTTAGAGGTACTAGTAGAAAATGATCAGTTGAGAAGCGAGGCATTATTACATGCGTTGGGCGAGCCAGTTGTTAGAGTCGAAGTTTTAACAGTATCGACTGAACCAATTTTGGCTTTGGGTAATCATGAGGATATGCCTAATGGTTCAAGCCAAAACAGCAGCCAATGCCAGCAATCTTATTCGAGCTTTAGCTCCCAGCAATGCACACGCTGCTCGCACGGCTGCCATAGTCCCAGATCAGTTTAGCTTCAACCCTTATCCTGGTAATGAACTGGATTCTCTGTAGATTGTAGTGCTTTTAATTCTTAGGATTTCAGGGGCGCTCGTGTGGTAGTGTTGACTGTAGTTATTGACTAAATTAAAACCCAAAGAATAGCCTAACCACTTCTGGATGCCAGTCTCGCCAAAAAACCATTTGTTAGTATCTCGCTTATCTTTCAGGTGTCTGGAGAACTCCTTAATGTCTTTGATTGCAACTTTTTGCCTAGCATAGATTGGTATTTTCCCGGTGACTTCGAATTCGTATAAACAAGCAAGGCCTTCGTCAATGGCACGCTCTTGAAGTGTTATGGGCACGCCTAAGAGTTGGTGGCGTCTTAAATGATAGAGTTCATGGTGCATACATGCCACAATTGCGGGCAATGAAGCTCTTTTATGCTTGTCCAAAGATATATAAATAGTGCTATTGACCGAATCTGTATATCCACCAACTCCCAGCTCCTTTATGGCGTTCGGAGGATTGTGACTAACTACAATGTCAGCATTTTCTAATTGCAAGAACTCCTCTGCTTTCAGTTTTACTGTCATGAATGCGGAGCGTATTTCGCTAAGCTCTTGGTCTAAAATGCCAGTCGAGTTAAGGATGTGAATATCTATCGGCATAATTTAGTTATTTTATCACTCTGGGCACTGATGGTTAACTTGTGTTAAGCGAAAAAGTGCGGCGCAGCTGATTGCTGGTGACGAAACTGCTTAATGGCGGGATGTAAGTATAGCTCTTTTCCGTAGCCAAAACTAATCGGTACGAGTTCGGGAGCAATCACTCGTACTACCTGCAGTGGGTCGCTGTCTTGCGTCAGGCTGATAATAATGGGGTCATACCTTCCCAGAATATCCATGTTGCCGGAGATAGAATCAGGTTGAGCTTTGTGTGGCCCACTCCATAGCCACTCGATCTCTGACCGGTAGTCTCTGTAGGCGTAAAAGTTCGCATGGTCTGCCGGTGAAAATACTTCCGCAGGGCTGAGCTTCCTGACTTTATATTTAGAGGTAACAAATTCGGCCGCACTTAATTCGGCTTCGTGACTAGCCTTTTTTAATGCTTCTTCGAATGAAGCAACACTTGCTGAGGCGCCGTTGACCATGAAAGGATACCCATCGTCCTTAGACCGAATAACTACGCCGGCAATTGCTATATCATCATGGCTAAAGTCTAAAACCTCAAATACCTTGTTAAGCTCCCCCCAGAACTTAGCTCGTTTTTGATAAAAGACCGGTAGACTATTTAGGTCTATTTTGCTGGGAGCCTCTTTGGATAGCCATGTTTTCATAATTGCATCACGTTCGGCTAATTCCAACAAGGCCCTTTTTGTCGCCTCTTGACGGTTAGTATGGGCTGCCATGCCCGAGGAGTCAGCCTCGGCTATTAATGGGCGCCCGATAGCTGAAGGATCAATTGGGTAAAAAACTAAATCAATTGGAACATATACTTCTTTGCCACTGACGTGTCTGCCCTTAATCCACTGTATTGGTTTGTTCGGATCAAACCTTTCAAGATACGGAATCTGTTGAAGTTGTTTATCGGATAAGGGGCGTACTAAGTCAGGCGATAACCAATTACCTTCACCAATGTTTGCTGCCGTTTCAAGAATGTCATATCTTACTTGTCCAGCTGCGTAACGCTCATAAGCTTCAGCGGCTGCTTTGATCTCGGCTAGCTGGGGCGATGCTGCTGTACCCGATGCAAGCAGGTTTTGTTCACTGCCGTAGGCAGAGTTTGGCTTTTGGAATTTTGCCGTAGCCCGGTAAAACCGAAGTAGCTTTGAGGCGGGTGATGAGAAATCAACAAGGGACCACTCGACTGGTTTCCCCGGCCCTTTTATTAAATCTGTATCTAAGTCTATATCTTCACCTGGGCTGTCCAGATTTTTATAACCTATAGCAATTGTCACTAAGGGACGTTCTTGTTCCGGCATGTCAAAAGCAGTTGCTAGATCGCTGTCCCTATACCCACCAAACTCGAGCGTAGAAAGCCCTATTTCGCTTGCGGTCAGATGTATATTTTGTGCGCTGTGGCCAGCCTCAAGTAGGGTGTAGCGATAAGCCCGGTTGGCATACTTACTGTTTTGTCGCTGTAAATCGGCAGCGATGACAATTATTGTCGGAGCATTGTGTATTAAATCCTCATTCCCGAACACGTAACTTAAATCAAGTGCATCAACTTGGCTGTCGATTTGTATCAATTTTTGATCGTTATGGTCATAGTGGTAAAGCCCCTGTGTTAGTTCGGGAGTGTCGACTTTTTGTATCATATATATTCTCAGAGGATATAGTCCACCTGCTGAAGGAACAGGATGGTCCTCTCCGGAATAAGCGTTTCTTAAACACGCCATAATTTTTTGAGGTTCTATCGGTTCTGGTGAAAAGTCACGGCATGATTCTCGTGATAGTGATAGTTCACCTAAATAAGTAGCTACTGGCTCGATATTAATTACCCGTCCCCGCCTCGGTTCATAAGTATCTTTAAGGGTTATGTCGAGCACATCCAGAGGCGTCAAAGACCTACTGAATGTTTGAGGATTGTCGGTACTTTCGTGCATACTGACCATGATTTCGCGACTATCAGTCAGAATTCCCAATTGCCGCAAGTCTTGAATAACTCTCGCGACATGACCTGTATCCGCGCCGCTTTGTTCGAAGTTCTTTAGGATTTCTTCTAAAGAATTGTGTCCATTGGCGTGTCTAAGAATGTCCCCGATATGACCCGATGTATCACTAACGTCGATTATTTGATTTGCGTCCTGAAAATGCCAACTATCGCCTTCGTTAATGCCCGGTAAAAAGTAGTAAGGGAAAAAGTCTTGTCGCGCTTCAGCCATATGATTAACTTCACAATCAGCTAACTCTAATTATTATTTTAGTATGTAATAAATATTATGTCAAAAATGTTTTACTAATTTACGGTAATTATGATACTCGACTGGCCCTAGGCGGGCCCACATTCAAGACTTGACACCATTGCATTAATGAGGTAGCACCTAATTAAGTTTGAGCTACTTAAGGTGTGGCAATTGTCAGTAAAGCTAGATGGCTCCGTCGCCTTTGATGAGATGGAATCAAATTAAGGCTGAACTGGTGGAGATGTGGGAAATTGTTCAATATGCTAGCCAGACTACAAGCTTTCAGCCTTCAGCAGTATAAAATTACATGAAAAAGTATATGTCTTATATCCTAAATCGACTTTTTCTGGTTCTGAGTAGTCAAAGACCATCTCGGTTTTATAGTTATTAAACAGATCTTTTAGTAACTTAATTGCCTCTACTTTTATGTAACTTGGTTCATTATCAACAACCCAATTCGTCCCATCGGCTTGGACTCTTTGTATATCAGTAGCAAAATCAATAATGATTATTCCATCTTCCTTTAACACTCGACTCATCTCACTTACGATTTCTTGTAGAACGTTCTTCGAGAATAAGTGTAATGTTCCAACACAAAAAATACCGTCGAAGGATTTATTTTGAAAAGGAAACGCCCCGACTATATTAAATATTTGTGTGGTTAGTTTATTCTTCAATGAATCGGGAGTGTTTCGCTTTAACTTATTAAGTGGGTTAATGTCTATGTCTGCCACTACTACTTTATTAGCCCTTTGTAGTAGTAGGTTGTTAAAGCGTCCGTCACCTGCGCATAAATTAAGCCAAGAGCCGTGAACATTAGAATTGATAATGCACTTTTTTGTCGACTCTTCCTCTGTCCCCCAAACAGAAGATTTAGAACTGTCGGAGTAATCTGTATCGTCGGTAAAGATGTACTTATCATCCTGAGGTCTCATGACTAAAATCTTATACCATTTATGTCCCTGGCCGAAGAAAAATCATTAAAGTGCTTATGCTTGGCTCC
>Ga0182030_10023902_pt1 | contig 11267 bp, 9 predicted proteins | sample 812S3MmetaG_FD_121299 | JGI IMG/M metagenome (GOLD analysis project Ga0182030, IMG submission 121299) | Permafrost microbial communities from Stordalen Mire, Sweden - 812S3M metaG (Illumina Assembly) | ecosystem: Environmental > Terrestrial > Soil > Wetlands > Permafrost | place: Sweden...
AGCTGCGGATGTTTCGGCCCGGGCGGGAAACTCGGCAAGATGACGATCGTGCGCGATGGATCGTTCCTGGTGTTGGCAATCGCCGTAACCGCAGGCGCTTTCTGTTCTTACCGAACGCGTCCGGCGGCAGGCGGGGATTAGCGACCTCTCGCGCGAGCACTAGCCTCGCCCGGCTATAGCCCCGGTAGTAGGCTCGGCCTTACGCATATACTCGCCCAGGCGTCGGCTGAAACCTTGCGCCCCGTCCCAGCTCAGGTGCAGAGGATCGATAAAGGACGATTCGTCCGGCATCCAGTGGCTGGCGTCGATGTATGTAACTCCCAGTTCGCCCAGCATATTCTTGAGGTGCGTGCGATAACCATCCCAGGCCGGTTCATCGTAGAAAGTTTTAACGTGCGCAGGCGGCATGGGCATTTCCACGAAGTAAACCTTACTTCCTGCGGCCTCAGCCTGCCGCGCAAGTTCGACGACCGAAGGAATCAGTGGATTGTGGCTGGCTCGCCCGCACTCCGCCACGAAGCCCGGCGCGCTCGGATACTCCAGCATCCCGAAGTCGACCCCCCAACCCATGGAATTGCTCTGGCTCGCAGGCATTCCCTGCTGCTCGAGCTTTCGCCGGAAGCGTTCGACACTCGTCCATAGAAAGCCGCGGTCCGCAAATAGCTCGAAATGACGCATAACTTCGAACTCGAGGCTATCGTGCGCGGACAGGTGATAGAAACTGCGCGCGTACTCCGGCTCGACGTAATAGAGCATCGCCCGATTCCCGACCAGATCGGGCGTCGTATACCTTAGGGGGTGAGTCAGTTGGAAATCGAAGAAACCGAAGATCACCTCGCGCGGCCGCATTCCATGGCGGAGTGCGTAGCGCAGCATCAAGAGCTGCTCCACTGCGCTCGATCCGCCCATCCCCAGGTTCACCGCCCCGCGTGGCTTTTCCAGCTGCATTCCCTGGTTGAAGGAATCTTCTACAAATCCCGCACCGATCAGAGAATTCCCCATCGCCGCCACCGAGGCTTCGTTCGCTCCTCGAGCGGAGCCTATCTTCCAGCGCGGCACTGTATTTCGCGCGGCGATACCCACGGCATAGTTCAGCGCAATCAGAGCCAGCACGGGACCAGCCACGGCCAGCAGAAATGTGCGTCTCGGCATATTCACTCCGACGTTTCCAGAAACATTTTCCTCTACAAATATTCTTAGAAGTCGATATAGATAAACTTCGAACTCTGCCCGGAAAACACGTAGATCAGCACCGTAAGCCCTGCCCACCACAGCGCCCAGAACGCCCAATTTCCCAGTGCTATCGGAAATCCCGAGGGCGCCTCGTCGCACGCACCGCCCAGGTAGTCGAGTGCCTGCTTCACCCAATCCATCGCCGATAACGTTTTATCGTTCTCTGTCTTAGCCAATGATCAACCTCCGGAAAAAGAAGATCGCCGTATCCACATCCATGCAGAAAAAGGCCCAAGCCAGATTCACGCACACGAAAGTCAACAGCCAGCTGCCAAATACTGTCGCGGGGGCCGGCGGCTCGGGGCCGAGAGGACGCAACTGCCGCCACGCCCGGCGCACGACCAGCATCACCCCATGCAACAGCCCCCAGACGAGGAAATTCATCCCCGCACCGTGCCAGATGCCGCTCAACAGCATGGTGACGAGAATGTTCGCGTACACGCGTCCGGTTCCCGCCCGCGAGCCCCCCAACGGAATGTAGATGTAGTCGATCAGCCAGCTGGTCAGCGACATGTGCCAATGCCGCCAAAACTCGGCAATATTCGTTCGCAGGTACGGCCAATCGAAATTTTCCGGTACCCGAATGCCAAAGAGCCGCGCCGAACCAATGGCAATGTCCGAATACGCCGAGAAGTCCGCGTAGATCTTGATTCCATACGCCAGCAGCCACAGGGGAAGGATCCAGCGATGGGCTTGGCTTATGTCCGCTCGATTCAAGTGATTTGTGTAGGCGGTCAAGACGTCGGCCACCGCAAACTTCTTCACCAGCCCCACCAGGATGCTAGTGACTCCACGCTGCCAGTCGGTCACCCACTCGCGCGATACCGCGCGCAGCTTGGGAAGAAAGTCCTGGTAGCGTTTGATCGGACCCGCCACCATGGTCGGGAAAAAGAGGATGAACGCTAGATATTCTCCCGCGCTGCCTGCCTCGGTGCGGTCATTGTAGCGATCCGCGGCGTAATGAATAAACTCGAACGTAAAGAAAGAGATCCCCAGCGGGAGGAAGGCATGCCTCCAGAATAGAGGATTCTCCGAGGGGATCGGCCAAACGAGCCCGCTCAGAAAATTGCGATACTTGAAAACAGCGAGAAACAGAACGGTCTGCACGATTCCCAGCCAACAGATCCACGAGCGCGCGCGATAGAACCGGCTCACGAAACATTCCCACAGGAAGATCGCAAGACAAGCCACTCCCACCAATCCACCGAACTGTGTGTAGGAGAAGTACACAAAAAACAGGCTGCCGCTCGCAAATACAACCCATGGGCGCAATCGCGGCCCGGCTAGCCGAAAGCAAATCGATGCGGGAATCAGAAACAGCAGGTAGTAGTCCCAGGAGTTGAAGATCATCTTGGGCGTTCAGTCGAAGTAGTCGGGCGGCCGATGCTCGATGGGAAAGGTGGCAAGGTCAAACTCTATATGACGCGCCGCGGTCTTTCAAATCAAGCATTTCCGCAGGTGGCTCGCCCGCGTTGCGGCGCCTGGAAGAACCTGAAGGAGCATCGTCTCTACCGGTTGATTCAGCGGAAGAGTAAAATTGAGACGACACTTCGATTGAACGTTTAACCCGGTGCGAGGGCGCTTGATTTTCCGTTCGCCTGCTTCGGACGAGGAGGAGGGTTGTGATGCTGAAACCGGAAATGGATGAAGATCGATCTTCGCGAGTTGTCGGGCGGAGGGTGTTTTTTGTCATTTCGGGCGCCGCGCTCGTCGAGCTCGCATGGCGGCACTATGCAGGATCCGCTCCGATCCAGGCGAGCGCCGCGCCGTCCGGGCCGCCCAAACAGGTCAGCATCGTCGAATTCACAGACGCCGGTATGCGCAGGGAAACCGTGTCGGTGCCCAAGATTCAGAAATCCGAGACGGAGTGGAAATCACAATTGTCGCCCGACTCCTTCGAGGTAACTCGCCATGAGGATACCGAGCGGCCCTTTACCGGCGAGCTTCTGAACGAGCACAAGAAAGGCGTTTTCCGCTGCATCTGTTGTGACACTGCTCTCTTCAGTTCCGACACGAAATTCGAATCCGGGACCGGCTGGCCCAGCTTTTGGGCTCCTATCGCTAAGGAAAACGTTGTCGAGATCACGGACCGCAGCCTCGGCATCGAACGGACGGCCGTATCCTGCCGCAGATGCGACGCCCATCTCGGACACGTTTTCGACGATGGCCCCAAACCCACGGGGTTACGCTACTGCATGAATTCCGTAGCGTTGAAGTTCACTGCCGCCTGAGCCGGTACTAGGACGTTTTGCCGGGATTTACCGCGGCACATGTACCAAATGCACCAAATAGGTTATCGGTTGGGCTGCTCAGCGATGATTTCGGTAAGGGCTTCGAGGTAGCAGAAAAACGTTGCCGTGAATCCGTCGAACTAGTCGCCGGTAGATGTTGGGGTGGGGACAACTGTGCGCAGATAACGCCAGGGGTTCACGGGAGTATTGTAAATCCGCACTTCGTAGTGCAGGTGAGGGCCTGTCGACCGGCCGCTATCACCTTCGCGTCCAATCACGTCGCCGGCCTTCACATGCGTGCCCGTCTGAACGTTGAAGCTGGAAAGGTGGCCGTACCAGGTGGTCACCCCAAACCCGTGGTCGATCACGATCAGGCGGCCGTAACCGGCGTGGTCATCAACTTCCTCTACGATGCCGTCCGCCGTGGCGCGCACATCATCGCCGTAGTGTGAAGCGATATCGAGGCCGGCGTGGAACGCACCCTCACCGCTGAAGGGATCCAGACGCTCACCGAAGTGCCCTGTAATCTGGCCAATCACCGGCCAGAGCGAGGGGGCAATGCCAAGGCTGCTCAACTGGGCTGCGGGAAGCAAGCGCGCCCCACCGCTGCTAAAGGCTACCGCAGAGACGTTCTTTTCGAGGTAGCTGAATTGATCCAGGGATTCCTGGTAAACGGTGTCCGGTTCCCGGGCCGTATCCGTCGCCGCAAACGGGGTCTGCCGGAAGCGGGTAATACCGTAAGCCATGGCTACTTCGCCAGCCAGAGACTGCAAGGAATTTAGGCGCTGGTTAGTGTCCTGCACCTGGGTTTGCAATTGCTGATACTGCTGTTTGAGGCTTTCCTGCTGACGGCGGAGATTGTTGTAGCTGCTGGCCTTCCAGAGCATCCTTGAATACGAGCCTACGCCCGCCGCGACGGTAATACCGCCGACCAGAGCAAGCGTCACCACGACGTGCAACAGGTAGAAAGGCACGGCTACCCGCCGCATCCCGCCGGAGGCGTTTGAAGCAATAAAAAACGTATAGGACTTGCCTCTCATATTATTCTTTTACGCTCGAAAGAACTTCACGCTGAAGGACTGTATCGTGCGCCCCTGCACGACCCGCCATTTCCATTATGCCTTCCGTGAATGGCTTGAACCGAGGGTGCTGGTTCGAAACCGAGTGAATTCTAGCTTCCAAAGGGCTGAGCGTCAACGATTTCCTTCCATTTCCCATAGATTGCCCCGGTTCACTTCGTGTCGTCGTACGCTCTATAATCCGCCAAGCTAAGAGAGCCTTAAGAGTCTAGACTACGGCCCCACTCTTAACAACTGTACGGAAGGACAGTAATCGTACGGCGAGAACAGGAGCGAAAATAAGGGCGTGAGTCGTAAGCAAAACGCGAACGAAGAGAAGCTGGTGCTGAGGATCGCCCGCGCGCTTCCTTCTGTGATGGGTGTACCGTCGCAGGCGGTGCAATCTCGTACAGGCGTGGCGCTGGGAATCGGGGACGATGCCGCCGTGCTCGCTCAGAGGTTTTCCGGAAGCCGCGCGGCAAGCAAACGCGCCGAATGGGTGGTCAGCACCGACGCCTTTCTCGAAGGCGTTCACTTCCTCGGCGAGTTGCACGCGGCCGTTGCCGTTGGATACAAGGCGCTGTCGCGGGCGGCGAGCGACCTCGCGGCTATGGGCGCGCGGCCGCGCCTTTTCTTTCTGACGTTGGCGATCCCTTCGCGGCGAACTGGGGCATGGCTCGACGGTTTCCTGGGCGGGATGGGTCGCGCGGCCCGAGAACTTGGCATGCGCCTGGCTGGGGGGGATACTTCCCAATTTTCCTCCGTTGCTGCCGCTGTCACTGTGCTGGGAGAAGCGCCGGCCGGTAAGACCGTGGCGCGATCCGGGGCTCGGCCGGGCGACATCCTTTATGTAAGCGGGCGGCTGGGTGCGGCACAGCTTGGACTGGAGCTGCTTCGAAAACACCCTCAGGGGCGGCTTCGCTCAAAGCCGGCACGCGGTTGGCTCAAGCGGATGCTGCAACCGCATCTTTATCCCGCAATCAGGGCGAAACTGGGAGTTTGGCTGGCTGAGCGGAACATCCCGTCGGCCATGATGGATGTATCCGACGGCTTATCGACCGATCTGGCACGACTCTGCGCGGCGAGCGGAGTCGGCGCACGGCTTTGGGCTGAGCGCATCCCTTGCGCGCAACAACCGGGCCGGGAGAGGGGCGGAATCGAGATCGCGAGACTTGATCCGCTGGCCATGGCCTTACACGGCGGAGAGGACTACGAACTTCTCTTCACCGTTCCTGCAAGACATGTGAAGCGGCTGGAAGGCGCTCCGGGATTTTCTGAGCTGACCGCTATTGGGAAGATTGAACGCGGCGACCGCGTGGTTCTGGCGGACGTTGACGGATCTGCCAAGCTTCTGCGCGCCGGCGGATGGGATTCTTTTCGCAGGTAATGAATCCTGCTAAGATACGCTCCCTAAAATATCTGGAGGATAGCGATGATAGAAAAAAACATTGAGGTACGGACAGCAGACGGAACGGCCGAGGGCTATTTGTATCAGCCGGAAACGAGCGGCCGCTGGCCCGGCGTCATCTACTACACAGACATCATGGGCATTCGCCCGGCGAATCGCGAAATCGCCAAAAGGGTGGCGGCAAACGGCTACACCGTGCTGCTGCCTAATGTTTTTTATCGTACCGGCAAGCCGCCCCTGTTCGACTTCACACCGAACTTCACCGAAGAACGCACACGCCAGCGATTCAGCGAACTTGCCGGCCCGCTAACGCCGGCGGCTCAGGAGCGAGATGGCTCGACTTACATTGATTTCCTCGCCAAACAGGACGCCGTGAACGGCGCGCCCTTCGGCGCGATCGGAACCTGCTTCACCGGCCCGATGGCACTGCGTACCGCAGCGGCGCGGCCGGAGAAGATTGCGGCCGTCGCATCCTTCCACGGAGGCGGCCTTTATACCGAAGAGCCGACCAGTCCGCACCTGGTGCTGCCGCGAGTTAAGGCGCAGCTCTTCTTTGCGCACGCAACGCACGATCATATGATCTCCCCCGAGGCCATCGCAAGATTCGAAAGGGCATTGGCTGACTGGGATGGGAAATTTGAAAGCCGCACCTATGGGGCATCCCACGGCTGGACCGTTCCCGGCAGCCCGGTCTACAACGAGCGAGAAGCTGACGACGCGTTCGCGAAGATGATGGAAATGTTTGCAGCGACGCTAAAGGATCCGGCGACGAGCCGCTCGGCCACATCGGTCTAAGGGCTAAAAAGACCACCTCCATCGCTCATAACAAGTCCGAAAGAGTCACGAACCGCACCTTGAAATCAAAGGGCTGTGGCACCCGGCGGTGAGTGTGGACGGTTCGTGAGCTTGTGGGTATGATTAACAAACAAGCGACGGTGACCACAAAGATTATCCACGGCGATTGCCTCGATGTCCTGCCACGATTTCCCAAGGATCGGTTTGATCTAATTGTTACCTCTCCGCCTTACGCCGATCAGCGGGACAAGACCTACGGTGGTATCAAGCCAGAGAACTACACCGATTGGTTCACTGCTCGCAGTGCAGAGTTTTTCCGTGTACTCAAACCCACCGGAACCTTCATTCTCAACATTAAGGAAAAAGCAGAAAAAGGGGAGCGACACACTTACGTACTTGAATTGATCTTGGCCTTGCGCAAACAAGGATGGCTCTGGACCGAGGAATACATTTGGCACAAGCGAAACTGTCATCCGGGCAAATGGCCGAACCGTTTCCGCGACGCATGGGAGCGTTGCCTGCAATTCAACAAGATGAGGCACTTCAAGATGTTCCAAGACCAAGTACGCGTTCCAATGGGAGATTGGTCAAAGGCCAGGCTGAAGAACCTCGGTAAGAACGACACTGTACGTTTTAATTCTAGGGTGGGATCTGGCTTCGGAAAAAACATTGCAAACTGGGTTGGTCGAGACTTAGCTTATCCAGACAATGTTTTGCACTTCGCCACCGAGTGTGCGAATAAGAATCATTCCGCAGCCTTTCCTAAGGCGCTCCCTGAATGGTTCATCAAGCTTTTTACGGAACCAGGCGATTGGATTCTGGATCCGTTCACGGGCTCTTGCACGACGAACTTCGTAGCACAGAATTTGGGCCGGCATTCGGTCGGAATTGACAGCAAGCGGGAATATGTCATTCGCGCAAACCGATACCTTGCGGAGGCCAATGCCAACACTAAGTTGGGAATCCATCACGCAGTACGTGGCAAGTCATATCCCCGACTTTCACAAGTCGAAGTTGGCCCGCCTAAAAACGCTAAAGCTGCTCAAGATGCTCAGCCGCAAGAACCCCTATTTGCTCAGCGCTAAGGGACTCGCAGCCCCACGGGACTTGGTAAAGAGCATTCTCGACGCCTTTCTATCGTCGCAAGAAGAAACAATGCTAGGTGGCTTCCTTGAGGGGTTGGCAATTTTTGTTGCCCAAGAAACCTATGGCGCACATGGAAAATCTTGCGCGCAAGGCATAGACCTCGAACTCGACAAAGAAGGAAAGCGGTTTTTCGTCGCGATCAAGTCGGGACCTGCTTGGGGAAATAACAGCCAAATTGGGAAAATGCGTAGCGATTTTAAGGCTGCGATGAAAGTGTACGGTCAAAGTAAGGACGCTTTGCCCGCGCAGTGCATCAATGGTTGCTGCTATGGTAAGCAGCCCAAAAGTAGTGAGCACAAGGGTGACTACATTAAACTTTGTGGGCAGCGCTTTTGGGAATTCATCTCAAGCGATTCGGAACTTTACATCAAAATCGTTGAGCCAATCGGATACAACGCGAAGGAAAGAAACGAAGAATTTTTGGCCCAGTATGAGCTAGTGGTGGATTCCTTTACCGAAGAGTTCCGCTCAGTCTTCTGCGACGAAAAGAATCGGATTCTATGGGACAAACTGACAGCAACCTCTTCCGAGGCTCCGCTGATAAGATACAGTACTGCGAGACCATTACGCGACACGAGCAAATCCTAATTTCTATCAGAACTGTACGAGTTCTGGGATCATAACGCCTGGGAGTTGTTCCTTAACTCATGACCAGGTCGACGAAGGCTGCGGGTTGCGCATCCTTGGGCAGTGACCTAGCATGAAGTGACTTGCCGTGCGGTGGATTCGCATGGGGCGGCTGGGCATGGGATTTCGGAGGCATGTGCGCCGATTATACCGGAGCCGCCCGGTTCGGCGTTGTCGGGGCCGATTCGTCAGCTATTTTGCTGAGCGATACGATCTTGACAGAGCGTACCGAACGATCCGAGCGAGCGCTGCGGGAAATTGCGCTTAGCGGGCGGCGGACACAGCCGCGCCTTCGGGTTTTCGTCTAGCGGCTTGAGGCGGAGAGGGGTGGGCTGGCGTCTTAGGCGGCCCATTCGCAGGCGAGTCGTCGGTGAGTCCCTGCTCGGCAGGATCGGCGGTTGGTGCGTTATCCGGCGTGTCGACCTGGATCTGTCTTCCGTCTGCCTGCTTCTCGAGGGAAACGACATTAGGAAAATCCTCAACCGGCATTCCCTGCATACCCTGCTGCATGAATTCCAGCCAGATGGGCAGGGCAGCGCGCGCGCCCGTTTCTTTTTTACCCAGCGAGATACGTTTGTCGTCGTTGCCGACCCAAACTCCTGCGGTAATCTGCGGGGTAAATCCTATGTACCAGGCATCGGTGAAGTCGTTGGTAGTACCGGTCTTACCGGCGGAGGGCCGGTTGAGCTCTTTGGCACGCACGCCGGTGCCGAACTGCACAACGTCCTCCAGCATCGCGACCATGGTGCGGGCCACGTCGGGCGGAATCACGTCGGTAACCTTCGGCCTGGTTTCTTCGAGCAAGGCGCCGTCATAGGAAGTGACGCGGCGAATCGAGTGAGGGTCGACGTGAATGCCGTCGTCCGGGAAAACGGTAAACGCGGATGTGTGCTCGATGAGAGTGAGATCGGCCGCGCCCAATGCGAGCGGAAGATAGGGAGGAAGCGGGCTGGTGATCCCGAAGCGGCGAGCGAGATCGACGACGCTCTCGATGCCGTCTTTTTCGAGCAGGCGCACCGCGGGAACGTTGCGGGAATCGGCCAGTGCGCGGCGAAGGGTGATGCGGCCTTCAAATTTCGCGTCGTAATTGTGGGGCGAGTAGTCCAAGCCGCCGCTGCGAAAGGTGACCGGCTCATCCATAACGGTGTCAAAGGGAGACCCGCCCTGGGCCATCGCATCGGCGTAGACGTAAACCTTAAAAGAGCTTCCGGTTTGTCGCAGAGCTTGCGTTGTGCGATTGAATTTTGACGTTTCAAAATCGTATCCGCCGACCATCGCCTTAATCTCGCCCGTCGCGTTGTCGATTGCCAGCAGCGCTGCTTGCGCTGCGGGTTGTTGATCGAGATCCACTTCGGCCGTGGAACCGGAAAGTAGCTTTACGTGCACCATGGCCAGATCGCCGACTTTGAGCAACGCGGCCGGGGACTTTTGACCGGTCCACGAGAAATCGGCGGGGGTAAGCAGAGCGTGGTAGGCGCCGAGCTTGATCGAAGCATAGGAGGGCTCGACGTTGGTGACGAGGCCGGTAACGTAGTCGCCCTTCTGGATATTCGTCCGCCAATCGTCATTCTGATACTTCTCCATGGTCGCGAGATGATCGCGCAGAATGTTAGGCAGATTCCCACGCCAGCCGTGGCGGCGATCGTAAGCGTGCAAACCGTCGCGTACGGCATGGTCGGCGGCTCTTTGCATGGCGACATTCAAGGTGGTGTAGACGCGCAGACCTTGCTCGTGAACCGCCGCCGTCCCATATGCGTGTTCGAGATACTGGCGGGTTTCTTCAACGAAATAGGGAGCGAGATCGTCACGAAGCGAGGCAATGTGGAGGCCGAGTGGCTCCTTTTGCGCAGCTTGGGAATCGGCTTGGGAAAGCTTCCCGTCGTGGGCCATCAGATAAAGCACGAGATTGCGGCGAACGCGGGCGCGTTCCGGATGCGTGATGGGCGAATAGATAGGTCCGCGAATGATTGCCGCGAGGGTGGCGGCCTCGGCAAGCGTAAGCTGTCCAACCGGCTTGCTGAAATAGTATTCCGAGGCCGCTTCAAAACCGTAATTGCCCGCACCCAGGTAGATCTGGTTGCAGTACATTGCGAAAATCTGTTCCTTGGTGTAGTGGCGCTCGATCTGCAGGGCGAGGATCGTTTCCTGCACTTTGCGATGGAGACTGCGGTCGGAGCGGTCGAGAAATAGTCCGCCGGCGAGTTGCATAGTAAGAGTGCTGGCCCCCTCAGCCGCGCGGCGGCTGGTGACATCGCGCCAGGCAGCCTCGATCACGCGCGGAAAATCCACTCCCCAATGCTCCTCAAAGTGCTGGTCTTCGGTAGTAATGATTGCGGACTTCAAGACGGGAGGAATCTGGTCATAGGTGAGCAAGATTCGGCGTTGCAGGGCAAACGTGCCGATGGACTGTCCGTCATCAGCGTACAGCTGGGTTTCTACGATGGGACGGTACGTTTCGAGGGCGTGGATTTCCGGAAGGTCGCTGGAGTATACGAAGAGCAAACCCGCAGCCGCTCCCAGCGCGATGGCGCATACAACAAGGAAACCGAAGGCCAGCTTGCCCAGCAAGGTGCCGCCGCCGATGCGCATTGTAGCGCGATAAAAGCGTTCGTCCATTTCCGCAACGCCATTCTATCGCATCCGCCCGGGCGCTGCGCCGCGCGCGGCTCGCGTAGGTTTCCACATCCCCGGCGTGGGCATCTATGCAACTTGCAAAAGAGGGCGGAGCTGGCGCACGTCGTCGATCTTTTCGAGATTCAGCACCTTGTC
>Ga0182030_10023904_pt1 | contig 11267 bp, 6 predicted proteins | sample 812S3MmetaG_FD_121299 | JGI IMG/M metagenome (GOLD analysis project Ga0182030, IMG submission 121299) | Permafrost microbial communities from Stordalen Mire, Sweden - 812S3M metaG (Illumina Assembly) | ecosystem: Environmental > Terrestrial > Soil > Wetlands > Permafrost | place: Sweden...
ATGCGGCGCGCGATGAAGCGCGGATCTTCGCCGGCATGAATCATTTTCGCGAGCCAGTAAAGCGCGGCGTCCGGGTCGCTGCCGCGCATGGATTTGATGAACGCGGAAATTGTGTCGTAATGCGCGTCTTCATCGTCATAAACCACGGCTTTTTTCTGGATGCTCTGCTCGGCGGTGGCGAGGTCAATGTGGACGACGCCCTTTTTGTCCGGCGCGGTCGTGAGTGCGGCGATTTCCAGCGCGTTCAGAGCTTTGCGCGCGTCGCCGTCGGAAATTTTTGCGAGATGGCGCAGCGCATTTTCCTCCGCCTGAATTTTGATGTAGCCGAGGCCGCGTTCGGCGTCGGTCACCGCGCGTTGCAGCAGCGAAAACAATTCATCCTCGGTCAGCGGCCGCAGCTCGAAAATCTGCGAGCGCGAGACGAGCGGCGAGTTGACAAAGAAAAACGGGTTGTGCGTCGTCGCGCCGATGAGTTTCACGACCCCGCTTTCGACATCCGGCAGGAGCACGTCCTGCTGCGCCTTGTTGAAGCGGTGGATTTCGTCAATGAACAGAATCGTCGGCTGGCCGGTGTTTTCGAGCCGGTTCGACGCGCCGGCCAGCACGCGGCGCATGTCGGCCACGTTGGATTCCACGCCGCTCAAGCGCTCGAACTTGCTTTTGGTCTGGCGCGCGATGATTTGCGCCAGCGACGTTTTGCCGGTGCCGGGCGGCCCGAAGAAAATCAGCGACTGGATGCGGTCGGCTTCAATCGCCCGGCGCAGCAATTGTCCCGGCGCGAGGATGTGCGTTTGCCCGGCGAACTCGTTGAGGTTGCGCGGTCGCATCCGCGCGGCGAGCGGCTGGTTTCTGGAAGTTTCAGAAGCGGGCGCGGTTTCCGGTCTGGTTTCAGCCGGTGTCCGGAATAAATCGTCGCGCGCCATGCGGAGAAATTAGCATCGTCGCAGCGAATTGCCCAAAACAAAAAGCCGCATTGGGTGCGGCTCAAATGGCGGTTGGAAATTTCCGATTTGAAATTGCAAATCAAAAATCGGCAATCCCCAATCACAAATAAAAAACCCCGCCCTTGCCGTGTGCGACAGCATCTCATGAACATGTTATACAACATGCGGAACCCGCCGGGCTGCTTTCGACTTCCAGTTAAGGCGTGTCGGCCACAGTCACAGATTGGCTCCTTTGATCGTTTTACTACGGTTCAGGGATTTGTAGCGAATCACGAACAGGGCAGGGTAAATCTGGTTTTATTTAATTTGCAAAGAACAGCGCTGACCGCTTCCGCATTACTAATCGTCTGATCCGCGCCAGTTCTCAAGAACAATTTTCAAATTTCTTTTGCCCGGTTTATTCAACCTCCACCGTGATCACGCCGAGGATTTTTGTCTCGCGGCGCTGGAGCAGGCGGCCCAGCGGCGCGAGCAGCCGCCAGTAGGCAAACGCCATCAGCCCGCAGAGCAGCGCGGAAAAAATGAGATTGACCGGCACGGAGTCCGGAAGTTCCGACCGGCGCCAGAACAATTCCAACAACGGGCCGGCGAACACCGGCGACATCGCCACGGGAAAAAGCATCTGGCAGAACATCAACACCAGCATTGCGAGGCCGGGCATTTTGGTCGGCTTCATTGAGCCGGGCTGGATGCGGTAGGGCACGAGCAGGGAGAGCAGATTGCCGGCTATGCCGGTCATCAACAGCGCGCTGGCGAGTTGAAACAGCGTCGCCAAAACCGTCAGCGGCGGCAGGTGCAGCCGTGCGGTGGTCAGAGTGATCAAGAGCGAGCCGAACACAACGCCGATCGGCAGCGCCGCAAGATTTTTGCCGAGCAAAATCAGCCGCCGGTCCGCGGGCGAAAGGATCAGGGCGCGGAAGCCGTCGCGGTCGAAGCCGAACTGGTTGGCGAGAAATTGGGCGAGGAAGAAAATGGGAAACACCACCGAAACGGTGGCGACAAACGGTTTTACGGCGTCGGACATATTGGCGGTGGCGCGGAAAAGAAATGTCGCGCCGAGGAGGATCGTCACGATGAACGAAGTCGCCCACGCCATTTTCACTTCCGGCGCGCGAAGCAGCGACCGCAGCGTGGCCAGCGCGAGCGCGGCGGATTGTTCCGGCACGCCAGGCAGGCGCCATTCAAGAAAACTTGCGCCCGCGCCAACCGGTGCGCGAACCGTTTTGGCGGCAACGCCGGTGGATTTGATTTTTACCGCCGCTTTCCCGCCGGTTTCGCCGTGATAAAACCGCACCGTGTTGCGATACGCGCGCCTCAAACCCAGGACGGCAATGCCGGTGCAGCCGAGCGTGCCGAGCAGCGCGGGCAGCGGATTTCCTTCGGCCAGCGCCCGCGCGCCCGCCGGCACCCACAGCGGTGGGATGAATTTTTGCGCGGCGATTAAATGGTCGAACATTTTTTCCGTTGACGCGACCCGCTCCTCGTTCTGGCGTTGCCGTCCTTCGCGGGTGACGGTTTGTCCGCCGGTATAATTGTGATGTTGGAAGACGTTGAAATAAAGATTCGGCCCCTGGGCGATCAGCACGAACGCGAGCGAGATGCACATGATGACCGTGCGGCGCCGGCGCGGGTTGCTCATCATCGTCGCCAGCCAGCCGCGCAGGCAATACGTCCACGCCGTGACCATGAAGACCATGCTCAACGCCAGCGGGATCAGCAGAATCATTTCCGGCCCGCGCGCGAACGCCAAGCCGATGCCCAGACCGAGCACGGCGGGAACGACGAGGATGATGCTCAACGAAAAATGCGACACAATATAATTGACCGTGAACATCTGGCCGAGCGCGACCGGCAGGTGCATCAGCTTTTGCAAATCAATCGTCTCGGAGCGCTGCAATTCCGCGAGCAGCCCGATCATCCAGATGAAAAGGAAAAAGATCGTGACGCCCAGCCAGACCGTCATCACAACCGTTGGCGACGCTTTGCCCAGGCCAAACACCGCGCCGAGCAACCCGCCCGCGAATCCCAGCGCCGCCAGCATGAACGCCCCGGCGCCGACAAGAACCGCAATCACCGCGCCGAGTCCGCCGCCGCGCCGCCATTGATTACCCATCAGCCGCCAGCGCAGCCACAGGATTATTTTGAGCTGTTCCCAGTTCATTCCAGCCAGCTTAATTTTTGCGTCTCGTTCCCGTCGCTGCCGACGACCGAGATGAATTTATCCTCCAGCGAGGAACCGTCGCGCCGCAAATCCTCCATCGTGCCCTGGTGAACCAGTTTTCCCTGCGCAATGATGCCGACATCCGTGCAGAGTTTTTCCACGATTTCCAAGACGTGCGAAGTCAAAAAAACCGTCGCGCCGCGCCCGACGCATTGCTTGAGCGTGTCGCGCAGCACCCGCGACGCCACGGCGTCCACGCCCTCGAACGGTTCGTCGAGGAACAGCAGATCGGGATTCGGAATCAGCGCGGCGGCGAGGGAAAGTTTCTTCTTCATGCCGTGCGAAAATTCCAGCGTCAGCTTTTTCTCCTCATGCGCCAGGTCCATCATGGCGAGCAGTTCCTCGCAGCGCGTGCGCACCGTGTCGCGCGGCAAAAGATACATCCGGCCGATGAACGTGAGATATTCGCGCGCCGTCAAATTGTCGAACAGCGCCAGGTTTTCCGGCACCACGCCGATGCGCTGTTTCACCGCAAGCGCGCGTTTCGGGTCGCCGATGTCTTCGCCGAGGATGCGCATCGCGCCGCCGCTGGGTGCGAGCAGGCCGGTCAGCATCTTGATGGTCGTGGATTTTCCCGCGCCATTTGGGCCGAGAAAACCGTAGAAACGCCCGGCCTCGACGCGCAGGTTCAGTTCGTTGACGGCGCGAAACTTCCCGAAATCCCGCGTCAGGTTGGTGGTTTCGATGGCGGCGTTCATGGAATGCGATGCGCGAAACTAGGGCGTGATCACAGCCAAATCAAATGTAAAAGTCGGCGGGAAACTTCCAACTCGCCTTGCGCAGCCCGGTTTGCCTAAAATATCCGCCGGTTGACATGATGACCAGCACGCAAATCCGCCAGTCGTTCCTCGATTTTTTCAAATCGAAGCAGCACACCATTGTCCCGTCCAGTTCGCTCCTGCCCGAATCGCCGAACCTGCTGTTCACGAATGCCGGCATGAACCAGTTCGTCCCGATTTTTCTCGGACAAACAAAATGTCCTTACACGCCCGGCCGCGCGGCGGACACGCAGAAGTGCATCCGCGCCGGCGGCAAGCACAACGACCTCGAAGACGTCGGCCTCGACACCTATCACCACACGTTCTTCGAGATGCTCGGCAACTGGAGCTTTGGCGATTATTTCAAAAAAGAAGCCATCGAATGGGCGTGGGAACTCGTCGTCGAGAAATGGAAATTTCCGCCGTCGCGGCTTTACGCCACCGTCTATTCACCGGACAAATCGAAAAATGACCCGAGTGAATTTGATCAGGAAGCTTGGAATTGCTGGGCGGAAAAATTCCGCGCTGTTGGACTCGATCCAAAAATCCACATCGTCAACGGCAACAAAAAAGATAATTTCTGGATGATGGGCGAAACCGGCCCGTGCGGGCCTTGCTCGGAATTGCACGTGGATTTGACGCCGGATGGAAATACCAAAGGCAGTTTGGTGAACAAGGGCGACGCGCGTTGCATCGAAATCTGGAATCTCGTTTTCATCCAGTTCAACGCGAATCCCGACGGCTCGTTTGCTCCGTTGCCGGCCCGGCATGTTGACACCGGCATGGGCTTCGAGCGCGTTACGAGCATAATTCAAGGCACGAAAGGCTTGACCGATTTTGCCAACGCGAAAATCTCCAACTACGAGACCGACATTTTCCGCCCGATTTTTGACGCGCTGGAAAAGTTGAGTGGCAATAAATACGGCTCGACGCTTCCTAGCGAGGGGCGTCTGGTTCCACCAAACCATCGAATAAACTATTCGCTCGCCTTTGCGAGACATTCTCAATATCCACTTGACATCGCTTTTCGAGTGATTGCCGACCACATCCGCACGTTAAGTTTTGCGATCGCCGACGGCATTCAGCCCGGCAACACGGACCGCAACTACGTTTTGCGCCGCATCCTGCGCCGCGCGGTGCGATACGGCCGCACGCTCGGCTTCAAGGAACCGTTTTTCTACAAACTCGTGGACGTGCTTGCCGACACGATGGGCGACGTCTTCCCCGAAATCCGTGCCCGCAAGAAGCAGGTGCAGGAAACCATCCAGCGCGAGGAGGAGGCGTTTAACAAGACATTGGATAAAGGCATCGAGCTTTTTGAAGAAGCCGTTGAAATTTACAGAGCCAAGGAAGCGGTATGGAACAAGATTCGGAATCCTTCTGCTGCGGATATGGGTTTCAGCCCAGCGTATTTACGGCTGCCAGATGAATCAAAAGAATTTCAGGCTATTGATGCGAACCAAGTAACGGGTGTGTTTGCTTTCAAACTTTACGACACCTACGGCTTCCCGCTCGACCTCACCGAATTAATGGCGTGCGAACACGCTTTGACCGTGGACAAGGAAGGTTTTGAAAAATTGATGGAAGAACAGCGCGCCCGCGCCCGCGCCGCGCAGAAGAAAGAAGTCATTTCGCTCTCGCAAATCGAAACGACGGCGCCGACAAAATTTGTCGGCTTTGAAAAATTGGAATCGCCCGCGCGCGTGCTCGAAGTCGTCAGCGTCAAAACCAGAACCGCCGTCGTGCTGGACACGTCGCCGTTTTACGCCGAGATGGGCGGCCAGGTCGGCGACACCGGCGAGTTGCTTGTAGCCGCGAATGTGAATTCGCGGTCTGCCGCGCTTTCACAAGCGCGGCTACGCGTTACCAACACCCAGAAGTCTGGCAACACGTTTCTTCATTTCGTGGACGGCGATGATACTCCGGCCATAGGTGATGAAGTCATTCTCTCTGTTGACAAATCGCGGCGCGATGCCATTCAGCGCCACCACACGGTCACGCATTTGCTTCATTGGGCGTTGCACGAAGTCGCCAGTAAGGAAGCTTCGCAGAAAGGTTCCTTCGTCGGGCCGGACAAGTTGACCTTTGACTTTAACAGCGCGCCGCTCACACCGCAGCAGGTTGCCGACATCGAGAAGCTCGTCAACGAGCGCATTCTCGAAAACGCCGGCGTCTCGTGGACGGAAGTTCCGCACGCCGACGTGAAATCGCGCAAGGACGTGATGCAATTCTTCGGCGACAAATACGGCGATGTCGTCCGCGTTGTCCAAATCGGCGGCGGGGCAGGGAAGCTGGACGGCTATTCGATGGAACTTTGCGGCGGCACGCACACGCGCGCGACGGGCGAGATTGGTTTGTTCCGCATCGTCGGCGAAAGCGCGATTGCCGCCGGCGTCCGGCGCATCGAGGCCGTTGCCGGACTTGAGGCTTATCGCAAGGCGAACGACGAAGTGCATTTGATCAAGACGCTGGCGGGCAAGGTGAATTCGCCGGTTCACGAGCTGGACAAAAAAATTGAGAGCCTGCTCGCGCATCAAAAGGAATTGGAGAAGCAGCTCAAATCCGCGCAGCAACGCGAGGCCTCGAATGCCGCGAGCCTTTTGCTGGAGGAGGTCAAGGTCATCAATGGCATTCCGGCCATCATCCACAATCTCGGCGCCGCCGGCGGCGATTTTCTTCAGGCGATTGCCGATTCGTTGAGAGGCCGGTTCAAGGGCGTGATTATTCTCGGCGGCGTCGCCAGCGATGCGGTCGCGCTGCTCGCGGCGGTCTCGCCCGAATTCGTGAAGAACGTGCAGGCCGGGAAAATCATCCAGCAGATTGCGCCGATCGTAGGCGGCAAGGGCGGCGGCAAGCCGGACAGCGCGCGCGGCGGCGGCAAGGACGCGGCCAAGCTGGACGAGGCGCTGGCGAAGGCAAAGAGCTTGCTCGGTTGAGTTTTTCGGCGCACATTTCCGTGATGCTTGCGGATGAGCAAACGAGTCCTGAACAGATCGCGATTTTTCGTCGCATGACGCCGGAGGAGCGTTGGCGCGCGGCTCGGCGACTTTACTGGAGTTGTCGCCGACACAAAGCCGCATTTCTTCGCAGCCGGCACCCCGATTGGCCGGAGCAGCAGGTTGAAGACGAAGTGCGGCGCATTTTTCTCAATGCTCGAACCTGACTTGATTGAACTGTTCGTCCGTCCGCTGGACCGTTTTGAAATCCGGTATTTGGTCAGCGGCAGCGTGGCGGCCATGCTTTACGGTGAGCCGCGCGTGACCCATGACATTGACTTTGTCGTCTTCCTTCGGGAACCGGATCTTTCACGGCTGCCGGAGGTTTATCCCGCTCCCGAATTTTATCTTCCGACGCGTGACGTTATTGCGGCTGAAATCGCGCGCGAGCAGAAAGGACAATTCAATGTCATACATCCTGATTCGGGTTTGAAGGCGGATTTTTACCTGGCAAAACGCGACGAACTCGACGGCTGGGCGTTTCGGAACGTTCACCAATACACATTCGAGAATACAGTTGTCCGCCTCGCCCCGCCCGAATATGTCATTGTCCGCAAACTGGAATTTTTCCGCGAGGGCGGTTCGGACAAACATTTGCGCGACATCCGCGCCATGCTCGCCATTTCCGGGGAGCAAATCAACCGCGAGGAACTGGCCGAATGGATACGCCGCCGCCAATTGGAGTCAGAATGGAAACAAGTCAAGGCGCTGTGACCGACTCCTCAATCGCGGCCATCGCCGGATCGGAACGCGAGCGGGCCGGTTCAATCGCGCTGGATCAGTGGCGCGGCCTGGCGCTGGTGCTGGTTTTAGTTTCGCACGGGTTCTATTTCACGGATCGCGTCAACGGACTTGGGCGCGTCGGCGTCAATCTGTTCTTCTTCATTTCCGGCATCCTGGTTTTTCGCTCGCTGTCGCGGATGCGCGCGGCACCGGCTTGGGAACGAACCCGCCTGTATTGGTGGCGGCGGCTGCGGCGATTATACCCGGCGCTGATCGCCTACGTTCTGGCGATGCTGCCGCTGGCGTGGCTGTTGCAGCACCGGCCCAACTTGCCGCCGGCCTCGGACTTTGGTTCCTACCTCAAAACGATGCCGCTGGCATTGGTTGGCGCGATAAATTATTACGGAAACTCGTCGTGGTCGCTGGGTCATTTGTGGAGCGTCTCGTGTGAAATGCAATTCTACCTGCTGGCACCGCTGATTTTCATCGCTGGCGGCGCGACGAAACGGCAACGGAATCTAGTCTTCGGTTTGCTGCTGATGGTTTTGACCGGCCTGGGTTTGGCCCAGCCGTTCGTCGGAAGCGGCAAGTTTCATTTTGAATTTGCCGTCTGGCCGATGATGCTGGGATTTTTTTGCGAACATAAACGCGATTGGTTTCGGCAAATTCCCGATTCGCTGGCGTCCCTGATTTTCTGGTTTGGCATTGGAGTGGGTGGCTTGAGTTTGCTGCTGACGCTGTTTGGCCTGGAGATGAAGTCGGCGGTGGTGGCGACGGGCGCGCTGCTGCTGGCGCCTTGCCTGATGGCATATTTGAGTGGTCGCCCAATGTTTAATTGGGAAAAAATACGCCGATTATCTTCTGCCCAAACTTCGGGCTTAAAAAGCCCTCCGCCCAAGATCATCATTTGGGTATTTTTTGCGCCAATCTGTTTGTTCGGGCAGGCGATGAAATGGCTGGGCGAGCGAACCTACTCGATTTATTTGTGGCAGGAACCGTTCACCATCTGCAATTACCTGCCGAATCTTTTGCAACCGGCTGGCGCGCTGGTTTCGATTGCCGTCGGCGGTTTGTGGTTCCACCTTTTCGAGCGGCCGTTCTTGAGCGCCAGCCGGCGCAAATGAAAACGCATCAACCCAGCCGCTTTTTCAATGCTTCAAGCTGCTCGGTCAACGCCTGGGGCAGATGGCTGCCGAATTTCGCGTAATTCGCCGCCACGTCCGCGACTTCGGTTTTCCAGCCGGCGACATCCACGGCCAGGAGCGTTTTTACGTCCTCGGCCGGCATGTTCAGTCCGCTCAAATCCAGCGCGTCCGGCGTCGGCAGATTGCCAATCGCAGTTTTTTGCGCCCGGCCCGTGCCTTCCACGCGCTCGCAAATCCATTTCAACACACGGCAATTGTCGCCGTAGCCGGGCCAGAGCCAGCGGTTGCCGCCGTCCTTGCGGAACCAGTTCACAAAATAAATCCTCGGCAGCTTGGCGCGGCCGGTGCGTTGCGCGAACGAAAGCCAGTGCGCGAAATAATCGCCCATGTTGTAGCCGCAGAATGGCAGCATCGCGAACGGATCGCGCCGCATCACGCCGGCGGCGCCGAGCGCGGCGGCGGTTGTCTCCGAGCCGCAGGCCGAACCCATGAACACGCCGTGCTCCCAGTCAAACGCCTCGTTCACCAGCGGAATCGTGCCGGGCCGGCGGCCGCCAAACAAAATGGCCGACAGCGGCACGCCTTCGGGATTCTGCCAGTCGGGATCAATCACCGGGCATTGCGACGCGGGCGCGGTGAAGCGCGAATTCGGATGCGCGCCTTTTTTGCCGCTGGCGGGCGTCCATTCGTTGCCTTCCCAGTCAATGCCCGTGGCCGGCGCGGGCACGCCCATGTCTTCCCACCAGACATCGTTGTCCGGCGTGAGCACGACGTTGGTGAAAATGGTGTTCTTCGCGCAGGCGGTGAGCGCGTGCGGATTGCTGCTGGCCGAAGTGCCAGGCGCGACGCCGAAGAAGCCGGTTTCAGGATTCATCGCGTAAAGCCGGCCGTCCTTGCCGATGCGAAGCCACGCGATGTCGTCGCCGAGCGTCGTCACCTTCCAGCCGGGCAGCGTGGGCTGCATCATCGCGAGGTTCGTCTTGCCGCAGGCGCTGGGGAACGCGGCGGCGATGTAATATTTTTTCCCCTGCGGCGACGTGAGGCCGAGGACGAGCATGTGCTCCGCCAGCCAGCCTTCCTTTTTTGCCACCGTCGAGGCGATGCGCAGCGCGAGACATTTCTTGCCGAGCAGCGCGTTGCCGCCGTAACCGGAGCCGTAGGACCAGATGGAAGGCTCGTCTGGAAAATGGACGATGTATTTGTTTTTGGGATCGTTTTCGCACGGCCACGAAACATCCTTTTGGCCCGGCTGCAACGGCGCGCCGACCGAGTGCAGGCAGGGAATGAAATTCCCGTCCGCGCCAAGCTTGTTCATCACGGCCTGGCCCATGCGCGTCATGATGCGCATGTTGACGACGACGTAAGGCGAATCGGAAAGCTCGATGCCAATCTTGCAAATGGGCGAATCCAGCGGCCCCATCGCGAACGGAATCACATACATCGTGCGGCCCTTCATGCTGCCCTTGAACAGGCCGAGCAGCTTTTGCTTCATCTCGGCGGGGTCGGCCCAATTGTTGGTCGGTCCGACTTCGTCCTTCGTCTTCGTGCAAATGAACGTCCGGTCCTCCACGCGCGCCACGTCGCTCGGATGCGAGCGGGCCAGATACGAGCTGGGGCGCTTCTCCGCATTGAGCTTGATGAACGTGCCGCTTTTAACCATCAGGTCGCAAAGCATCTGGTTCTCGGCGGCCGAGCCGTCGCACCAGAAAATTTTCTCCGGCTGGCAGAGCGCCGCCATCTCGTTGACCCATGAAATCAGTTTCTGATTGGTTGTCGCTGGTTTGTCCATGTCGCGTGTCGCTTCTTTGTCGTTTTCTCCAAAAAGTGTCCGGCCAAACTGCCAGAAACGCGGCGGGTTGAACAGCCCAAATTAAATTATTTCTGCTGTTCCAAAGAAAACCGCCGGAACGGTTTCCCGTTCCGGCGGTTTGCCCGGAAGACAAGGGCGGGTGGAGGGAAATTACGTGACCTGCCACGTGGCGCCGCTTTACGTCGCCATTTGGGCGACCGGCGCGCCCAGCCATCCCGTGCGACCAGCAACCGCGCCGTTGGAAAAGTCCCTTGGCAAATGGGAGGAGTCGTTTTTCCGGCGGAGCAGTCGTTTTGCAAATGGGAGCCGTAATTTTTCCGGCGGAAAAGTCGTTCGGCTCATGGGAGCAGCCATTTCTCCGGCGGAGAAGTTGTTTTGCAAATGGGAGCAGCCATTTTTCCGGCGGAGAAATCAGTTTGCAAATGGGAGCCGTCATTTCTCCGACGGAAAAGTCACTTGGCAAATGGGAGCAGTCATTTTTCCGACGGAGAAATCGTTTTACAAATGGGAGCAGTCGCTTTTCCGACGGAGAAATCGTTTTGCAAACGGGAGCAGTCGTTTTTCCGGCGGAAAAGTCACCTGGCAAATTTGCAAAATGACAGGTCTTATGTCAAAAACCCTTAAAAACACGCTAAAATGACGGGCAACGGCGGAATTCATGTGCCATCCG
>Ga0182030_10023905_pt1 | contig 11266 bp, 5 predicted proteins | sample 812S3MmetaG_FD_121299 | JGI IMG/M metagenome (GOLD analysis project Ga0182030, IMG submission 121299) | Permafrost microbial communities from Stordalen Mire, Sweden - 812S3M metaG (Illumina Assembly) | ecosystem: Environmental > Terrestrial > Soil > Wetlands > Permafrost | place: Sweden...
ATCACTCCCTCCTTTTGATACCCAAACAGATCACATTTTGCGATTAGCCGGTGCGCCCACCGGAGAGTGGTTGCGTCCGCCTGAGCTTAAACTTGTTCATGTAGTGAGATTGATGCATGTGTTGCGCTTGCTTTTGCTTAATGGAAAATTCTTATGGATTTCTAGCGCAGCCAGCCTCGACAGCTACCGAAGCCAGTGTCCAAAACCATTTGGTTTACGCGAACTTGACGTCGCAGTGGCTAGCCTGCCCGGTTTTCCTCTGGGAACAGTAGCAAATTCATATTTGAAAAACAACAATAAATGGCATTCGTTTTGTGACTGGGAGCCCGAAGCAATCTGGCCGATTTTTGTAGAACATTCAGCTGTGCTAAAAGAAGTCTTTTTCCCAACACAGGGCACTCAGCAATTCCACTGGGACTCTCAAGCACAACGTCTAAACGCATTTCGAGTGTTAGCAATGTTTCCGCAAGTGCCCGAAGAATTTATGGGAATTCTCTGGGATCTGGCGCTGGCCGAAGGTAAAACTGACCGCCCCTGTGCCCAGGCAGCACTATATTCGGTGCCAAATAAAACAGCGAAGATACTTGTTTCGCTCGAAGATGGGAAAGCCGGCGTCAGGGCAGCAGCCGGCGAGTGGCTCGGCGAAATTGGAGATGGTAATGCCATAGAGCCTTTAAAGAAAGCGTTCAAGAAAGAGAAAAATGAATTAGTCAAAGGAGCGTTCATGCAAGCTCTGGACGCGCTGCATGCTAACGTAGATGAGTTTCTCGACCGCAATAAATTGCTTGACGAAGCCAAAAGCAATCTTTCAAAGAAACGCCCCAAGGGCACTGAATGGATTTCAGCGGACAATTTGCCTAAACTTCACTGGCAAGACTCCGGAAAACAACTAGACAGCCAAATTGTGGAATGGTGGATAGTTCAATCGATTCAGCAGAAATCACCGACTTGCGGACCTATAATAAAGCGCTATCTCTCAATGTGTCGCGACAAAGACGTAACATCACTGGCGACTTGGGCTCTTTCCACATGGATAGCGCAAGATACGGCAACTCTTTCTTCTGAACTTGCCGCTGAGAAGGCGCGCCAAGAAGCGGACAGATTATGGCCAATCTACAGCGTCCACAAATACTACACCGACCATTTCAAAAACGACAAAGAGAACCTCTATAAGGAGTTGTATTCAAAATTTTCTACCGATTTCGTTGGCTCGGCCATCGAACAGAAGGGCATGCTAGCCCTTGCAGCTGCCGGAGGAGACGCCGACACGGTAAAAGCTTGCGAAAAATATATTCGAACTTATTTCGGCAACAAGCTCTCACAGTGCAAATCGTTAATAGACGTATTAGCCTGTCTCGACAATCCGCTAGCCTTGCAATCACTACTTTCAATTGCAAACAGATTTCGCACCAAGGCCATCAAACAACATGCCCAGGAACAAGTGCAGGCTGTCGCCGAAGCCAAAGGGTGGACTATCGAAGAATTGGCCGATCGCACCATCCCTGATGGCGGTTTCGAGCGGCCGGTAGATGATAACGGAGACCCAATCGGTGATAAAGCTGTACTTGAATTAGACTACGGCCCGCGCCAATTCATAGTTCAACTCAATGAACAACTCGAGCCGATCATAAGCGCTAAAGGAGAATCAAAGGCGCTCAAAGCACTACCCTCCCCAGGGAAAAGTGACGATCCGGAGAAAGCAGCAGAAGCGAAAAAAGCCTTCACCGATGCTAAGAAGATTGCCAAGGAAGTTGTGAAAAGGCAAAGCGAGCGCCTTTATGAGGCACTATGCACACAGCGAGCGTGGCGATTCCACGACTGGCTCCGTTTTCTGGCACAACACCCTATCGTGGGAAGCTTATGCACAAGGCTTGTCTGGGCAGCATTTTCCGTGCCAACAAAGGGTCAAACAACTGAGGACCACGATTCTAAAACCGCCAGACAGCTCATCAGCTGTTTTCGTCCACTAGAAGATGGCTCACTTACAAACGAGAATGACGAATCAGTCAGTCTAACTGACGATGCACTGGTATATCTTGCTCACACCTGCAATATTTCAGCCGAACTTGGAGAGAAATGGACCAAGCACTTTGAGGATTATGACGTCACAGCGCTGTTCCAACAATTTGGTCGTAGCACATACGAACTGCCGGAGAATTTGAGAAATTCCACAGAAATCACAGACTTTGAAGGACACAGCATCAGTACTTTCAAGTTACGCGGCAAGGCGACGAAGCTCGCTTACGTCAGGGGAGAGGCCGAAGATGGCGGCTGCTTCTGCGTATATCGCAAATCATTTGCTTCGCTGGGCATTCAGACTGTGCTTGAGTTTACTGGAAGCTTTCTGCCTGAGCAAGACATAAGCGCGGCGCTGATCAACCTACATTTTCTCAAGCTTCAAGAGGGCAAGCCGGGTGCCGAGTGGCAAGCGTCGAAGCTGCCATTGGGCAAAATCCCCCCAGTGCTACTGAGCGAATGCTACAACGACTTGAAACAGATTGCCGCCGAAGGAGCAGGTTTCGACCCAGACTGGCGAGCCAAGAGTTATTTCTAGATCTTGCTTCTGCTATCATTGGCTTCGAATGTTCAATGCTCTTTTCAGGTGAGGAAAGCTTCGGTGACAAAATCAAGTGAGCATATGCTGCAAGAACCAAGCGAAAGAAGATTCGCAGCCGAGCTTGAAGATCTGAAGAAAAATGATAAGGCGCAGCGTCCACCGGGCTGGCAGCTTAGCCCTCAAGCAGTCAGAACATTCATCGTCGGCTCAAAAGCATCTGATACCAATAAGAGCAGCGCATTAAAAATAAGCAAAAAATTTCACGGCGATAGTGCCATGATCGATCGCGCTATAGTAACACTCATGAGCAATAGAGGTCTTTTGCTCGTAGGCGAACCCGGAACAGCAAAGTCAATGCTCTCAGAATTACTAGCCACCGCGATTAGTGGCACCAGCATGTTGACCATTCAAGGAACGGCCGGCACAAGTGACGACCAGATCAAATACAGTTGGAACTATGCCCTCTTGCTCAGCGAAGGTCCCAAGCCGGAGGCTCTGGTTCCCGCGCCTCTTTACACCGGGTTAAAGAACGGTCAAATTGTTCGATTCGAAGAGATAACGCGCTGTCCTCCGGAAATACAAGACACTTTAATCAGTGTGCTCAGCGACAAACTATTGCACGTGCCCGAGCTGCAAGGCGAAAGCGCAGTGATGTTTGCTAAGCCTGGCTTTAACATTATTGCAACGGCTAACACTCGAGACCGGGGAGTCCACGAAATGTCAGCAGCGCTGAAACGGCGATTCAATTTTGAAACAGTGCCACCCATTGCAGACAAACAATTCGAACTCGATCTAGTAATAGCGCAGGCAAAGAACATGCTTCATCTTGCAAGTGCATCAGTGGAATTAGAACGCGATGTTATTGATGTATTAATCACAACATTTTCCGATTTACGCAAGGGGCGAACAGAAGAGGGCACTGTTGTAGAAAAGCCATCAACCACAATGAGTACGGCTGAAGCCGTGTCGGTGGCTTTTGCTGCGGCTCTTGATGCTTGTTACTTCAGCGACGGCAAATTGCGCGCAGAGCACTTAGCAAAACAGATCGTCGGCACAGTGCTGAAAGACTCAGAAGAAGACGCAAAAAAAGTTCAGCAGTATTTTGAGTTGGTGGTCAAAACCCGAGCAAAGAAAAACGAACATTGGAAGTCGTTTTATGACGGTCGGGGGATTTTGGGCAAGTGACGGAAAATTCCGCGTCAAAAATCGCGGCCGATCTGATTTCAAAGTTGCGGTCAGAGCGCTTGACGTTCTTCCCAATACGCCATCATTCGCCTGCTTGTGCGGCCCAGATCGAACGTTGGATATTAAAAGAACGTCCGGCGGTAATTCTGGTTGAGGGACCATCATCGTTTAACAGTCGAATAGAACAATTAACGGATGAGAGATGCGTCTGTCCGGTGGCTCTGTATACGAGTTTTGTTGATAAGAAGGGACGGATTCACAAGATTCTCAACGAAGCAAATCGAAAGAACTCAAAGGCGCAAAGCGATTCTGGAACGGAATATGGACCAGGCTCTAAAGCCGAATCCGAGCAGAAGGACGAGCAAGAGCGCAAGGTTGAGCCTCCTCGCTTCGCGGCCTACTATCCATTTTGTGATTATTCACCCGAGTTGGTGGCACTGCGCACCGGTCGGCAAATTGGCGCCAAGTGCCGTTTTATCGATCTCGAATACGGCGAAATGGTGCTTGCGCAGTTCTCAAGCAAAATTGACAGCACTGAGAATACAAATGGTGGCGACGACGATGACGCAGTCCGCATTGTTTCGTTGCAACAAGACGCACATTTAGCCGAAAGCAGTTTTATGGGCGCTTTGGCACAAGCGCTGGGCTGCCGCGACTTTAATGAGCTATGGGATCACTTGTTTGAAAACCTGCAAGATGAAACTAGCCCCGAAGAGTTTATGGATCGATTAGCGGTATATTGCGCGCTGGCTCGACTTGAATATAGGGACGATGAACTTCGTGCGGACGCTACCTTTGCTAGAGAAGCCTGCATGGTCAGACGCATTGTGGAGGAGTTAAATAACTGCGACGGTAAGATCTTAGTGGTGACTGGTGGCTTTCACACCGCCGCCCTTCCGGCTCTGGTAGAGCGATCTATGAGCGAACAAACCACAGCCCGGAAAAGTTCGGCGAAGAATCAGGCTGCTGTTGCCAAAGCAATGAAGGAAAGTCTCGCCCCCGAGCAAGTCGAACTGGACAGGGATGAGCTGGCAGTCTGGCTTATGCGTTATAGTTTCGACAAATTAGATGCACTTGCGGGTTATTCGGCCGGCATGCCAGCCCCGGCATTTTACGACAATTTGTGGAGAATGCGCCAGCCCCTGGACGCAAATCCCGCAGCCCACAGTGAGCTAAGCGAACGCATGGAACATGCTGCAGCAGAGTTCATTGTGCAAATCGGCAGATTAACCCGAGAGCGAAAGTTCAACAATCTCATCGCCACACCAGACGCGATTGCCGCCTGGCAAATGGCGAAACAACTTGCTTCGATGCGATCACACAAATGGCCTTTGCGGGAAGACATCCTGGACGGAGTGAGATCCTGTTTTATCAAAGGTGAACTCAATGTAGAGGGTCTCTTGGTTCAACAACTAGTAAGGGAAGTTCTCGCCGGCAACAGGGTCGGTGACATTCCACCAGGCGGCGATCTTCCTCCAATTGTCGATGACTTTTACCTGAGCGGAAAAAAGTTTCGTCTTTCCTTTGAACAAGTAGAGCGAAAAGAAATTACACTAGACCTTTACCGAAATGCCACTCATCGTGAAATGAGTCGTTTTTTCTATCGATTAACGTTTCTGGAAATACCGTTTGCCCGCTTTGTCAGTGGACCTGACTTTGTACGCGGCATGCAGCTAGACCTTATGCAAGAAATCTGGAACACAATGTGGTCACCAATGGTAGAGAGTTCACTTGTCGAAGCTTCAATCTTCGGCTCATCCCTCGAAGAAGCTTCTGCCAACAAACTGAAAAATATGATTCTAAAATTAGAGGATAATGCGCAGGCTCGTTCAGCGGTTCACGCTGTAGAACTACTTGTGCGCGCCTGCCGTCTAGGTTTGCATAGGCAGGCATCGTCCCTGGTGCCACTCATCGATAGCCACATAGCCGAAGATCCGCAGTTGCGATCGGTGGTGGCTGGTCTTTCGCAGCTAGAGCTACTGCAAAATGCAAGAGAACCGCTTGAAGCGTTCCAACTAAAAGCGATACCAAGACTGATGGAAGCTGCATTTCAGAGAGCATGCAGGCTCTTAGATGATATTGCTTATTGCCCAGACGCGGAAATCGACAGTGCGCTCTCAGCACTGCAGATTCTGCGCGAGATATTGGTGTCCGCCCGTGAAACAACACGCGAAACAGCACGTGAAACAACGCAAGAAACAACGCAAGAAACAAAACGAGAAACAGCGCGCGAAAGCGAAACCTCGCCTCGATTAGATGATGAACTCTTTTACCTGGGATTAAACAGAATTCTCAACTCTGATCCTGAGAAAGCCAAGCCGGCCATTATTGGTGCCACCGCCGGTATACTTTACGGCGATGGGCGTATTGATAACGCAGAATTGATTCAACTTATCTGTGGCTATCTAGGTGGTGCAATAAGTGATCCGCGCAAAAGTGTCGGTGTGATTCGCGGACTCTTAGCAAGCTCTTGCGAAATTGCCTGGCAAGTCGCCGAAGTCTTAGAAGCTCTAGATAACCAATTTCAGAGTTGGACTGATGAAACCTTTGTGGAAATGCTGCCGGAACTGCGCCTGGCTTTTACCTCACTAGCGCCGCGAGATATTTCCCGAGTTGCAGACCTGGTCTCAAATCTACACAAGGGACAAAAGCTTGGCGAGCTTGTGCACTACGACCTTGACGAACAAGAAATACAATACGGACTTTCGTTAAACGAAAGCGTGCGCAAGGCACTTCTTGCCGATGGATTAAGTAATGACTGAGAAGAAAGACTACGCACTGTCACGCTGGCGGCTCGTACTCGGCAAATACGCACGTGCCAAGATGCCTCAGTGTCTCTCTCCAGATCAAGAACGCATGGACCAGGCTCTTGAACTACTTTATTCGCGCGAATATGGAAAAGGGCGAGGAGTTCGCCAGGACAAACGGCTAGCGCCGGGTTCACTCGACCCATCGCAGTTGAATGTACCTCGCTGGCTAGCCGAGATTCGCGAGCTCTTTCCCAAATCGACTTGCGAAAAAATAACTAAGCACGCCCTCGAACGCTACCATATGGTCGAAATTGTGCAGGATGAGGAAACCCTAAAGCAGTTGGAACCAAGCAGCGAATTGCTCGTCGCCCTGCTTTCTCTGAAAGGTCAGATGCGCGGCGCGGTACTTGCTGAAGCGCGACGCTTGATCGCAAGAATCGTCGAAGAGTTGAAGCGCAAACTACAAGCAGAAATCGCTAATGCTATCGCGGGACAACGTAATCGCTTTCAAAACAGCCCGCATAAAGTGTCAATCAATTTTGACGCTCGAAAAACGATAAAGCGAAATCTAAAACACTGGGATCCCGAGCGAAGAAAACTAATCGTCGAACAACCCCGTTTTTTTCAGCGTGTAAAGCGGCAATTGCCATGGGAAATAATTCTCTGCATCGACCAGTCCGGCTCGATGGTGGACAGCGTCATTCACTCCGCCGTGATGGCGGGCATACTCTCTGGACTTTCTATGGTAAGAGTAAAGCTCGTGGTTTTCGACACCGCTGTAGTAGATTTGAGCGAACATGTTAGCGACCCCTTGGAGGTTCTGATGAGCGTTCAGCTAGGTGGTGGCACCAACATTGGTCAAGCCGTGCGCTATTGTTCTCAGCTCGTCAGCATGCCCAAGCGCACGATCTTCGTTCTGGTCACAGACTTCTGTGAAGGCGCAGACCCACGCGTCTTGATTTCGTCATGCAAACGCCTTGCTGAAGCTGGCGTTAAGCTAATAGGCTTAGCCTCACTGGACAACAATGCCAACCCCTGGTACGACCACAAGATAGCAGAGCGCCTGGCGCAGGATGGTATGGAGATAGCAGCTCTAACTCCTTGCCAATTGGCAAACTGGCTTGCGGAAGTTATGCAGCGAGGTGGACCATGAATGAAGCAAACAAGCTCGCTCTTGCCACCACTCTGAGAGATATTGACGAAAGTTTCCTGGTAGCACTGGCGAACAAAGGCTTGCTTCGCCGCGCACAAAAGTCGCTGGAGGAGTTTGAATTACAACTTGAGGAAAGTGACGAGCATATTATCGTGCGCTCAAGCTCCTGGACAGTCTGGATGCCGGCAGAAGGACCGTTAAAAGCCAAAGATGATAGCAAAGCCAGCGGTACAACGTGGATGATCATTGCGGCAACAATTCATTTGAAAGAGAAGTGGTCACCTGAAATTTTGACTAACAGCGGCGACCAGAGTGCTTCAGTTTGTCCAAACGCTGAAAGTGCAAACTTAGACCCTAAGAATGAACCGAGTCCCGATGCAGTAATTACACCCTCGACAAATTTTACAGCAAGCCATAAATTATCCGATCCAACACCGATGGGTAGACCAGCAACGGCTACCACAGCACCGGCAGACTCAACAAGAGCCAGCGAAGCGATCCTTCAGGCGCTGCAGAATATCGAGCTTGGCGAGCTAACAAAGTGGGCTGGCAAAAAACTAGTATATGACACCATAGCAATTTTCACCGAGCACTTAGAACTAGAAGTCGAATTTAAAACCGGCTTGACCATTCGCCTGCCCGCGCACAACATTGAGCTGCGCGTACCGAAAACTGAAGACAAGGGAAGCAAGCTCTTAGACCAGGTTTTGTCCACCGCCTCAAAAGCTTTGCATAAGCAGTGGATAATCAGAGCTATATGTACGCTAAAAAAACAATCTGGAAAAGAAATAGAATTAGTTCAAAACAAAATAGTAGATAACGCCGACTCGCCGCGCAGTCGCCAGGAAATTTTGCACGAAACGCAAAAGCTTCTTGAAACAATGCTCGCAAACGGAGTGGCGCATCCATCATCGCGAATCATTGAGCGACTTTCGACGCTTTCAATGTCGGCACTTGCCGTGCATCTGCCGCGCGTTTCGCATTTGCTACGTATGCTTTCCGAAGAAGTTGCTCTTTTGCTCAATCGCGACGCCGCAGCTGACACCCAGCGACTATTCTCGAGCATGAGCTGGACGTATTCTCTTATAAGCGCCATCGCCGCCGCCGGTGAGAATCTAACTAGCGATCTTGCAGCTGAGGCTCGTTCGCAATATGCCCCGGTTGGCGACATTCAGCTCGCCGGTATGGGAGCTTATCCATGGCAAACTGCGTCAGGTTTTGAAGGAATAAGCATACTATTCTGGGACATCCAAGCCAAAAAATTCCTCACCTGGTCTGCCAGCCGCCCCTCAAGCGCGAATATGGGTTTCGATCTAGAGCAAATATATAACAGCTCTGTCTGGTCGGGCGGTGGCTCGGCCAATCAACTCTCCAGAAGCAACTTCACGCTTAAAAATGCTCGTGTTAACTCGGTTGGTCGCATCTCTACTTCGCAACAGACGAGTGTGGAAACTTTAGCACCACAAGGTCTAGCTGACATTGATCTAGGAGATCGCTGCTTCCATGACTGGGCGACTTTGCAGGAATATGCAAAAGCTCAATTCGTTATTGGCTTGACCTTGCGCAATCCGATGGAAAGCCTGGTGGTACTTGAACCTAAATTGTGGCTAGAACGCAGCTTCGATGAGATGCAACAAACTTTCTGCTGGACCATTGTCGATACAGCATCGCGAACGCTCAAGCTTACTTTGCCATGGACAGCTGTCAATGAGGCGTCAATCCATTTTCTAGAGTGCCTGAAGGCTGAGAAAGACCGACTGCATAAGGTGGTGGCACGCATCGTCAATCAAGGCAGTTCGATTGCAATTGAGCCAATCACTTTTATCACCAGAGCCTCGGGAGAAACTACAAACGTGCTCAGCCCGGCTTTCGATTTACGTTTGATCGAGTCAAAGCAATCAGGATTGCTTGATCGTTTGCGAAAGAAATTTGGTTATGACCGCATTGCCACCACTCTCACGGCAGACGATGAATGGGACGCAGGCATGCAAACTGCGGCAGTTCAACAAGGTGTACCACTATTTATTCGAAATGCCATCATCGAAACAGAAGCGATCATCCTACAGATAGCCGAACATGGAACAGCGCAGCTCAATGAGCAAACGAGAGAAAAGCTGAGCAAAATAGCTGAACGTCTCAGCCATTGCGGTCTCGTCCAACTTGCACTATCTGTCGATGCAATACTTAAGCAGCAAGCAATCTCAGAGTGGGTCTTGCGCACTGATTATCTATGCCAACTCCACTGGCAAGCCGCCACGCGTCGTGTGCTTTTTTAGACTTAAACTTTTCATGTAGGCCGCTTTAAAGCGCAATTCAGACGAATCTAAAATTGTTTCATAGTTTGTACATCGACTTGAATTCGTGCCCACGTACTTGCATCCACAAATTTTCACCCATAGACTATCAAAGCTCTGGAACAACTTAAGCACCCAGGCGTGGCCACAAATCCGCTGCCCCCGCACCGGTTTCTAAGACTTTCCACAAAAGCTTTGCCCGAGATCTAAGATGTCACGCGCAGAAAAGGATGTCACGATCCGACTTCCCGTATTACAAATAGAATGCTAGAATAACTGCCCATGAACGAATCAGCACAACCCTAGCCAGGTGAATGCATCTGGTGCCGCGTCGAGTCCCCAGAACCAGGCGACTATTCAGTGTCGGTAGTGTCGACCGGGGTCAACGGATTCTTACCGAGCACCGACGCCATTGAAGTTGGCAGAGTCGTGCCCTCCACCTTTGTCTGCATGAACGGCGACCGCGCTTTATTTACTTTCGCTTTTACTAAGGGCACCTCAGCGCGGGTGCAGCACATTACCTGGTTTTGTGCACTTAGCTGAGCTCCTGACACGACAGTCGAAAAATAAGGACGCCGAAGCAGTGTATCAAGGTGGCATGAAACTCAGTAGAAACGATCCGTCCATCGCAACCCCATACGCCAAGTTTCTTGATTACACCGGGCGCAAAGACGACGCTAAAGCCTTGCTGAAACAGGTGCTTGCAAAAACACCTGATTACAAACAAGCGTCAGAAGCCTTAGCGGTTATTGAGCAAAATAAAACCAAGTGAGCTTTGCTACTTTCACGTAAGTGCCCTGCTTAATTTTGAATCGCGTTCTTCGAGGGCGATGAGGAAATCATCACCAGGTTCCTCCTAGTAACGTGGCTGGCACTAAAGCGCTCTCATGGTTTTGTACATGGATGAAAATTCGTGCCCATGGTCTAGCATCCAAAAATTTTCACCCATAATCTTCGTAAGCTCTGGTACAAGGTAAGCACCCAGGCGTGGTCCGTACAGCAGCCCCTCTAGCGCGCCTTTTTTGGCACCTTCCGGACTGAGTGCCCAGGCGCGACCGTTAGCTACGCCGTCTTTGAGCGACTCCAGAGTACTTTGAGCTAGAACATTTGCGCTCAATGTAGCCAAACCAACCAAAGCAACTGGGCTCGCAAAGCTGGCGATCTCGCCTGTCAAACCCAAAAAGCTACCAATCACTTTAGCTCTGTCTTCAACGACAGAAGAGTATAAGGGGCTCTTTCCAGCCCACTTTCCACTGGAAATGAAACTATCATAGTTGGATAGTTCAGAGATGTCACCGCTGTTGATTCCGGCATGCTCTGCGGAAAC
>Ga0182030_10023906_pt1 | contig 11266 bp, 11 predicted proteins | sample 812S3MmetaG_FD_121299 | JGI IMG/M metagenome (GOLD analysis project Ga0182030, IMG submission 121299) | Permafrost microbial communities from Stordalen Mire, Sweden - 812S3M metaG (Illumina Assembly) | ecosystem: Environmental > Terrestrial > Soil > Wetlands > Permafrost | place: Sweden...
GATCGAGCGGAAGAGGACTGAACGATCTCGGCAGCTCTTCGTGCTCATGCTCTTGCACATTGGCAGCGTTCTCCACTATAAAGAGGGTAAGATCATCCTTATAGTCATAACCGATGCACTTTCCGCCTCCATACGAGAAACGGATTTGCACGGCTGGTATAACGACGGCTCGGTGGTCGGTGTCATCTGCACAGAAATCGGTGCGGGGGAGGTGGGATCGATCCTGAGCGCTCTGCGTTCGAGGGTGGGCGGAGCCATCCGGAAAAAGCTGGAATTGGCGCAGATGAATGAGATCCATATATCATTCTATGTGTTTCCGGACGATTTGGGGGTCGAGCAAGGCGTCAGTTCCGCGGACAGCAGCCTCCATCCCGACTTAAAGCCCTTTTGGTCAATCAATTAGTCCGGTCATGCGATCGCCGGATTTTCACCATTGGTGGGAACGGGATGGTGGACTACCTCGGCAGGCTCGATGGGGCATGCTTCTTCGTAGTCATCAACGTGCATTGCTTGCAGATTTATATCTCCTCTATGCAAGATTGGGAGTGTGAGATGACTGGAAGGGAGACTGAGGCGGGAGCGAAAAAGACTGCTTCTTGCGCGGCTCTCGGGCTGCACGCCACACCTTGCCATCGGGCTCCCGGGGCTAGGGTGGAGAGAGTACAAACCGCCACTTTAAACCACTCGGCCACCTCTCGGCGACACTGCCGCGGTGAGGGCGACCCCTTAGTTTCGACCGAGGATGCATTTGCCATCACCCGAATTTGCCTGCGCGCCCGCAACGCCGCTGATGCCGGATCCTGGGTGAAGCCTCAGCCGGAATTTCTCACCACGCTTGGACTCCTTTAATGGGATTGCCGGAAGGGCTGGCCTAAAGCCCTAACCTTCCAAGCCATGGTGAGAAGCGGCAGGGGGATCAGCAGAACAGATACTTGCGCCAGCGCTCATCAGACCGGCCCATCATGCGCATGATCTGCCGGCTGGTGTGAAGGGTAAAGGGGTGCGGAGGCCGCAGCAATCGAAGGCCGGCCTCTTCCGGCAGCCGATCCCCCTTCAGGTTATTGCAGCGGTGGCAACATGCGACCAGGTTATCCCAATCGGTGTGGCCTCCGCGCGAGCGGGGGATAACGTGATCCAGCGTGAGTTCGTGTGCGGGCATCACCCGGCCGCAGAATTGGCAGGTGTAACGGTCACGCAACAGCACGTTTTTCCGCGAAAGCGCCCGCGTTTGATACGGGATGCGCCGGAATCCCAGCAGGCGGATGACTGAAGGTACCCGGAAGGTCAATTGGGAAGAATGAACAAACATGCCGTCTTCTTCTTCCGTGGTCGCTACACCCTTCAACACCAACACCAGGGCGCGCCGGACGGCAGTGACATTAATGGGTTCGTACGTGGCGTTGAGCACCAGTACAGGTTCTTGCAGAACGCGTTGGTGGCCATCCTCCGACATCGAGTTTCACCCGCAGGAGCGATAAGCGTCCGCTCGCCGTCTTATTATGTCGAGTCCCGGTCAAGTCCGTCAACAGTGTTGTCACTCTCGTCCCCGGTAAGATCGGGAAACAGGGGCGTAGCGCGCGCCAGCGTCAGCCCCATGACCTGCGCCGCACCCGCACGCTTCAAGGCTCGCGCGCAGGCGGAAAGCGTTGCGCCAGTGGTCATGACGTCGTCCACCAGCACGATCGCGCGCCCCTGAACGGCGTCCGGTTTGACCACGGCAAAAGCCCCGCGCGGATTCTCGCGCCGGGCGGCCACGCTCAACCCGGTCTGTGGAGGTGTGGCGCGGTTGCGGCGCAAGCAAGCCTTGGCAACCTGCGGCGCCACGCCACCACTCTGTTTTCCCAGCGCCCGCACCAAGCCCTCTGCCAGCAGTTCCGACTGATTGAAGCCGCGCTCACGCCGCCGCGACGGATGCAAGGGGACCGGAACGATGAGGGGTGGGCCGAAATCGCCCGTCAGAGGCAACGAATCCCAAGTGGGCGCCAGCAATTCCCCCAGATGCTCGCCCAACCGTTCCTGCCCGGTAAACTTCAAGCGCAGGACGGCGTGGCGGAGCCTCCCGCCATAAAGGCCAAAGCTCCGGGCCCCGTCGAAGGCCGGCTCATCATTCCGGCACGCGCCGCACTCCGCAACTGCCGACTCGAGGGCGTGCGGGGACGGAAACGGCAGGCCGCAGCGAGTGCACAGAGGCCCGCCCCAAGGCTCCAAACTCGCCCAACATGCCCGGCAGATGCGCACCCTTCCCTCGCTCGAAAGCTCACCCCCGCAAAGGAAGCAGTCCGTAGGAAAGGCAACGGCAAGAATGCCGTCCAGCAACTCTCGAAGGAGCGAAGGCTGGCGAGAGTGGGTATGGGGAATTGGGGAGAAAGCGAACCTCGTAGGGGGATAATCCGCGGACAACTAAAGTAAGCCTTGATCTTCCTTTTCCTGGCACTCGATGCAGTGGCGGGCCCAAGGCACTGCCTCCAGCCGCTTCTGCTGGACCTCTTCCTCACATGCCAAGCATTGTCCGTACGTGCCGTCTTTTATGCGCTCGAGCGCCTGGCTCACGAGTTGCAGCAACCGGCGATTCTCGTCACTCTGGTGAAAGAGAAACTCCTTGGTGTAGGAGTTTGCCGCCTTGTCGGCGACGTCTTGCGTCGCCTCCTCGTCGGCCTCGCGCCCGTCCTGCTCAGACTTGCTCACCAGACGCAGCACTTCCTCCTGTTTGGCCAGGAGTCGCCTTTTGAAGTATTCAACTTTCTTCTTATCCATGCGCTACCTTATTTCCGTCATGAGCGGGACCCGAACCGAAAATTGTACGGGTGGTCAGTCGGACCTGTCAAGCCTAAGGTAGCAACTAGCAACTCATAGCTTCGTACCCGCAGCCTTTGGACGCCAAACCTGAATGACCAAGATCTACGCGTGCTCATGCAACTTGCGCTTTAGCGCCTCGTGTAAGCGGGTGTGAACTTCGTCGGGAAGCGCAAAGAGCTTGCCGTCGCAGTAAAGCTCGATGGTCTTCTTGGTGCTGTCATATACAGCGTGACAGTGATTGCAATAAGTCAAGTGGGCCTCGAGAGTGTGCTTTAATTCCGCGTCCAACTCGCCGTCCAGATAGCCGCAGATCTCTTTGACCGCCTTATTGCAATTCACGAATTTTTCCCTCGCTTGAAAATTTTGCTGAGTTCCTCGCGCAATCGCAGGCGCGCGCGAAAGAGCCGGGCCTTTACCGCGCCCACCGTCAAATCCAGCAGCTCGGCAGTTTCTTCCGTGGATAATCCTTCCACGTCGCGGAGATAAAAGACGGTGCGAAAACCCGGCGACAGCAAATTCACCGCCTCCTGCAGGATCCGTTCCAGCTCCGACTGGGCAAATTGCTGCTCGGGATTGGGTTTCCAATCGGCGAACTCCCGCACCACCACTTCCCCGTTTTCATCTTCGGAGTCGTCCATCGGGACTTCCCGGCTGGTCCGCCGTTTGCGCAGTTTCATCAGCGCTTCGTTCACGGCGATGCGTACAATCCAGGTGTAAAAACGCGAGTCTTCCCGGAAATCCGGCAAATGCTCGAAGGCCTTCAGAAAGGCATCCTGAAGCACGTCCTCGGCGTCCTCACGGTTTCCCGTGATGTTCATTCCCAGCCGGTAGATCTTCTTCTCGTAGCGGTTCACGAGTTCTTCAAAGGCAGAGTAGTTCCCCGCCTTCGCTTCGCTTACGAGATTCGACTCGTCGCGTGCCAAAGTAGCTTGAGGTAGTTGAGTCATCGGAGTTATAAGTTAAATCAGTTCGTACCCGATCGGCAAACTGACGCCATCACTTCCTTTGCCTGCTGATCGAGTTTTCCCCCGCAATAACCGGACGGCTCAAGGCTTATACATTCTTTTGATGCCGCATATTTCGCGAGGATACAGCCTGTTTTCATGATCCTTTACTCGACCCCGCGTCGCACGAAGAGGACGGACGCGGATTTCTCATCATGCCCGGATGCTTTAAGGGGCTCCCGGAGGGGCGGCTTTACAAGTTGCGGGAAAGCCCCTCCATGCTGTCATTATCAAAACCGCCCCATTATCCCCTCCGCAGAACCACCCCGGCGCTCAGCTCGCCACCCCTCCTCAACTGAGGAGGGGAGCGGCTTAAGAAACTCCCCTCCTGATTCAGGAGGGGTGGCGCCTTGGGCGCCGGGGTGGTTGTCCGCGGTGGGGCGTTTTTCCGCGCCCTATGAAAACCCCACCCTTCCATCCATTGGGTAGACTATTCCCCTATGGGCAAGGGAAAACCGCGAACCTAAAAAACAGGTCCGCGCTACGCTTGCCTCCCCCCGGCACACGCAATCAGGCGCGCGATGGCGGGGCCCACGCCGTCGGGCGCGTCATACACAGAAGAGCCCGCCACCATGACATCCGCGCCGGCCTCTGCGGCCAAACCTATGGTCTGTTCGTTAATACCGCCATCCACTTCCACTTCGCATTCCAAGCGGCGCTCGGTCAGCGCGTCGCGGACCTGGCGGATTTTCGGCAGCGTGCCCCGGATAAATTTCTGGCCGCCAAAACCCGGATTCACCGTCATGACCAGGACCATCTGCACCATATCGAGCACCTCCGAAAGGGTGCCGGCCGGCGTCGAAGGATTCAGCGCCACGGCGGCTTTCTTCCCCAGACTGCGAATAAGTTCGAGGGCCCGGTGCAAGTGAGGCGTGGATTCCTGGTGGACAATGATGGTGTCCGCGCCGGCGGCGGCGAAAGCCTCAATAAAATCCTCGGGCGGCGTGACCATCAGGTGAGTTTCAATGGTCAGGCGCGTCAACGGGCGCAGGCAGCGGACGGCGATGGTTCCAAAAGTAATGTTGGGTACATAGCGGCCATCCATCACATCCACTTGGATGCGGTCCACGCCCGCCGCCTCCACGATCTGCACTTGTTCGCCGAGGCGCGTGAAATCCGCAGAAAGAATCGACGGAGCAATTTTGACTTGCAGGAATCACCCCCCAAAGACAGTGAATAGTGGTTAGTGGAACGTGGCTAGCGGGCAGATCCCTAACCACTGTCCACTATCTCTTAAGCAATTCCGCCGCGCTATGATCAAGGAACCAGCTTAAACGGCCTGGCGCGGGCTGAATGAGCTGCGCGGGAAAGCGTCCCGCAGGTCCACCCAGCACCTGGCGCAGCGTTTCCGCCTTATCCGCTCCCGCCACCAAAAAGATAACATGCGCGGCCGCGTTGAGCACCGGCAAAGTCAGGGTCAGGCGAAAGGAGTTGAGCTTGTCGGCGAAATTGGGCGCCACCCAAGCCGTGCGCTCGTCCAGCGCTTTACTGCCGGGAAAAAGCGACGCGGTGTGTCCGTCCGGTCCCATGCCGAGGAATACCAGGTCCAGGCGCGGCCACTCCCCTGGCGCGGGATGCAAAACGCGCGCTAGTTCTTCCGCGTACTCGTGCGCCGCTTGCTCACGGTCCGGGCGCTCGGCCGCCATGCGGTGGAAGTTTTCCTCCGGCAGTGGCGCCGATTCCAGCAGGGCCTGGCGAATCATGCGGTAATTACTCTGGGGATCGTCGGGCGGCACGCACCGTTCATCCACCTGGAACAAGTGGACGTTCGGCCAGCGCACGCGGCCCGCAAACGTGGGGCTGCCCAGGAGCTCGTAAAGGAGCTTCGGGGTCGAGCCGCCGGAAAGCGCCACGGTGAAGGGTTTCTTCTCCATGGCCTTGACGCGCGCGTTTTCTTCAAAGCGGGTGGCAGCCGCCCAGCTTAAAGGCTCCAGTCCGTCGAAGACGCGGATTTCAGGAGATTGGGTCATTGGGTCATCTCGCCATCGGGGCAATCGATTATCGACGCATTGGGTCATCAAGCTATCGGATCATCGGGCCATCTGGTCATCGGGCCATTTGGAGCGCAAGTGGCCCCTGGATCATCGACTGCCACTCTTTACCACCCATTTACGACTAATCTTAATGGCTCGATGGCCCGATGACCCAATGACTCAATACCTCGTCATCCGCGCCACCAGCGCCAGGGCTTCTTCGTAAACGTGGTCGCGGCCGGACAGCATTAGTTCATCGTTCAGAATCTCGACTTCATTCCCCACTTCGATTCGCACCGTCCGGCCGATGGGCGGCAGGCCTGGGACTTCGGCAACGGTCTGCACCACTTTGCCATCCAGCCCTCGCGAAAAGGAAAAACGCGCGCCGTCGGCCCCGATCACGAAGGAAAAACAAACTCCCGTTCCTCCGCCCTCAACTTTCCTCAGAACCCTCTCGACCTTTACCTCGCGGCCGTCCGATTGGAAGTAGAGCGCACGCGGCATGTTTTCTCCGTGCGATTCCGCGCGCTGGAATTCCCATCCCAGGCGGGTCGCCAGCCATGCCGTCAGCAACAGGCTCTGCGCGCGTTGGGTCGAGAGCCGCGCCGATTCCATTTCGTACTCAATGCGGAGTTCACTGATCCGCTGGAGATAAGGGCGGCGGTCAGGAGAATCAAAACATTGGGCCATCACTTCGCGCCACGGAGTGGTGCGCGCCCAGTTCAGGTCCGACAGGCGAATCCGGCCGGAATACTTTTCAAGCCACGTGGCCAGCGCCCGCAGGTCCGCGCCCGTGGCGCAAAAGCGCGCCGAGTCCACAATCACGTGCTGCGTTACGCGCAGAATCTGGTCAAAATAGGCGGGCATGGCAAAGCCCTCCGCCCGCCACCAAAGGTAAATCGGCAACCCGGACACCGTGAGGGGAAGCACCACGCTGATGAGTTCGGGGCCGGTCTCACCGCGCGCATTCAAGGTGATCTCTTCGCTGCAAATCTGTCTTTCACCCTCGACCGGCATGTGACAGTGGGCCGACACGGAGGCCAGCAGGCCCGGAGGCGCCCCCTTGGGGTCCATCACCATCACGACCGCGCGACAGGGATTCTGCCGGGTGACCTCGGCAATCAGGTTGCTCACTTCCCGCGCCGCCTCCCGGCAATCGACGTAAACGAGCAGGGTCAGCGCGGAGGCGCGCGTCACTGCGGACTCAGCGCCCGAGGCTTCCGCCGCGCTTCTCCACATGGCCGAAAGCCCGGCTTCAATCTCCGCCACATTGGCGGGCCGAGGCTCCCCTAAGGCAAATGCCTGAAGCGTACCGCCCAATGGCTTTCTCCTTTCGTTTCAATAACTCATCCGGATTGCGAGGATAACGGGCCTATTTTGCTTCAATTTAGCGATTTCGGGACGGCTAAGATCACCGAAAAGTTCTATAACCTATTTATTTTCAATAATTTATAAAATTAACCGCGTAACTGGCTTGTTTTCATCAACCCATCCAGACCACTTCTTTTTCCCCTTTGTTTTCAATGATCCATCCAGACCTATCTTCATTTTTAACATCTTTTTGAATTGATTCCCCCCGTGGACTGCTGGGCCAACTCTCGGCGTGTTCTCTGGGGCGCAAACCCTTCAATACATTCGCTCATGTCGATTCGCGGCACCCCGAAGCATGAAAATGATCCCTCACCCGCCCTCCTACGTTGGGAACCCTCTCCCCAAGGGAGAGGGAAGTAAAAAGTCGAGAAACCCACCCCTCTCCCTTGGGGAGAGGGTGGCACGCCTAGCGAGACAAGTGAGGGGGCCTGCCGGAAACTTTCGGAGCTGAGGCCACGGAGAAACTCCGGCGCGCTGCGCGGATCGGTACCCGGCTCTTTGCTCTCCGGTTTTTCTAACAGGGACATGGGAAGTTCGCTTCCTTTCCTCCCGGAAAGGGCCTGCCCGGACGGTCAGGCCGTAGCCGGAACCCGTTCAGCCAACCGTTGGAACCAGCCCTATGGGCTAGTATACACACGGCCCATCCCCATGTCAAGAGCAGATTGAGCCCACATGAAATAGCCTATATTCGCGGAAAAGGTCATGATTCAACATCGCGAATCCAGGTGGCGGGCGCTGATGAAACCTGGCGGGCGCTGCCCCCATTGGAGTGCGTCATCCAGTAGGGGCGGTTCGCGAACCGCCCCGGCACCCACCGGGGCCTGCTGCCTTCTGCCTTCCGCCTACCGCACTTCACAGCCTGCGCCACTGCCGGCCGTCGCGTTCGATGAAGTCATCCGCCTCCGGGGGCCCCCAACTACCGGCCGCATATAAAGCCAGCCCATTGGGTCCGTCCTGCTTCCAGCGCTCGAGAATCGGATCCACCAACTCCCAGGAAAGGTCCACGGCATCGGCGCGATTGAACAGCGTGCCATCGCCGAGCATGCAATCGAGCAGCAGGGTTTCATAGGCGGTGGGCGGCGCCGCGCCGAACGATTCACCGTAAAGGAATTCCATCTCCACGGCGCGAATCTGCATGGTGGTGCCGGGAAGCTTGGCGCAAAACTTCAGCGAAATTCCCTCGTTGGGCTGGATGCGTATGGAGAGGATGTTAGGCTCAATTCCCTCCGCGCCCGCGCCGCGGAAGAGGAGGTGCGGCACGCGGCGAAACTGGATGGAAATTTCGGAAACGCGCTTGGGCAAACGCTTGCCGGAGCGCAGGTAGAAGGGGACGTCCGCCCAGCGCCAGTTATCGATGAAAAATTTGAAAGCCGCGTAGGTTTCCGTGTCCGAGGCGGGAGAAACTTTGGGCTCCGTCCGGTAAGCGGGCGCCTTCTTGCCCCCCACGAATCCTTCCGCGTACTGGCCCCGCACCACAAATTCCGGGACCCGCTCAAACCGGATGGGGCGCAGCGCGCGCATCACTTTGGCCTTCTCATCACGCACCGCCGTAGCCTCAAAGGTCGAGGGAGGCTCCATCGCCACCAGGCTCAGCAACTGGAGCACGTGATTCTGGATCATGTCGCGCAGCAGTCCGGACTCTTCATAGTAAGCGCCACGGTTCTCGACGCCCAGTTCTTCCGCCACCGAGATTTGCACGTGGTCAATGTAGCGGCGGTTCCAGAAGGGTTCGAAAATACCGTTGGCGAACCGGAACACCAACAGATTTTGCACCGTCTCTTTCCCCAGGTAGTGGTCGATGCGATAAACCTGATCTTCCTCGAAGACGCTGGTGACGATCTGGTTCAAATCGCGCGCGCTATCCAGGCTTCGTCCAAAGGGTTTTTCCAGGATAATGCGCGTCCAGGTTTTTCCCGGATCTTTGGGTTTAGCCAACCCCGCCGCCCCTAATTGTTCGACGATGACGGGGAAAAAACTCGGTGGGGTGGCGGCGTAAAAGAGCCGGTTGCCGGCGGTTCCACGCTCCTGGTCAAGACGATCCAAGACGTTTTTGAGTTGTTGGTAAGCTTGGGGTTCGCTGAAATTGTTGACGACGTAGTACAGCCCTTTGGCAAATCCTTCCACAAAGGCGTCGCTCTCCGGCGTCAGGTGGAGGAATTTCTTCACCGCCCCCGACATTTCCTGGCGGAACTGATCGTCGGTATGGGGCGTGCGCGCGCATCCTACCACGGAGAATCCGGGCGGCAGCATCCGCTCGCGGGAAAGATAGAAGAGCGCCGGAATCAGCTTGCGCTCGGTGAGGTCTCCGGAGGCGCCGAAAATTACCATCGCGCACGGGTCGGGCGTCCGCCGCAAGCGGATTCCTTCACGCAAGGGATTGACCAACTCGGCTGTTTCCGGCATGGAACCTCTCCTCGCGTCGGGATTCTAACGCTACTGCCAAGTTGCATTAGAAAGCGATATCAATCATGGGCCTCGGAAGGGCGGGGCTTTACAGGCTGCGGAAAAACTATCCCCGGTGTACAACCACCCCGGCGCTCGGCGCGCCACCCCTCCTGAATCAGGAGGGGAGTTGCTGAAAACGCTCCCCTCCTCAGATGAGGAGGGGTGGTGCGCCGAGCGCCGGGGTGGTGCTGAAAGTACCAGCGCTAAGCGCCACAGAGTTTTTCCGCAGCCTGTAAAGCCCCTAAACCCCTCCCGAATTCTACGGCGGGGCTAAAGCCCCGCCCTTCCGGGAGCCCCGCCAAAAACGGGCACCATTGTCGAAATCAGCGAACTCTTCCAGCGGTCAACGCGGGTCCGCCGCCTGCTAGTAGGCAGAGATCGCCGCAGGCTGCACCGGCGGCGCCGGGGAATATTGCCGGCGCTTTTCGGCGAGTGCTGCGAGCAACTTTTTATAATCCGTCGCGAAGGACTCCACTCCCTGATCTTCCAACTTCCGCGTATCGGTCGCCAGGTCAATTCCCTCTTCCGCCAACTGTTGCATCACGGCCCGGGCCTCGTCCAAGCCCTCTTCAATCCGCCTGGCCGGTTTGCCGTGATCGCGGTAAGCCGCAAGAGAGGCCACCGGCATGGTATTGATGGTGTCGGGACCGATGAGCGAATCGATATAAAGCGTGTCGCTGTACTTGGGATTCTTGGTGCCGGTCGAAGCCCAGAGCATGCGCTGCACGCGCGCGCCCTTCTGCGCCAGGACTTGGAACCGCGTGCTGGAAAAGATGTCCTGGAACCTCACATAGGCAAGTTTGGCGTTGGCAATGGCCGCCTTGCCCTCCAGCCATTCCAGCCGCTGCTTTTCTTCCGCGCTCTTCGCCGCCGGCAGTCTTTCTTCGAGCTGCTTGTCAACCATCACATCGATGCGGCTGACAAAGAAGCTGGCCACCGAGGCGATGCGGTTCAGCGGCTTGCCTTCGCGCGCCAGTTTTTCCAGCGCGGCAAGGTAGGCCATCGCCACCTGCTCATAGCGCTCGATGGCAAACAGCAGGGTGATGTTAATATTGATGCCCTCGCCCAAAAGCTGCTCGATGGCGGGCAGGCCTTCCGCCGTTCCCGGAATCTTCACCAGAATATTCGGGCGGTCAACTTCCCGCCAAAGACGCTGCGCTTCCACAATCGAGCCGTGCGTGTCACGCGCCAAAGTGGGCGCCACTTCAATGCTGACGTAGCCATCCCGGCCCTCGGTGGAGTCATAAACCGGGCGGAAAATATCAGCGGCCGTGCGAATGTCCTCGACTTCCAGGGCTTCGAAGATCGCCGGCGTCTCTCTCCCTTCCTCCACCAGTTTCCGGATCGCCTCGTCGTAGTCGTTGCTGCCGGCAATGGCTTTCTCGAAAATACTGGGATTGGACGTCACCCCCGAGACTCCATCGGCATCGACCAACTCTTTCAGATGTCCGGAAGTCAGCTCCAACCGGCGGATGTAATCAAACCATACGCTCTGGCCCAAACTGTTCAGATCCCGCAGTGGATTGCTGCTCATAAGAAAATCCTCCGAATGGTTAACCCGGATTTCTCACCAGGCTGAAACGCTCTTGGGGGCTGCCGGAAGGGCGGGGCTTCAGCCCCGCCGAAATCGCGGCTCCAACCCTTGTCCGTCCCGCGCCCCTCGCAGCTTGCGGCTGC
>Ga0182030_10023907_pt1 | contig 11266 bp, 9 predicted proteins | sample 812S3MmetaG_FD_121299 | JGI IMG/M metagenome (GOLD analysis project Ga0182030, IMG submission 121299) | Permafrost microbial communities from Stordalen Mire, Sweden - 812S3M metaG (Illumina Assembly) | ecosystem: Environmental > Terrestrial > Soil > Wetlands > Permafrost | place: Sweden...
CCCTTGCGGCCGATCGAGCAGAATTTGGCCGGCGTGCGGATCTCCTGCACGAGCCTGAACAGGTTGGCGTTGAGCGGCCCGCAAAGGCCCTTGTCCGTCGTGATGAGCAGAATCCCGCGCGTCTTCACCTCGCGCTCCACGAGGAACGGATGGGAGGCCTCGTCGAGCTTGTTCGCGAGCGAGGCGAGGACGTCCGTCAGGAGGATGGTGTAAGGCCGGCCGGCCAGGGCCACCTGCTGCGCCTTCTTCATCTTCGAGGCCGCGACAAGCTCCATCGCCTTCGTGATCTGGCGCGTGTTCTTTACCGACTTTATTCGTCGGCGGATGTCGCGGGTGCTGGGCATCGGTGGGTTTTCCTGGGGAGCCGGTTGCGGGGGCGGGGTTGTCTCGCCGGGCGCTCAGGCCGAATAGGACGACTTCCATTCCTCGCAAGCCGCCTGCAGTTTTTCCTCGAGGTCCTTGTCGAGCGCAGCCTTCGTGCGGATCTCCGTGAGAAGCGCCTCCTTGCGGGTCGTGAAGAACGTCTTCATCGAGGCGGCGGCCTCGACGACCTTCTTGATTTCGACGGGCTCGAAGAAGCCCTTCTGCATCGCGAAGAGAACCGCGACCTGGAGCTCAATGGGCTGCGGGGAGAACGCGGGCTGCTTGAAGAGCTCGACGATGCGGCTTCCGCGCTCGAGCTGGGCCTTCGTCTTCGCGTCGAGGTCCGATCCGAACTGCGCGAAGGCCGCGAGCTCGCGGAACTGGGCGAGCTCGCCCTTCAGCTTTCCGCCGACCTGCTTCGTCGCCTTGATCTGGGCGGCCGAGCCCACGCGGGAGACCGAGAGGCCCACCGAAACCGCGGGCCTGATTCCCTGGTTGAAAAGATCCGTCTCGAGGAAGATCTGCCCGTCCGTGATCGAAATGACGTTTGTCGAGATGTAGGCCGAGACATCGCCCGCGAGCGTCTCGATGATGGGAAGGGCGGTCAGCGAGCCCTTTCCGGCGAGGCGCGCGGCGCGCTCGAGGAGCCGGCTGTGGAGGTAGAACACGTCGCCCGGATACGCCTCGCGCCCCGAGGGCCGCTTGAGGATCAGCGAAATCTGGCGGTACGCGACGGCATGCTTTGAGAGGTCGTCGAACACGATCAGGGCATCCATGCCGTTTTCCATGAACCATTCGCCCATGGCGGCGCCGGAATACGGGGCTATGTAAAGGTTGGCCGGGTTGTCGGCTGCGGGCGCCGCGACGATGATGGTGAATTCGAGCGCCCCTGCGGCCTCGAGCGCCGAGATCGTGCGCACGATGTTCGAGTTCTTCTGGCCGATGGCGACATAGATCGAGTAGACGGGGCGGAACTTGGGGTCGCCCGAGGCGAGGCCCACGCGGTTGATCTTCGCCTGGTTGATGATCGTGTCGATCGCGATGGTCGTCTTGCCGGTCCCGCGGTCGCCGATGATCAGCTCGCGCTGCCCGCGCCCGATCGGAATCATGGAGTCGATCGCCATGATCCCCGTGAAGACCGCCTGCGACACCGACTGGCGCACCACGATGCCAGGGGCGATCCTTTCGACAGGATACATCTCCTTTGCGTCGATCGGGCCCTTCCCGTCCACGGGATTGCCGAGCGCGTCGACCGTCCGTCCGAGCAGCTCCCTGCCGACGGGAACGGAGAGGAGCCTGCCGGTCGTGGTGACCTCATCGCCCTCCTTGAGCGTTGAGATGTCGCCCAGGATGACGCAGCCGACCTCATCCTCCTCGAGGTTGAGCGCGATCCCGATCGCGCCGCGCGGGAACTGCACCATCTCGTTGTACATGACGTCCGAGAGCCCGTCGATCTTGGCGACGCCGTCGGCGACCGAGCGGATGTTGCCGGTGTTCTTCTTCACCGTCCTGCTGGAAAGGGCGGCGATCTGCTGTTCGATTTGTTCTAGGACGTTACTCATGGAGCGGATCCTGGCATTTTCGTGAGGGGTTTGCTGAAGGGGGAAGGTGCCGGGTCAGACGGCCTGTGCGAGCGCCGCTAGCTGGCCGGCGATGGATGATTCGTAGACGTCGTCCCCGACCCGCACGCGCAGGCCGGCCAGGAGGGCGTCGCCCCGCTTCGCGGTCGCGGTGATCCGCCGGCCGTAACGCGTGGCCATCGCGGCCGCAATGGCGCCCAGCATCGCCTCGCTGACCGCGCCGGCGTGCTCGACGACGGCCTCGGCCCTCGCGAGCTCGGCCGCGACAAGTCGCTGATAGGCCTTGAGGACCATCACCGGGTTGATGGGCCGGTGCTTCTCGACGTAGGCGAGGACGCCGGAGACCCGTTCCGCCGAGACGACGCCGTCCACGACGCTCATCTTGAAGAGCTGGCGGGCAAGCTGCTGCGCTGCTTTGGCGTGGGATGCCATGGGTTCCAGGCGCTGGGGCGGCTCAGATGTTTGTGAGTTCGCGCGCGGCGGACTCGTTGTATCGGCCGCGCTCGGCGTCGGAAAGTTCCCGGGCCAGCACGCGCTGCGTGATCTCGACGACAAGGCGTGCGGTTTCCGTGCGGGCCTCCGCCAGCATCTTCTTCTTCTCGAGCTCGATCAGCTGCTGGGCCTTGGCAAGGATCTCGCCGGCCTTGGCGGCGCTTTCCTGCGCCTGCTTGTCCAGGAATTCCTTCGCCGCCTTGCGGGCCTCGTCGATGATCCTCGTGGCCTCGACCTGGGCCCGCTTCGAGCTTGCGACGCTCTCCTGCTGGACCGCCTCAAGCTTGGCCTTCATATCGTCCGCGTATTGGAGGCCCGAGGCGATCTTCTTGTTGCGCTCGTCGAGGGTCGCGAGCACCGGCTTGAACGCGAGTTTCCACAGAACAAATGCGACGACGCAAAAGTTGACGATCTGCGCGAGGATGAACGGCCAGCTTATGCCGAAATTCTTGAAGATCGTGGTGATGCCTGTTGAGGCCTCGCCATGGGCGGCAGCCGCTTCAGCCGCGCTGCCGGTGGCCTGGGCGAGAATGAGCATATGGGAGAGCATGGCGGTGGGCGATGAAAGCGGCCGCGCCGGCGAACGGCGCCGGCGCAGCACATTCGGTGGGGATTACTTGATGAAGAGGGCGTAGAACGCGACCGCTTCGGCGAGGGCCATGCCAAGGATGCCTTGAACAAGGATTTTCGTGGAAGCGCCGGGATTGCGTCCGACGGCTTCGGCGGCCTTGAAGCCGACGAGGCCCACTCCAATGGCGGCGCCGAGGCAGCCGAGACCGCCCTGGATGCTACCCGTGATTTCAGCGATAACTGGGATCATTGTGGTTTGTATTTGTTGTTGTTGGATTGCCGTCGTCCGCGCATGGCACGGTCCCGGCGGGAAAGGGTTTAATGTGCGGGCTCCTTGTGCGCATCGTGCTCGTCGCCGTGGTTGCAGATGAGGCCGATGTACACGCTCACAAGCAGCGTGAAGACGAAGGCCTGCACGAATCCGATGAGGAGCTCCAGGAAGTAGAAGGGCGCGGGAAGACCCCATTTCTGCATGCCGCTCATCGCATGCATTAGGCTCTCGCCGCCAAATATGTTGCCGAAGAGCCGCAGCGAGAGTGAAATCGGGCGAAATGCGATCGAGATGACCTCGATTATGCCGACGAGGAAAAAGATCACGAAGAGCGGATAGTAGAGGGCGGCGGGGATTTCCTTCTTGTCCGCCTTGTTGCCAAAGATGTCCTTCAGGACGAAAACCGGGCCTGCGTAGCGCATTATAAAATAGAACCAGCCCGCGATCGCGACCAGGGCGAGCGAAATGGTGGCGTTCATATCCGCGTTGCCCGGCCGGATTAGCTCCATCCAGGCGCCGGTCTTGTGGTCCACCATATATATCGTGCCGACGCCCGGGAACAGTCCGCTCCAGTTCTGGATGAGAATGAAGGTGAACAGGCCGATGAGCAGCGGAAAGGTGGGCTTGGCCACCCTTTCGCCTACAATGGGCGACGTAAGGTCGAGAATGCCCTGGACCAGGTTCTCGACGACAGCCTGGGCCCTCGTTGGGATGAGCTTGGGGCGCCTCACCGCGAGACGGATGACAACGATAAGCACAAGGGCCACGATCCAGCTGGTCACCATGCTGTTGGTAACCGGAAGCGGGCCGATGCTAAAGAGTGCGGTCGCTGCCTTCTCCACGCCGGAGCCCTCGGCTGCAAACGCCGTTGCCCCGGTGGAAAGGGAGACAAGGAGTAATGCGAGTTTGGAGACCCGTGACATGTTGCGCGTTGTAAGCCGGAAGGCGTTGAAACGCGTAGTCGTAGGCAATCGGCGCATCCTCCGTCAACAACCGAAACACTGTCACTGCCCCGCGGGGGCCCGCGCCTTGCCTATAGTGATGATTACCACAGCGGCAATGATGACGCCCGCCGCCAGAAGAATTCTCAGATTGAGGGGCTCGCCGAGGATGGCCCACCCCAGGATGAGGGCGATGACCGGATTCACATAGGCGTAGGTGGAAACCTTGGCCGGAGTGCTGTGCTTGAGCAGCAAGACGTAGACCGGAAACGCGATAATTGAGCCGACAACCACGAGGTACGCAAAGGCGAGCCAGGAGGCGGGGCTTACCGATGCAAGGCGGACCCGGCCAGTCTCCCCTAATATGCAACCAGTCAGCAATATACAACAGCTCCCTGTCAGCATCTGCATTGACGAGGCCAGCAGGAGCGGGGTGTGGCATTTGGAATGCTTGCTGTAAAATGATCCAAGCCACCAGCTTATGCTTGAAAGCAGTAGGGCTATTATGTTGCCGGCAGGCGGCCTGTAGCCCGCCGGGATGGCTCCTGGACCGACAAGGAGCGCGAGCCCCACGATTCCGATGACGACGCCGGCCAAGAGGCCGGCGGTCGGCCGCGTCCCCATGGGGCGCAACCAGTCGAATATGACGACGATGAAAGGCGAGGCCCCCAGGATCAGCGCCGTTATGCCCGAAGGCGTCCGAAGCTCGGCCCACGACACGATTCCGTTTCCGCCGAGCAGGAGGAAGATTCCGACTATGGACTGGTCCCTCCACTGGATGGCCGAGGGCCACGGCGCGCCGCGAAGCTGGAGCAGGGCGAAAATGAGGATCCCCGCTATCGCGAACCGCATTCCAGCCATCAGGAATGGCGGCATGGTCTCGACCGCCACGCGGATTCCGAGGTAGGTGCTGCCCCAGATCACATAGATGGCCGCGAACGCCATGACCAGCGATACGCGGCTTGGCTCTGCCGGGGCACTCATCCTCGGCGCCCGTTCGGAACGGCTCCGCCGGGTTGTTGTATCCAATCCATGATTACGCGATTGCCGGCGGTGGCGCGCTGTCGCGGCCGGTCGCATCCGGCGTCCCCGATGCCTCCGAGAGCGAGGCTGGCGGCGTCTTTTCCCATTGGCATCGCATAGACTATCGGCGGGTCGCCACGAGGGTAAAATGGCGTTCCGCCCTCCTTTGGAAGACGGTCGGCTCCTCGAAGGGAAGCATGCCGTCGCCGGACTGGCGCCAGTCCTCATGGTTCCGGACGGCCGCGACGGCTTCGCAAAAGTACGGTTCGTCGTCGGTTCTAAAATACAGGCCGGCTCCCCTCTCGGCGACCGCCGCCGCGGCCGAGAGGAATTCGGGCCTCATGACCCGGTTCTTGTGGTGGCGCCGTTTCGGCCAGGGATCGGGGAAGAGCATGTAGATGGCGCTGAATCGTGATCCTTCCGGCAGAGTCGCAAGAAAATCGTCCGCGTCGGCGCGCACAAAATGCAGATTGGCGAGCCGCGCCCGATCGCGCTTTCTGACGGCCCGGGCGATCCGATCGGCGGCTGTGTCGACCCCGACGCAGAGCTCGCCAGGGTGCGCCGCAGCATAGGCCGAGAGGAAGTGGCCATGGCCGCTGCCCACCTCCCAGACAAGGCGGAAGCCGGGTTGGATGATCTCGACAAGGTGGGCGCGGAGCAGCTCACGCCGCTCGGCCATTCGCGCGTCATGCTCCAGTAACCTGGTGGGCCTCAAGCTGCCGAATCCCCTTCCCTGCCGGCCTCTATGGCCACCATCAGCAAGCTTATGTCAGTCGGATTGACGCCGCTCATTCGACTGGCTTGGCCAAGCGTAAGAGGCTTAATATCAGTGAGTTTTATTGCACATTCCTTTCGAAGCCCCGGAATGGCAAGATAGTCGAATTTAAGGGGAATACGGACCCTCTCGACGTCCTTCAGACGATCCACCTCGCGCAGTTCGCGCTCCATATAACCTTTATAAATAATACGATACAATACTTCGTGACGCACCTCGGGAGTTTCACGGGCGAAGTCGCCCGGAAGGGTCGTCCCCTGCCCGGCTCTGCGGATCAAGTCGGCCCAAGTATCTCCATTGGAGCGATTTAATTCAAAAAACTCTTTCCATTTGTGAATCCGCGATTCCTTGTCCTTTATTCTATTTAAGCGGCTATTGGTTAATAAATTATGTGTTTCTGAGTGATGCCGAAGCCGAAGCTCAGCACTTCCGTGATTTAGGAGCAGTCTGTGCTCCGCCCTGCTGGTAAACATCCTATAGGGTTCGTCCGTGCCTTTGGTCACAAGGTCATCGATGAGGACGCCTATGTAGGCCTCGTGGCGTCCGAGAATTATGGGGGTCAATCCCCTCGCCTTGTTTGCGGCATTGATGCCCGCAACGAGTCCCTGGCCGGCCGCCTCCTCATAACCCGATGTGCCGTTGATTTGTCCGGCCAGGAAGAGGTTTTCAATCCGCTTGGATTCAAGCGTCGGAAAAAGCTGCGTGGGCGGAGCGAAATCATACTCAACGGCGTATGCGGGCCTCAAGAGCACGGCATTCTCAAGACCTGGTATGCTATGGACCATATCCAGCTGAACATCGAACGGCAGCGAGGTTGAGAGCCCGTTGACATAATACTCGTTTGTTGTCCGACCCTCGGGCTCAAGAAACAGCAGATGCCGAGGCTTGTCGGCGAAGCGGACAAACTTGTCCTCGATGCTTGGGCAATACCTGGGACCGACGCCTTTGATCTCTCCGCTGTACATGGCTGACTTGTGCAGATTGTCCCTGACAATCTGGGCCGTTGAGTCCGTCGTATGTGTCATCCAGCACGAGACCTGCTCGGAGCCAGGCGGCCATCCAATTCGGGACTCTCCGGATTGTTCCACGTGGAACAAATCCCCAGAATCGCGTGTATCGTGAAATGCGAAAAATGTGGGCTCGGGATCTCCCTTTTGCTCCTGCATCCTGCTGAAATCCATGCTCCTGCCCAAGATGCGGGGCGGGGTTCCGGTTTTGAGCCGCCGCAGCTCAATCCCGACTTCCATCAGGCTGGCAGAAAGAGTCTTGGAACTGAAATCACCGAGACGGCCGCCTTCATTCTTGTTCTGGCCGATATGCATCAGGCCCCGGAGAAAAGTCCCGGTTGTCACGATGACGCAATGGCCGTGAAAGTCTAAATCAAGATTCGTGCGGCAGCCGATGACTGAGCCCTTGCCATAGAGAAGCCCGGTAACAGTGGCCTGGAACAGGGTGAGATTGGGCTGGAGCTCAAGAGTGTGCTTGAGCCTGAACTGATAGGCTTTCTTGTCGCACTGGGCCCGGGGCGACTGAACGGCCGGACCCTTCGACTCATTCAGCAGCCGGAATTGAATTCCCGTGACGTCCGTGTTGATCGCCATCTCGCCGCCCAGGGCGTCGATCTCGCGCACAATCTGACCCTTTGCCTGGCCGCCGATCGCCGGATTGCAGCTCATCTGGGCAATCGTGTCGATATTGCCGGTCAGGAGGAGGGTGGAGGCGCCCGTTCTCGATGCGGCAAGCGCAGCCTCGACACCGGCATGGCCGGCCCCGCACACGATTACATCGTAATGTTTGTTATTACTATACAATAGTTTATAAAAGTTACCTATCCTGCCGACCGGACAGGTTCCCGGCGGCGACCCGGCTCGGTACCGTCATTTCCCGATGCAGAAGGATGCGAACAATTGATTGAGCATCCGCTCGTTGTCCACCTTGCCGGAGATCCCGCCGAACGCCGCCAGGGCGCCGAGGAGGTCGCTCGCCAGAAGCTCGGCGGGACCGCCGCCGGCGATTTTCTCCAAGGCGTCCCGGAGGCACACGGATGCCTGCGCGAGATGGTGCGCGTGGCGGACATTGATCGCGATCCGCTCCGCGCCGACGGTCGTCTGCATTCCGTCGGCAAGACGAGCGAGTTCGGAAATGAGCGCCTCCAGTCCCTCGCCCTTGAGCGCCGAGACCGCGACGGCCGGGAACCCGGAGGGGGCGGCCGCGACGGGTCGGCGGCCGCCCGCCAGGAGGTCTGTCTTGTTGAGGACGACAAGAGTATTCAAAGGCGTGATACGCCGGCGCAGCTCGTCGGCCAGGGGCGGGGTGGGGCGGGTGGCGTCAAGGACGATGAGGTAAAGGTCGGCGGCGGCCGCGCGCTCGAGCGTCTTTTCGACGCCGAGGGCCTCAATTCCCCGGGCGCCGGGGTTCAGGCCCGCGGTGTCCACCAGGCGCAGGCCGTGCGGGCCGGCACTGACGCGCTCCTCGATGAAATCGCGGGTGGTTCCGGGCTCCGGGCTGACGATCGCCCGTTCGGTCCCGACCATCATGTTGAGGAGCGAGCTCTTCCCCGCGTTGGGCTCGCCCAGGATGACGGTCGCGATCCCCTCCCGCAGCAGGGCGCCCGTGCGCTCCGTGGCGAGCAGGCGCTCGGTTCCCCGAAGGACCGACGTGATCCGGCCGGCCAGGAGGCCGCGGTCCTCGGGCGGGAGGTCCTCGTCCGGGAAATCTATGTAGGCCTCCACCGTGGCCAGGGCGCCCACTGTCGCGCCCACGAGTTCGGCCATGTGGCGTCCGAGAGCCCCGCGGAGAACCTCGCGGGCGGCCGCGAGGGCCCGCTCGCTGCGGGCGTTGATCAGGTCCATGACGGCCTCCGCCTGACTCAGGTCCATCCGGCCGTTCAGGAATGCCCGCTTCGTGAATTCCCCGGGCTCCGCCGGCCTGCACCCGCGCGCGAAAAGGTCCGCCAGTATCCTGCGCACGATGAGCGGGCTCCCGTGGCAGGAGATCTCGAGCGAGTCCTCGCCCGTATAGGAGTTGGGGCTCGCGAAAAGCGTCGCGACCACGTCGTCCAGGATGGAGCCGCCGCGCTCGGCGTAGTCGGCGTGGGTTGCGATCCGGGGTGGGGGGGCGGAGCCGAGGATCCCGGCCGCGATCGCATTTGTATCATGTCCACTGATACGAATGAGCGCCAGCGCGGAGGAGCCGGCGGGCGTGGCGAGCGCGGCGATCGTGTCCGTGTGGCGCGGCATAGGTGCCCAACCAACCGCCGGCGAGCCCCGGACTCAAGCGCGTACGGCGGCTAGAAGCGCCGGGACACCGTCGCCTGGGCGGAGAACGGGGTGCCAGGCATGAATGTCTGGCCCGTCCAGTCCGTCCCCTCGCCGGCAGTGACGTAATAGCGGTGGTCCAGGAGATTGTTCAGGTTCAGCCGCGCCTCCCAGCGCCTATGGCGGTAGTAAACGGCGCCGTTCAGCACGGCGAAGGCCGGCATGCTGACGGAGTCGTCGTTCGAGGTGTAGCGCCCGCCCATGGAGACGGCGCCGGCGCCCAGCCCGAAGCCGTGCCCAATCTCAAGGGTCGTGAAGGCGGTCGCGCTCTCGCGCGGCACGAGGCCGGGCTGGCGGCCGTTGAGCAGGATCCCCTCCGAATCGTACCCCCCGTTGACGATCACCGCGTCCAGCACAGAAAAGCCGGCGGCGACGCTCCACCGCTTTGTGACGTGCCCGTCCAGGTTGAGCTCAAGCCCCCGCGAGCGCTGCTCGCCGACATTGCTCACGGCGCCATCAAGGGGATCGGTCTCGGCGATGTTCTCCTCGACCTGAAAAACGGCCGCAGTGGCCGTGAGGCGGTCGTCGGCAAGGTTCAGCTTTGCGCCGATTTCGAAGCTCCTGGCCTCCTCCGGGCTGAGAGCGGCGTTCGTCGCGGCGATGGAGAGCCCGTCGCCCGAGGGCTCGAATGAGCGGCTGGCGTTTGCGTAGAGGGATAGCCTCTTCGAGGGCTCCCAGACCACGCCCGCACGTGGGCTTGCCGTCCGGTTCAGGTTGCCCAGGTCCGCGAAGGGGGCCAGCCGGCCGTCCTGTTCCACGGAAAAATAGTCGAGGCGCAGCCCGACTAGGGCCTTCCAATGCTCGGAGAAGGTGAGTTGGTCCTGGAGATAAAGGCCGGCCGTGCTTGCAGCGATGGCATTGAAGGTCCGTGAGGACGGCGCCTCCCCTGTGGGCCGGTCCGTCAACACCGGATCGACCAGGGCCACGGACGGGTCGGCGTACTGGGCCGAGTTGACGCCGGCGGTCTGGTGGGCGACCTCGATCCCGAACAGGATCTTTTGGGCCACGCCCGCGGCGTCGGTGCTCCACACACTCTCCAGCTGGTCGAAAAGGTCGTTCTGATCGCGGAGAATGTGGCGGGCCGACCTCGTCACCCACACGGCGGCAAGGTCGCCGTCGAAGGCCCCTCCGTCCGGCAGGGAAACCCCGGTGGGAAGAATGTTGTTCCTGTCGAGGGTATAGTGCTCCGCCCGGGCGACGTCGTGGAGCGTCCAGTCCGCGCCCAGGTTTCCGTCGAATGTCACGGTCGCCGAGCTGACCTCCGCCTGGACGAAGTCGGCATCGCGGCCGTCCGGCGAACCATAATAGCTCGAGACGGGAACCGGGGGGGCGATGCCGGGAAACCCGGAGCCTGGGGGGCCCAATAAAGCGGGAATGCCGAGGTCGTCGAGGCGCCGGTCCCTCAGGCCATCGAGCTGCACGAGCACGCGCGAGTCCTTGGTGGGCTTCCAGGCGACCGAGGGCGAGAGATGCTCGCGCATGAGGAAGTAATGGTCGCGGAAGCCGCCGGAGTGCTCGGCGGCCGCGTCGAGGCGATAGGAAAGACCCGGCAGCCCCGTCGGCCCCCCGGCGTCGAGCTCGGCGCGCGCATCGCCCCAGCTGCCGAGGGTCAGGTCAAACTCGCCGACCGGGGTATCCGTGGGCTTCCTTGTGATCCGGTCGATTATTCCGCCTGCCGAGCCGTGGCCGTAGAGGGCGGCGGCCGGCCCCAGTACCACCTCGACCTGGTCGATGTTCGCCAGGTCGCGGAAGTACGTTTCGCTGTCGCGCACCCCGTCGACGTATTCGTCGTTTGTGGCCGCAAAGCCCCTGATGTAGACTTGGTCGCGCTGCCCGTCGCCCACGGAGGGACCCACGCCGGCGATGTTGCTCAGCACGTCCTCGAGCGACCGCGCGCCCTCCATTGAGAAGAGGTCCCGCCCGACCACGTCGAC
>Ga0182030_10023909_pt1 | contig 11266 bp, 6 predicted proteins | sample 812S3MmetaG_FD_121299 | JGI IMG/M metagenome (GOLD analysis project Ga0182030, IMG submission 121299) | Permafrost microbial communities from Stordalen Mire, Sweden - 812S3M metaG (Illumina Assembly) | ecosystem: Environmental > Terrestrial > Soil > Wetlands > Permafrost | place: Sweden...
ATCTTCGAGGGCCAGGGCGTGCGGCCGGCGAGCTACGATCCGTTGCTGGACGTCGTCACGAGGCCCCAGCTCCAGGAGATCATGGCCTCCTTGGCGAGGTCCACGGCGGAGCTGGTCAAAGCGGCGCCGGCCCACGACCGCTACTTTTCCTCCGGCGAGGTCGCCGGCCGGCGTGCAGCCGCGGCTCCATGATCGAGCCCGAACCGCTCGTCTGCGGCATCGAACTCGGCGGATCGAAATGCGTCGGTTCCGTCGGTACCGGCCCGGATGACCTTCGCGGCCGGATCACCATACCGACCGGCCGGGATGCAGCGGCGACGCTGCAGCGCATCGTCGCCCAGATGCTCGACTGGCAGTCGGTGCATGGGCCGATCGCCGCGCTCGGCATCGCCTCCTTCGGGCCGGTGGATTTGTCGCCGCCGTCGCGGACCTACGGTCACATCACCACGACGCCCAAACCCGGGTGGCGGTTCGTCGATGTGGTCGGCACCTTGACGCGCGCCCTCTCCGTGCCCACCCGATTCGATACCGACGTCAATGGTGCCGCCGTCGGCGAAGGACGGTGGGGTGCGGCCCGCGGGCTCGAGGACTTCGCCTACGTCACGGTGGGTACCGGCATCGGTGTGGGCCTGGTCGTGAACGGCCGGCCGGTTCATGGGTTCGGTCATCCGGAGCTGGGCCACGTCCGCTTGGCGCGCGACCGCACGGACGCCTGGCCGGGGTCCTGCGAACTGCACGGCGACTGTGTCGAAGGATTGGCATCGGCCACGGCGATTGCCGCGCGCGCCGGTGTCGCGCCGGATCAGGTGCCCGCCGACAGCGAGATTTGGCACCACGTCGCGCATGCGCTCGCCCAGCTGCTGCACACGCTCGTGCTGGCCACCGCTCCGCGACGCATCATTTTGGGCGGAGGCGTGCTGCAGTCGAGGCCGGAACTACTGGTACCCGTGCGGGCGATGCTGCTCGAGTCCCTGAACGGCTATCTCGACCTCGATGCTCTCGTGGGGCCCATCGACGACTATGTCGTCACCCCGGGGTTGGGCCCGCTCGCCGGCCCGATGGGTGCGCTCGCCCTGGCCGTCGATGCACACCGCGCACACACCCCTCCCGCGACCGGTTGACCGCGAGTCATGACCGCAGCGGACCCAGGAAGCGTTCGTAGTGCCGCCAGCGCCCGACGGATGCCGTGCTGATGGTTTGTCGCACCTGCCAGCGGCTGGCCGTCACCACGGCGCGCTCGTTGCGGTGAAAGTCGAGGCAGCGTGGGTCCCAGGCCAGACCGAGGAACGCCACCATCCGGCGGCTCCAGCCGGCCGGATCTTCCACCAGCCCCTCATAGGGCACCTCGAGCAGGGTCCCCGCGGGCAGGATGCGGGTCCAATGCCGCATCAGTCGCCGATATTCGCGGTGGTAGTGCGCGAGATCCTCGAGGTCATTGGCGTAGGTGTTGGCCGCCTCGAAGCGCTGGAAGTAGATGGACAAACAGGTGTCGAGCCTATCGCGCCGCAAATGCAGGATCCGAGCCTGCGGAAAAGCCGCGTGGATCAAGCCGATGAAAAAGAAATTGGTCGGCAGCTTGTCGATCACGCGCGCCGCGTCCGGCGCCTCGGCCGCGGCGCGGTTCAACAACGCGAGATACGCCTCGCCCAATTCCCGCAGAGCGGTGGCGGAAAGGTCCAGCACCGCGCCGGAGGAAAGGGCCCGGGCGACGGCCGGTGCAGAGGCTGGCCCCCAGAACGACAGCTCGCCGGCGCCGAACACGGCCGCATGCGACGCCAGGATTTGTTCGGCGAGCGACGTGCCGGAGCGTAGCATCCCGACGATGAACACCGGACGCTCGGAGGGGTTTGCCGCGGCCCGCATCCGGTCGAACCAGGACGGGGAGTGGGAGCTGACCAGGAGGTCGACGGTCTTCGACAACAACGCCCGGTCGTGCGGAGGGCCGAGGCGCCGGGCCAGTTCGTTCGCGAGCCGGTAGTTGTCGAAGGCTTCCTCGAAGCTTCCCACGTCGTCGAAATACTTTCCCAGGGCGAAGCGCAGCATCATCTCCCGCGGCGCCTCGAGGCCGCCGTGCAGAAGTTTCCGTGCCGCCGTGAGCCAGGCGGTGTCCTGCGACGTCATTCGACGCAGGTGCACGATTCCCGCCCAGGATTCCGCCGACTGCGGGTCGATCGCGGCGGCGTGTCGATACAGTTCCTCCGCTTCGCCGAAGCGCCCGCGGTCCGCCTGCAGTTCGGCGAGCACGCCCAGAGTCTCGGTCGAGCCCGGTTCGAGCTCGAGCGCGGCGCGGCAGCTGGCCTCGGCCTCCGTGCCGTGCCCCTGCAACCGCAGTATCGTTCCGAGCGAGGCATGGGCTGCCACGAAATTCGGCTGGATGCGCAGCGCGCGCCGGCATCCGGCCGCGGCCTCCTCGAGACGGCCGGTGCTGCGCAGGGCGTTGGCCAGGTTCAAGTGCGCCTCGGCAAATTCCGGATCGAGGCTCAACGTGCGCCGGAAGTGGTCGATGGCCTCCTCGAGCCGGCCGGCTTGTTGCAGGAGGGTGCCCACGGTGTTGTGGGCGTCGGCGCAGTGCGGATCGAGTTCGAGGGCGCGGCGACCGAGGCGCAGCGCTTCCTCGGGGCGACCCAGACGCAGCAACGCCTTCGCAAGACTGCCGGGCGGCGCGGCGAGATCGGGCCGGAGCTCGATCGCGCGGCGGCAGCGCGCCACGGCCGAATCCAGCCGGGCGAGTTCGAGGTCCAGCACCCCGAGACTGTGGTGTGCCTCGGCAAGATCGGGAGCGAGTTCCAGAGCGCGCCCGAAGCGCACCTCGGCCTGCGCGAACCGCCCCGACCGCGCCAACGCGTTGCCGGCATTGAGCTGGGCCACCGCATCGTCGGGCAGGCATTGCGCGGCGTGTTCCACGGCGTGCAGGGCGTCCTTGCCCTGCCGGCGCAGGGCCTCGGCCAACAGCTGCCAGGCATGCCCAAGCGTCGGCCGGCGGTCGAGGAGATCGCGTGCCGCGGCTTCCAACGGTTCGGCACGCCCGCAGTTCAGCAGCGCGATCAGGGGTAGCAGCTCGTCGGGCGGTCCGGGGACCGGGCGGGACCGCAGCCGCCCGCAGCACGCCTTGAATTTGCGGCCGCTGCCGCACGGGCAGGCAGCGTTTCTCCCCGCTGCAACGGATGATGGTGTGGTCGGGCGCATCCGCCCGAATGGTAACCCGATTGACGTCGCGGCAATCGCCGCCGCCCTAGGCATTGACGGTTTCGGTGCGATCCTTGAGCGCGGCCAGCACCCGCGCGTGTTCGACCATGATCCGGTCGAGCAGCGGGGACGCCTGGTCGAGCGTGGCGCTGCGGCCAATCGTCTCCAGTTCCCCGCACAACTCGGCCAGCGGGAGGGCGCCGACGCTCGTGCTGCTCGACTTGAGCGCGTGGGCCGCCCGCGACACCCCGGCCGCGTCCCGCGCGCCCACGGCCTGCCGTGACGCGTCGAGCAGATTGAGCGAGCTCGTCTTGTAGAGCTCCGCGAGCCTCCCGAGCAGGTCGGGGCCGTGGGGACGGCGCAGCTCGCGGATGCGCGACAAAATATGTTCGTCGAGGGCCGCGGTTTTTCCGTGCCGTATCGTGGGCGCATCGCCCGAATCCTTGGGATCAGGCGCGTCCGGCTGACCGCGGCCGCCGTCCTGGCTCGCCTGCAGGTTTGCCGGTACGCACGATTCCAGGATCCGGTAGAGCTGGTCGATCGTATAGGGCTTGCTGAGATACCGGTCCATGCCGGCGGCAAAACACTTGGCGGCGTCGCCGCTCAGGGCGTTCGCGGTGAGCGCCACGATCGGCGTGCGCGGACGGCCGGTCTTGAGTTCCCAGGCCCGGAAACGCCGCGTGGTCGCGTAGCCGTCGAGCTTGGGCATCTGACAGTCCATGAGCACGGCCTCGAACCGGTCCCGGGCGAGGATCTCGAGGGCCTCCTCACCGGTCCAGGCGCTCACCGCTTCGACGCCGAGTTCGCTCAACATGGCCTGCGCCAGCTCCTGGTTGACGGGATTGTCCTCGACCAGGAGCACGCGGCGGATCTGCGGCTGGTGGGAGCGCGGCGCGTTCGAGAGCAGCGTCCCCCCGGTAACGGCCGGTTCGTTCGCCATCAGGGAGACGAGGCAGGCGTGCAGCTGCGCCCGGCGCACCGGCTTGCTGAGCCATGCCGTGCGGCCGTCGCCCGGCTCCTCCGCGGGATTCCAGGTGGAGGCGGAGCTCATCAGGAGCAGCGGCACGCCGGCGAACCGGCTGTCGCGGCGGATCTCGCCGGCCAGCGAAAAACCGCTCATCTCGGGCATCTGGCCGTCCAGGATCATCGCGTCCAGGTTCCCGCCCTCGACCGATTTCAACAGCTCGAGCGCGGCCGGCCCCGAACTCGCCTCGGAGACCTGCACCCCCCAGCTGTCGAGGTGGCTGCGGAGGATCTCGCGGTTGGTGGCATTGTCGTCGACGATCAGAATGCGGGCGCGCCGCAGCACCGCCGGGCGCATGCCCTTGACGGTGGCGGGGTCGATCGCGAGAACGACGGTGAAGTGGAACGTGGATCCGGCTCCGGGAGTGCTCGACACGCCGATCTCGCCGCCCATCAGTCCCACCAGCTGCTTGCAGATGGTGAGGCCTAGGCCCGTGCCCCCGTAGCGCCGCGTGGTCGAATTGTCCTCCTGCGCGAACGACTCGAAGATGTTCGACAGGTTTTCCGGCTTGATGCCGACGCCCGTGTCCGCGATCTCGACGCGGAACGTCGAGTGAGTGCGGGTCGAGGCCATCTGCCGCACGCCGATTCGCACCTCGCCGCGGTCGGTGAACTTGACCGCGTTGCTGACGAGATTGATGATCACCTGGCGCAGACGCTGGCTGTCGCCGCACACCGCGGTTTCCACCGATGGCGGAATGTCGCACAACAGCTCGAGGCCCTTGCCGTGCGCGGTTTCCGCCGAGATTTCGACGGCATCCTCCACCACGTCGCGCAGGGAAAAGGGCGCGATGTCGAGATGCAGCTTGCCCGCCTCGATCTTCGAGAAGTCCAGGATGTCGTTGATGATGCCGAGCAGGGTGGTGCCCGACTTCTGGATCGTGTCGGCGTAGCGCCGCTGGCGGTCGTCGAGCGTGGTGGCGTGGCGCAGCAACTCCGTCATGCCGAGCACGGCATTCATCGGGGTGCGGATCTCGTGGCTCATGCGGGCGAGAAACTCGCTCTTGGCGCGGCTGGCCGACTCCGCCTTCTCGAGCGCCGCCTCGGCCTCCGCGACCGCGGCGTCGAGGCGCGCCGTGCGCTCGCGAACCCGGGTCTCCAATTCGCTCTGATTGACGCGCAGGTGCAGATCGCGCTTCTCGAGCTCGGCCAGCATGTCGTTGAAGCCGTCCACCAGCGCACCGAACTCATCGTCGGTCTGCTTGGCGCCGCGCAGCGAGAAGTTCTTGGTTTCGCGCACCCGGTTCGCCACCACCAGCAGCCCGTTGATCGGCGCCGAGATGATGCGCTGCAGCCGGCTCGAGAGCGCATAAGCGACGAAACCCGCGACGAGCAGACCGACCAGCATGATGCCGAGCGACGTGCGCAGCTGGGTGTACAGCTGGGTAAGGTCGGCGTCGACGTGGATGGTGCCCACCCGCTCGCCGTCGAGCATCACGGGCACCGCGATGTGGGCGAGCGTGAGCCCGCGGTAGCGGATCGAGCGCAGGTCGTGGGTGGGATCGGCGATGGACCAACCCTGCAGGCGGTGTTCCGGGGTCGGCAGCCCCAACTCGAAGGGAAAATCGACGAACACCGCGCCGTCCGCGTCGTAGAGCGTCACCGCGCGGATGTTCGGGTCCGAGCGCAGGGATCCCAGCACCCCGCGTGCCAGAACATGGTCGGAGAAGGTGAGGGCTCCGGTGCTGTTCTCGGCGACGGTGGTCGCGAGCGTCACCAGGTGCTCCGCGAGGCTGCGCCGCAGGCTCAGCACCTCGCCCGTCATGTAGAGCAGCGAGGCGACCAGCAGCGCGACCGCCGCGGCATACACGATGATCACGCGCAGCTTCGCCGCGAGGGAGAAATGGGCGATCCAGCGCATCATGGGCGCCCCGTCACGAGCGTCGCGAGCTGCAGCAGCTGCGCGCCGATCTCGAGGCCCGCGCGCCTGCTCGCGACGGCGTTGATCTCGAAGTGGATCTTGTTGGCGGTGGTCGCAAGTTCGATCATGCCGCCCTCGTTCGCGAACCCTTCGATGTCGCTGATGGTCAGCGCCGGCGCGGATCCCAGCACCGCGAGCAGCTCGGCGAGATGCGCGCTCTCGGACCGGCTCACGAACACGATCTGGCAATTGGCGGCGGCCGGCGTGATCGACGGGAGCCTTTCCACCGAAACGACCTGTCCTTGCAGTTTCTGACCCGCCAGCGCATCGATGCTCGCGCCGAAGTCGTCGCGGCCGACGATGCACATGTGCACGCCCGAAGGCCCCGCCGCGAACGTGCCCTCCGGCCAGCGCACGAACTTGGCCACCTTGTAGACCAGCACCGCCTTCAATTCGTATTCGGGCACGGCGCCGGCCGCGCCGCGCGCGAACCCGAGCAGCGCGAGCGCCAGCAGCAGCGCGCGTGCGCTGAAGCGTCGCAGGGGGTGCATTGGCCGTGGCATGGCAGTGGCGTCCGCGTCGGTCCGGACTAGAACGTCCAGCGGAACCGGGCGGTCACGGTGCGTTCGATCCGGGTGGGCACGACGTCCGCCAGCTCCGACACGAACTCCAGATGCCCCGGCTGCAGCAGGTTGCGGCCCGTCAGGGAAAATTCGAGCTGCTTGTCGAAGCGCCAGGTGACGTTGGTGTCCGCCGACCAGTACGCCGGGACGGGGACCGCAGGCAGTGCGTCGACGTGGCGCACCGACACGTCGAGATCGACGTTGTGTGCCAGGTTCACGTCGGCACGCCCGGAGAACTGGTTGCGCGGGCTGGAGCCCATCGTGGTGTTCGCTTCCGAGACGAGCTCGGGGTTCGCGATGTCCGGAGCCAGGGCGAGCTTCATGTAGGTGTAGGCGCCATGCAGGCGCAGGCGGCTCATCGGCACCCAGTCGGCCGCCAGTTCGAATCCGGACGAATGGCCGCGTTCGGCGTTGAGGAACTGCAGCTGGTCGACCACGTCCGTCGCCGAGTACAGGCACTGCGGGTTCGCGGCGACCGATATCTTCGAGGGGTCGCAGTACACCGCCGTGGTCGCCTCGCCGCGCAGGCGATCGTAGTCGTGGCGGTAGAGCGTCGCGTCCAGCGTCACGTTCGAACTCAGCTGCGTGCGGTAGCCGAGTTCATGGGCGATCAAATTCTCGGAGGCGACGTTGGGATTGCCGATGACCGAGACCACGAGGGGAACCGGGAAGGGGTTGCCCCCCAGCCCGGGCGGGGCGATGGGGGCGGCGTACTGCACGGTAGCGCCGGTGTCCTCGTAGGACGGCGTGCTGATGGCCTTGGTGACGGCCGCCCACACGTGATTCGCCTCGTTGAGGGTCCACAACAAACGCCCGCTCGGCAGCGCATCGACGGATTTCTCGGACAACGGGTTGTGTTCCAGATCGACGCCCATGGTCAAGGCGAGCCGGTTGGCGATCAGCTGCACCTCGTCCTGTCCGAACACGTTGTAGCCGACGTTGGTCGGGCTCTGCGGCGTGACGCTCACGTTCTGTGTCTGGTTGAAGTGATAACTGTCGGAACGCAGGCCCGCGCCGGTCACCACGTCCTGGCGGGAACCCACCGGCAGGTGATATTGAACCTCGAGGACGGTCGAGTCGCGCTGCTCGCCGAACAGGAGCCCGTTGCGATGGGTCTCGTCGAAATAGGCCTGCACCTGCAATTCGCGCCCCGCGCTCCACTGGCGGTGCCACTTGCCGATGGCGAACCCACCCGAGGTGTCCTCGTCGGCGTTCTGGATGTCCGAATAGGGCGGCTGGATGAGGGGGCGCGAAATGGTCTCGCCACTCTGACCCCGGTAGGCTTCCGCGGTGAGCGACACCTGATCGTCGGAGGTCGGACGCCAGTCCGCGCGCGACCCCACGCGGCCGATGTTCCACCCATCCGCGGTCGGCCGGCCGGACATGTCCTCATTGCCGGATTCGTCGAGATATTTCGCGTACGCGCGGTAGGTGAAGGTGTCGTCCAGGGACCCTCCATAACGCAGACTGCCGCTGCGCGAGGGACCCGAGGCCGCGTCGGCAATGAGTTCGCCGCCGCGGGTGTCATTGGAGGAGCGCGTGATGATGTTGATGACGCCGTTGACCGCATTTGCGCCCCACAACGTGCCGCCGGGTCCGCGGATGATCTCGATGCGCTCGATGTCCGACATCAACGTGTCCTGGACGTCCCAGAACACGCCCCCGAACGAGGGGGTGTAGAGCGTGCGGCCGTCCATCAGCACCAGCAGCTTGTTGGCGAAACGGCCGTTGAAGCCGCGCGCCGATACCGCCCATTTGTTGGCGTCGATCTGGGCCACCTCGAGGCCCGGCACCATGCGCAGGATCTCCGGAATGCTCCGGGCGCCAGAGCGCTTGATGTCGTCCTGGGTGATGACGAAGGCCGCGGCCGCCGTCTCCGAAATGCGCTGGGTTTTCTTGGCGGCGGAGGTGATCTCCACGTGCAGGAGCTCCTCGATGGAAAGATCCAGCAGGCTCCCATCGCCGGAGCCGGGCTGTGCCGCGAGCGCACCCGGCAGACAGGCCGGAATCACGAGGACCGCACCGACGAACGCCGGCAGGCCCGTCAAGAGCCGCTTTAAATACCGCATCGAGATCGCTCCTGAGCTGCCGGCGACCGGGCCGGCACTGTTGCTATGGACTGCTTCTTTTGATCGACTCTGTCGCTAGGGTGCTGCCCCCGGCGAGAAGCTGTTCCAGATCGGCGACCGCGACGGGACGGCTGATGAGATATCCCTGGGCCTCGTCGCAGCGGTGTTCGCGCAGGAAATTCAGCTGCTCCACGGTCTCCACGCCTTCGGCGATCACCTTCAACTTGAGCTCGCGCGCCATGGCGATGATCGCGGCGCAGATGGCGGCATCGTCCTTGCTCGCGTGCAGATCCTTGACGAAGGACCGGTCGATCTTCAGGGAATCCACCGGCAGCTCGCGCAGGTGGCCGAGGGACGAATAGCCGGTGCCGAAGTCGTCGATCGACAGCGTCAGGCCGGCGGCGCGCAGCCGGTTGAGGGCCCGGGTCGTGTCGTCGACATTGCGCATCAGCAGGCTTTCGGTGATCTCGAGTTCGAGCTGCTGCGGCTTGATGCCGTACTGCCACATCGTTCGCAGCACGGAGTCGACGAAGTCCTCGCGCGCGAACTGCTGCAGCGACACGTTGACGGCAATGGTGAGATATCCGAGACCCTTGGCCGCCCAGAGCTTGAGCTGCTTGCAGCTTTCGCGGATGACCCAGTCGCCCAGCGGAACGATCATGCCGCTTTCCTCGGCGATCGGGATGAACGTGTCCGGGCCGATCCAGCCCCGGGTGGCGTGGTGCCAGCGCAGCAGCGCCTCGACGCCAACCGTGGCGGCGGTGGCCAGATTCATCTTCGGCTGATAGAAAAGCTGGAAGTCGCCGCACTCGATCGCGCGCCGCAGGTCGTTTTCGAGTTCCAGGCGTCCGAGCGAGCGGACCGCCATCGATTCGCCGTAGACGGTGACGGTGTTGCTGCTCCGCCCTTTCGCCTGGTACATGGCGATGTCGGCCTTCACGAGCAGATCGTCGACGTCGGTGGCGTCGCGCGGGTACAGGGCGATGCCGATGCTCGGCGTCACGACGAAGCGGTGCGCGCCGCATTCGAACGGCTCATTCAGCGATTGCTGGATGCGGCCGGCGATGGACAAGGCCTGCGCATCGTCCGCGACGTCGCACAGGCACACCACGAATTCGTCGTTGCCGACGCGCGCCACGGGAACGTGCAGCGCGGTCGGGCGGATGCCGGCGGGCCGCAGCCGGTCGCTCGCCCGGATGCATTGATTCAGCCTGCGGGCGACGGCCTGCAGCAGCATGTCGCCGACCGCGCGGCCGAGGTTGTCGTTGATGCGCTTGAAGCGGTCGAGATCGATGTAGAGCAGCGCCAGCTTCGCCGGTGCGTCCTCGGTGTGAATGGCCCGGCTGGTTTCGCGCACGAACAACGCGCGGTTGGGCAGACCGGTGAGGGTGTCGTAGTACGCGAGATATTCGATGCGGGCGGCGGCCCGGCGCCGCTCGGTGACGTCGCGCGTGACGATCAACGCCGTCCCGTCGGGCTGGGGGCGAACCCGCGCCTCGAAGGCGCGTTGATCGTCGCCCTCACCGACGGTGAATTCGTAGGAGGTGCCCTCGCCCGTGGCCAGTGCGCGGTCCATGGAGCGCCGCGCCAGTCGCGCCGCCTCGACGGGCACGATTTCCTCGAGCTGCCGTCCCTCCGGGTCCCCGCGTGTGCCGGGGCTTTCGCGGGTGATGCATTCGAGGACGGTGCCCCTGCCGTCGACGATGTACAGGACGTCCGGCAGCGCCTGCAGCAAGGCGCGGTTCTTCTGTTCGCTGACGCGCAGTGCCCGGATGTTGTCGCGTCCCCGCAGCATGAAGCCCACCCGATGGGGGAGCGTCGGCCAGAGCAGCGGCTTGTTGATGAAATCCGTGGCGCCGGCCTCGAAGGCGCGGGCGATCGACTCGGTGTCCTCGTGCCCGGTGACCATGATGATCGGCAGATCGACGCAGCCGGGCGTGTTGCGCAGGGTCGCGCAGATGTCGAAGCCGCTGGCGCCGGGCAGCTCCACGTCGAGCATGACCAGGTCCGGCCGCCGGGCCGCGAAGGCCGCCATGGCGCTGTCCGCGGTGTGCGTGACCACCGCGTCGTAGTCCGCCTGCTGCAGCGTCTCGCTGGCGAGCAGCGTGAAGACGGGATCGTCGTCGACGATGAGGACCAGCGGACGGGAGGCAATGCGCATTGTTAAACACGGCCAATAGTGTTCATCGGTATGGATGTGTTGTCGGCACGACCGCGGAGTTCGTGAGCCGGGGGTGGAAAATAGGAGGAGCCCGGGGCCGAACCGAGAACCGGGTCACACGGCGGCGCCCGACCGGGTTGCGGCAAACCCGCTCTTGAATTTCCGCGGGCCGTCCTTAGTTTCGCCAGCAGAGCCCCGGGTGCACCGCATCCGGGCGGAAAGTTGGCTCAACCACCACCAGAAGGAGTACTGCCATGCCCAATCAGACCCGTGAGGAATATTGGAACGTCATGCCGCGCCTGCAGGACGAGATCAACCGCCTGTTCGGCAACGCCCGCGAGAA
>Ga0182030_10023910_pt1 | contig 11264 bp, 8 predicted proteins | sample 812S3MmetaG_FD_121299 | JGI IMG/M metagenome (GOLD analysis project Ga0182030, IMG submission 121299) | Permafrost microbial communities from Stordalen Mire, Sweden - 812S3M metaG (Illumina Assembly) | ecosystem: Environmental > Terrestrial > Soil > Wetlands > Permafrost | place: Sweden...
AGGACGGCGCTCGACTCGGCATACAATTTCACCTGGGCCCGCGCTCATCATCGAGGAGTTGCGCAGCCGTGCGCCGGCCTCGACTTCCACGCGGCAACGACGGATAAAGGTCCGGACCACCTGGGCTGCCCAATGTCACGAGATTGCGTCTTGCAAGTTCGCGCAAGCCTGCAGGGAGCGAGCTACCGGCATGGCTCTCGCCCGGTGGCGAAAACTCCGCAACCACCTGACCACGATCGGTCACTAGCACAGTTTCCCCGGCGCGCACCTGACGCAGATATTCGCTGAGGCGATTTTTGAGTTGGCGAATGCCGACGGTCTTCATGGAAAAAATGTAGCCTCGTGAGCCCACATTATCAAGGTACGTCCCGCGACTACTGGCGCCTTCCGCGGCAATTTGCCCCCAGCTCACTCCCGGTGCAATCCCGGAAATCGCGAACCGGCGCCCCAAAAGGCCGATTCAGGGCCTCTTGATTTGGTTTGCTAGTAGGTAATTTTTCTTATTATAATCAATGACTTATGTGTCCACGCTGGCCACCTCAGCCTAGCCACCCATCGCGACGGCCGACAGGCGCGCGTGACGACGCGGTGTGCTGCCCATTACGCGCTTGAAGGCTGTGCTGAACGCACTTTCTGATTCATACCCGAGCGAGCGGGCGGTCGCCCCGATGGGATCGCCTCGCGACAGGCTGCGTCCGGCGAGCAGCATCCGCCAGCGCGTGAGATATTCAATCGGTCCATCGCCGACCAATTCCCCAAATCTCGCCGCGAATCCGGACCGCGACATGCCGACTTCGAGTGCCAATGACGCCACGGTCCACCGCCGCGCCGGCTCGCGATGGATCGCTGCGATTGCCGCCCCCACGTGCTTGTCGGAGAGTGCAAACAGCCAGCCGACACCGCTACCCTCGTCGAGGTGGAGGCGCAGCGCCTGGACGAAGATCATGTTGGCGAGTTGTTGGACGACCAGGAAGTTTCCCGGCTTGGCATCCGCGAGTTCCTGCCGCATCCGGTCGAAGGCCCAGCGTAAGGTCTCCCGGTCAGCCTCACTCTGCAGATGGACGATCGGCGGCAGCATGCCGACGAGCATCTGCGCCCCTGGCCCGGCGAGTTGGAAGTGACCGCCGAGCACTGTGACATCGCCACCGCCGTTTAACTTGACCAATGTGCCGTCGCGGGAGCCGAGGAAGTGGCGCTTCCAGTCATCGGATGGCAAGCTCAGATCGCTGGCGACTCGGAACGGCCAGCCGTGTGGCAATAGGAAGCAGTCGCCTTGCCTGAGAAGCACTGGCTCGCCAGCACCCTCGACCGCGATCCAGCACGCGCCCGAAGTCACGGCGTAACATTTGATCCCCTCAAATGGATCGAAGTGGATCGACCAGTCGCCGCCCGCCTCGAACCCCCCGACGCGATAGCTTCTGAGGTTCAGGAACGAGATCACTTCCGATAAGGGATCCATTTTTGGACGATCTCCAAGAATTTATGGACAGTAGCGCATAGATAGTCCCAACGCAATCGTTCACGATCTCGTTCGACGCATCTGCCAATTGCTCAACCAATACTCGAGACCGACAATGACCTTTCAGATAATGGCGCTCGTCATGACGTGTGCCGGCAGCCTTCTCGGCGTCCGCTTCATCGTCGCCGGGCGTTCCGTGCTCAAGGAGTGGGGGATTGAGGAGACCGCTGGCTCGCTGGTCGTATCTCGACGGATTGGCGCGATCTATCTCGGCCTCGCCCTAATGTTTTTCCTCGGACGAGCCGCCGCTCCCTCGGATGTCCGGTCGGCAGTGTGTCTGGTCACCGGCGGAGCGATCGCGCTGCTCGCGTGTCTCGGGCTCTTCGAGTTTCTGGCTCGACGAGTCAGCGCCGGCATCTTCCGCTCGATCGTCGGGGAGGCGGTGCTCGCGGCAGGCTTCGTCTGGGTGTGGTGGGGCGGGCGATGACCGGCCGAATGGATCGAGGGCATTGCGCATGAAGCGAGTTCAATACTTCCATTTTGGTGGACCCGAAGAACTTCGGCTGGACGACGTGAGCCTGCCCGACGCGCCCAAAGGCCAAGTTCGGGTGCAAGTCAGGGCTGCTGCCGCCAATCCGCTGGACTGGAAGCTTCGCCGGGGCGAGATGAAGATGATTTCTGGGTCCCAGTTTCCGCGCGGACTGGGCCATGATTTCGCCGGCGTGGTTGAAGCCGTCGGGTCGGGTGTGCAGCGGCTCAAGGTGGGCGATGAGGTTTTCGGCCTCACAACCATCCGTCAAGCGGGCGCGTTTGCCGAATGCGTGGTCACGGACGAGAAAAACGCATGGATCAAGCCGAAATCCATCTCGTTCGAACAGGCAGCCGCCCTGACCATGGTGAGCGTGACGGCCTGGAACGCGCTCGTGGCGAAGGCAGCGTTGGGCGCAGACCAGTCCGTCTTCATCTCCGGTTGTCTGGGCGGGGTTGGACGCTCGGCGGTACAGATTGCGCGCATGCGCGGCGCGTACGTCGTCGGCAGTTGCAGCGCGTCCGGGCGCGAGGAAGCGCTGGCGCTGGGTGCGAGCGAGGTGATCGATTACCGCGTTTTCGATGTCGGACCGTATCGACATCGCTTCGACGCGGTCTTCGATACGGCAGGCGCCCTGTCTCTAAGCCAATGTGGCGCGATGCTGAAACAGCATGGCATGTCGCTGCACATCGTCCCAACAGTCGCGAAGATGATTGGGTGCGTGCTCCCCTCGCGACATCACCTGGTTTTCGGCAATCCGAACTTGCAATGCATGGCCGGCATTGCCGAGGCCATGGACCAGGGTCAGCTCGTGCCGACGATCGGCCGTATCGTGTCGCTGTCCGAGGCGATCGCGGCGGTCGCCGAACTCGAGAGGACGAGCTTCCCTAAGGGGAAGCTCGTGATTGTTCCGACTCAGTCTGGCTGAAACGAACGCGGTCACGGCAAGCAACGGTCCCGACCCGCTGCCAACGGCCACAGCCGTCAGCTTTTTTTTCGCAGCCTGAGAATGTGCCGGAGTTTGAGTCTGTCAGCGCGGTTGGGAACCTTCTTTCAATTTTTCTACGGACGCGCCTCGAGCACGAGATTAAAGGGTGTCTCGGCGGCGCGTCTGAATCTGCCGAAGCCGCCGCCGGTCACCACCACCTCACGCAACCGGTGCTCGCCCGCTTGAGCGCCTAATGCCGGGCCATTTCGCGCCAGCGACACCGGAACGCATATCTGCGAAGACGCTCCGTACATCACCCGGCCCACTGGATTTAGGTTGTCTTGAACATTGTCGTTCGCAAACGGCTCGACGATCATTGCCGTGCCATCCGGCTTGAGTGCGCCCCGCGCGTGGCGCGACGCTCCGACTGGGTCACCCATATCGTGTAGGCAATCGAAAAATGCGATCAGATCAAATGACGTTCCAGGGTAACTAAGCGCATCCGCCACCTCGAACTGCACATTCTTTACGCCCGCTGCTGCGGCTCTTTCACGCGCCGTCCGAACCGAATCCGCATGGTAGTCGTATCCGATAAATGCAGAGTTCGGATAGGTTTTCGCCATCAGAACAGCACTGGCTCCATGACCGCAGCCGACATCGGCCACCTTGGCGCCTGTCTTGAGTTTCTCAACGACGCCGTCGAGCGCTGGAAGCCACGACGTGATGAGGTTGGCGTTATAGCCGGCGCGAAAGAACCGCTCCGTCCCATGAAACAGACATGCGTGGTGTTCCCCCCATTCCATGCCCTTTCCGGTCTTGAAATTGTCGAGAGTCCGGTCAAGCGCATGAAATGTGGCTTCCACGATATTGTAGGCGCCTGGCAAGTCGACGGGCCCGTTGGGGTCCGCCAGGCAAAGTGCCTGTTCAGGACTGAGCGACCATTCATTCCTTGACGCGTCAAACTCCACATATCCGCCGGCGCCTTGATTGCCGAGCCACTCGAGCACGTAGCGTTCGTTCGCGCCCGTTCGCTTCGCAAGGTCAGTGGAACTTAGCGGGCCCTTGGCAAGTTCCTTGTATAAGCCAAGCCGGTCGCCGACCAGCACCAATGCAGCGCTCATCGCGGCGCCAAGATCACCCACAGCCTTGCCCAGAAACTGGTTAAGTTTCGCTTCGTCGATGGACATATCCGATTCCTCCGTCGTGTGTCGAGTTTTGCTCCTTCCATCTGCTGTTATATTGAGTTTTTAGGGTACGCCAGCAGACGATCAGACCCCAAATTGCCGGCAGACGACGAATGCTGCATCGCGTCACCGGCTGAGTCAATGTCGAACGTTGTTTCAACCCGTGGGGGATGAAGGAGCGTCTGCTGCACGACACAGCTTCGCTCCGAAGCGATCCGGAGTTTTTCCAGCAGCCGAGGCTCCGTGCCCTCCTGCGCCCTGAGCCGGATCGCACATCGGATTGCCCGGAAACCCACCGGGACTTCCGCATTCATCGCTAACGCTCCCCGGACATCGACGTCCCCGCTCACTTCCACCTCAAGGGACTCCAGCGTGATGCCGAGGATGTTCGCCACCATGCGCACCGATGAGTCCTGACACGCGGCAAGTGCCGCGCAAAGTAGATCGCCGGGTGTGGGCGCATCGTGCAAGCCGCCGATGGCCGGGTGGACACCCACCGGAATCGCAATGCCACATTGCGGCATCGGCATCACGAAGGAGTGAAAGGGATCGACGGGATCGTTTCCGCGGGCGCGGGCACGATCGATCACAAGCGCCGCCTCGGGCTCGGCCTTGTATCGTTGGCGTAACGGGATCTGAATCTCGAAAACACGAGGTTGACTCATCGTTGTCTCCTATGGCAAGGGTCTGCTGGCATGCTAGCCGGAGGCGCGTGGCGCAGCCGCACTGGGTTATGATTCACTTGCCGAAAAGCTTGATCGATCTACCTTGTGGGAGTCTGGCGAGCGGCGTCACGTCACAAAGGAAATCGGGCGTCGATTCACATGGATGCGCTATCCGAAATTTTGAGGGGAATTCGGCTTACCGGCTCCGCCTTCATTGATGCGGAACTGTCGGCTCCATGGTCCGTCCAGACTCCAACGGTCGCCGACCTCGCCAAGCATCTCGCGCCCCATGCAGGTCGCATCATTCCTTACCATCTCATCGTCGAAGGGGCCTGCACGGTCCGGGTGGGAGCGGAGCCGCCGCTCGTCGTTTCGGCGCCCGAGGTCGTTTGCTTTCCGCACGGCGACGTACACCGACTCGCCAGCGAAGCGACGCTCGAACCCGAACCAATCACAACGCAAGGGCTGGTCGCGCTGACCCGAGCCAACGAGATTTCCCGGGTGAGGTATGGTGGTGGCGGAGGAAAGACGAAACTCATCTGCGGGTTCTTTACCTGCGACCGCGCACTGTCCGAGCGCCTAATCTGGCAGCTGCCGCGTGCACTAAATTTTCCGGTGGCAGTCGACAGCGCCGCCATACTGCTTTCCGGCGCGGTGAGGGATACGCACTCGCGCCCTGAACGAGCGGCGAAGCCAGGCATGCAAGCCGTGCTATGCAAACTGTCCGAATTGCTGTTCGTCGAGGCGGTACGTTCGCACTTGGACGCGCTTCAAGAGTCCTCAGGCGGTTGGCTGGCCGGTCTCAAGGATCGGTATGTCAGCGTTGCTCTCGCGCTGATACACGGCGAACCGGCCAGGCCATGGACGCTCGACCAGCTCGCCGCGGGCAGCGGCACGTCACGGTCTACGCTCGCCGAGCGGTTTGTCCGCATCATGGGCCAGGCACCGATGCAATACCTTTGGCAGTGGCGGCTTCACCTCGCGGCTGACGCTGTTGCATCGTCCGATCGCGGCATGAAGAAAATCGCAAGAGACGCCGGCTTTGGGTCTATCGCCGCATTCGGTCGCGCGTTCAAGCGAGAGTTTGGTGTCTCGCCGGCTCGCTGGAGACAATCCAGCACAACTCCTTATCCGGCCGTGTCGGGCAGGCAAACACCACGAGACCGGGATCGAATCGAGGAATAGGAAGCGTAACGGAAGCGCGCGAATTCGCACATAGTGCGCTGTCAGTTGGTTAGTCCAGTCGAGAATTGCCAGTCGATCCCAGTATGCCTCGAAGACCAGTACGACCTCCTAGCCAACCACCGCGAGGGTGCGCTCCTCGACAGCCGATTCCAGCGATGTCAACAGACGATCCGCCTTGACAGGCCGGCTGAAAAGATAGCCTTGCGCAAAGTGGCACCCAAGGGATTGCAGCACCGCGGCCTGGTTTGCATCCTCGACGCCCTCGGCCAAGCTCGACATACCCAGGTTTGCCACCAAATTAATGGTCGCGTTGATCACGGCCATGACATCCGGGTTCGTCCCCAAGTTCGTCAAAAAGGAGCGATCCATTTTTATCGTGTCGAAGGGAAACTCCGTCAGCGCCGCCAGTGAGGAGGTGCCCGTACCAAAATCGTCCATGGCGAGCCGGATCCCCAGCCGGCGCAGCTCCAGCAGGAGTTCGCGCGCACCCTGCGAGTCTCGCATGACCTCGCGCTCGGTCACCTCGAGCAAAAGATGTTGTGGTGCTAGTCCCACGGCCTCCAGGGTGGCCCGCACATTTTGGAGCAGCCCCTTGCCCAGCGCCAACTCCGCCCGCGAGACATTGACACTGACCGTACTCGGCGCGCGCCGTGGATCGAGGCGCCGCCATTTCGCCATCGTCATGCAGGCCTCCCGCCGCACCCAATTACCCAAAACGACGATCAAGTCGGACTCCTCGGCAATCGGAATGAATTCGGACGGCGCGATGGCACCTAGCATCGGGTGATCCCAACGCACCAACGCCTCCGCAGAGACCATCCGGCCCGAATTAAGCTCGACAATCGGTTGATAGACGAGATGCAGTTCCGGCGTTCCGATCGCTCTGCGCAGGCTCGTTTCGATGGCCACATGGCGCGTCAATCGGGTGTGCATGGCCTCGTTGAATATCACCGTGCAGCCACGCCCGGATCGTTTCGCCTCATACATCGCGACGTCCGCATTGCGGATGATTTCCTCGGCGCTTGACTCGCCCGAGTCGCTCGTAACGACGCCCACGCTCGCCGTCGAACGCACCTCAGTACCGAATATGTCATAGGGCGGCGTCATCGTATTGAGCAGCCGCTCGGCGATCTGTCTAGCATCGGGCGGAATCCTCAGATTGTTGAGTAATATCAGGAACTCGTCGCCGCCGAAGCGGGCCACCAGATTGGCGGTGATTTCCTCGCCGATCGCGTCGGCGGCGCGCAACGCGCCCTTCAGGCGGCGGGCGACCTGCCTCAACAATTCATCTCCCGCGTCGTGTCCCAACGTATCGTTGATGAGTTTAAAGCGGTCGAAGTCCAGGAACAATACAGCGTACAGCCTCTGCTCGCCGGAGCGAACGCGCATCACAGCATTGTTCAGGCCCTCCATGAACATGGCGCGGTTGGGCAATGCGGTCAGCGCGTCGAACTGCGCCATGTGCGAGAGTCGCGCTTCGACGTGATTCCGATCGATAACGGCCGCCAGCGTGTTAGAGATGCTCTGCACAAAATTGGCGCTGGCCCCATCGAAGCGACCTGGAGCGCGGTCATAGGCTCCGATCACGCCGTATGGCCCCGCATTGCCGCAAATCAAGACTTCAACCGCCGACCGGGCGCCATGAGCGACCAAGATCGGCGAGCGGCGCAGGCGACTGCCGCATTCGAAATCCTCGATTGTGATTGCCTCGCGCGTGCCGATCACAAAATGATCCTCGGTCTCGACAATCGCGTCGAAGACCGGCTCACGAGTCCAGGCCTCATCCCATCCGGCCCCCGCCACCTGACGCAACGTGCGCTCATCGGGGTCGGTGATCAGCAGTCGGTGCATGTCGGTCTGCAAGCCGACCCCAAGAATGATCGCCGCTTGCGTCATCAGTTCGCCGAGAGGCGGGCCCTCGAGGGCCAATTGTCCGAATTGGGCAAGCAGTCGCTGCTGGAGTACCTGGACCTTAAGCGCGTTTTCCGCCCGGACCCGCGCACTCACGTCACGCGCAACTGCCGCAATCAAGATTTGATTCCCGAGTTGTACGGCATCGTGGCGGATTTCCACCGCGATATGGGTGCCGTCGGCGCGGATCAACTGAGCGTCGTGGATGTGGGCTTCGCCGCCGCCGCCCTGCAATTTTCGCCACTCGCGTTCCAAATCACCGCGGGGTTTGGAAAAGATCGCTTCGGGCGCGAGACAGAGCAGATCGGACGGCACGTAGTCCAGCATTCGGCACGCAGCGTTGTTGACGTCCACGACCGACATGGCCGAATAGTCGATAAGGAAAATGGCGTCGCCGGCCACGTTCATCGCGGTGCGAAAGCGCTGCAGATCTTGATCGCCACGGTGCGCCACCGTGACGTCCCGGTGAGCAATAACATACAGGTCTTTGTCGCCCGGTAAACGTGCAACCGTCGCTTCGAACCAACGCTCCGCCGTTGGCGTGTGGCAGGGGTACTCCATGGTGAATCGGTCGCGGTGGCCGCCAAGCACGGTTCGCACACCGGCCGCGAATTCGCACCCGCTCTTGCGGGTCGGACCGCAAATAGAATCGCAGCCGGCAAGGTAGTTGTTCCCGACCAGGACTTCCTTGGGACCGGCATACCGGGCGTCTACAAAGGCGCTCCAGGCGACGTCTACCGCCTGCACGACGCCCTGCGCATTGACTACGCACATGTGCTCCGGCAGCGCTCCGGGGGTCGTCGGCTTCGGCAACACTGGCACGCCCAAATGACAGAGCCCACCCTCGTGCCTCGGAGCTATGGAACTGCGATTCATGCCGTCGAGGGTTCGAATTGTGCCATCGCACCCTATATCGGCTTTGCCGTGCGCGAACTGAAGCAGGATTGGCTTATGGACCCAAATTGTGCGGCAGAATCTTCAGGGCGTTTGAGTCTTGACTCCGATGCGGGATCCCCCGTACGCATTATGTCCGGTGCCCGCGCCCGCAGGCACGGTCCGAACTACGCCTCTCTTCGGCCCTGCGCATCGGCTGAGGCATATTTCTCGCCAAATGGACGCGGTCGACGTCAACGTGAACCGGGGCTTTGTGCGGTGCGCGACCGCGCCTTCGCATTTCTCGGGCACCTATTATAGTTGCAAAGATGCCCCCAGGCACACCCCGCCCTCGACGCACCATCAGCGGTGGCTCAGGTTGTCCGCTTGAAATAGAGGCCGAGAGTGGCTCTGGGAATCGGACGGTTAGTGGCCAACAAGTCATGTGCTTCGGCCAGTACGACGTAAAGCGCTTGGGCGTAGGCTTGTGTCCGTTGCTCGAGCTGAATTCGATTGTCCGGATATGCCTTGACGAATTCTTGGTCAGTACCTTCCCTACATCGCAACACGTCGGTAGCAGAAACAGATCGTTCCACTCTTCCTGATCGGCAGGCCGCTCACTGGCCGGCTATTTCGTTACGCGACAGCACCGCGCCCAACGCCGACCCCCGCAAATTCTAGGAGGCCAATAGCGGTATGTACCAGCGTGCATGAATCGAAGCATGCTGCGACTAGACTTGCCTTGGCCGCCGAAGGACCATCAACGATCGGCTCGTCTCTGTGCCCAGCGGGTGATCCAGATACTGAGTGGCTGCACACGGGTATTCTGAAACGATCGAATCATCCACTCAGCGCCAATTTTGACAAGAACATAGGTCTGATAGGATCTCTTTCGTCCGCGACCCTCAGTATGAACGAGAGCGACGGTGCTCGACAGCAGATCAACGTTCGCGATCTTGGCGGACAGTTTGGCACCCTTGAGCACGCCTCAGAATAGCGCGCTGTGTACCGCGGCATTCTCGGCTCTACCGCGAAGGTACATCCCATTGAATGTTATGTAATCGGACCGCTCCGCAAAGCACTGGGCATATGCCGCACCGAGGCCGAGATAACGTCAAAGTAAACGTGGCCGCCACCCTTAAACATTAAGAGTTTTTGAACAACCATTTTGCTAGTTGGCATCGGCCATACTTAACCCGCTCTGCACGGTTAGCTGGCGTCGACTATGGGAAATCATGATGCGCACGATCATCCGCCTTTTCCTCCTCCTTGTGACGCTCGGCTCGTGGCCTGCGGTCGCGCAGATCGACATCACGGTATCGTTTGGTCCACCGCCGCTGCCGGTCTACGCACAACCCCCATGCCCGGACGATGGCTATTTGTGGACGCCCGGCTACTGGGCATACGATAACTATTTTGGCTATTACTGGGTTCCGGGAACATGGGTTCAAGCGCCGCAACCCGGACTTCTTTGGACACCCGGGTGGTGGGGGTGGAATGAAGGCGTGTTTCTTTTTCACGAGGGCTATTGGGCGCCCCACGTCGGCTTCTACGGCGGGATTAATTATGGATTCGGATTTTTCGGTGATGGCTATGCAGGAGGTCGGTGGGACGGCAATCGCTTTTATTACAACCGCGCCGTCTCGAACATTAACGTCACGAATATACACAACATTTACAACACGACGGTCGTGAATAACATCACCGTGAATCACATCAGCTACAACGGCGGGAACGGAGGCATCGAAGCGCGTCCAACCCACGAACAAGAAAAAATCGGTCAAGAGCACCACCTTCCTCCGCAACCCGCACAGCTGCGTCACCTGCAATTGGCTCGGTCAAACCCACAACTGCGCGCCGAGAGCAATCGCGGCAAGCCCGCTATTGCCGCCACCGCTCGACCTTCCCAGTTCACGGGGTCTCATGTAGTGGCGGCACGAGCAACCGGTGGCGCTTATGAAGCACCTGAGCGAAACCTAGATCACGCCAGCGGCGTTCCTGCTCACCACGTCCCTTTGCCTGTCAATCAGGTAAAACCGACTCAGCCGGAGCCGCACGAGACGACTCCCTCGCATCAGGAAGGGCACCAGGCAAGTACTACGCAGCAGGAACTGCGGCAGCAGCACCAACAACAGCAGGAGCAGACCCTGGTGGATCGCCAAAACGCGCAACATGCTCAGCTGCAGGCGCAACAGCAGCGCGAGCACGAGCAAGCGCAGCAGAGCAACGTCAGCGAGCAGAACCAGATGGAACAGCGCCATGCGCAGCAAACTGCGAAAATGGAACAGGAACACATGCAGCAAATGCAGAATTTGCAACGCGCTCAGGTTCCCAACCGACCTCATGAACCCGAGCGTTCGGAAGCTAAACCGCCGCATCACTAGCGAACTGACTTACGAGCACTGGGATGCGATTGCCACGGGGGGGGGTCCTCGACAGATTAAGCGTCATGCCGGCGACATTGACGGCACCGCGACACCTCGCCGCCATTCGCTTATTGCCCCCGCAAGCCTCATTGCGCGCGCTAGCC
>Ga0182030_10023911_pt1 | contig 11264 bp, 10 predicted proteins | sample 812S3MmetaG_FD_121299 | JGI IMG/M metagenome (GOLD analysis project Ga0182030, IMG submission 121299) | Permafrost microbial communities from Stordalen Mire, Sweden - 812S3M metaG (Illumina Assembly) | ecosystem: Environmental > Terrestrial > Soil > Wetlands > Permafrost | place: Sweden...
CGCAGCCGTTGTCGCTGACAGATAGTTGCACATAGGGACCAGGGCGCAACTCGGGGCGGGTCTTGACAAAATCTTCATCCAATTCCAGGACGTTTAGTTGGATTTTGAGCACGCCGGCGTGATCGTGCATGGCGTGCCAGGCGTTGGTGCAGAGATTCATGATCGCCTGATGAATGGCCGTGGCATTGGCGAGCACGGTCGGCGTCTGGGTCAATTCGGTTTGAATGCGGATGGTCGCCGGCAGGCTCGCCCGCAGCAATTTGAGCGCTTCCAGAATCACGTCGTTTAAGGCGATGGCTTCGCGCTCCTGGTTGCTTTTCCGGCTGAAGGTCAGGATCTGGTTGACCAACTCAGTCGCCCGCCGGGTGGCATCTGAGATGTTTTCCAAGCCTTCCAGCACACTTGGCTTGTCGGCCACATCCAATTTTAGCAAGTAGAGATTACCAATTATGGCCGAAAGAATGTTATTGAAATCATGGGCGATGCCGCCGGCAAGTTGGCCGATGGATTCCATTTTCTGTGCCTGACTGAACATCACCTCCATCTTCCGGCGCTGGGTGATGTCACGGAAATACCAGATCCGGCCGTAATTTTTTTCGAGTTTGTTGCGGACGGGTGCGGAATTGCGGTCCAGGATGGTGCCATCAATCAGTTCAATCTCGTCGTGGCTGGACTCATCGGGATGGGCATAAAGCCAGGCCACCCGTTCGGCGAATAGCTGCGGATAGCGGGTCTGCTTCGAGGCAAAAACCAGTTGCGCGTCATCAGCCGGGTCATCAAGAACGTGGCGAGGAAATTTCCATAGCTCATCCATCCTCCGATTCTGGAGGATGCGCTGACCCGACCGATCCACCACCAGGATGCCGTCAATGGAAGACTCCAATTGCGCTTCCAGCAAGGTGGTCTTCCACAACAGTTGCTCTTCACTTCTTCTCTCTGCCGTTGCGTCGCGCTCGATGGCCACAAAGTGGGTGCATTTGCCCGTCCTGTCAAAAACCGGAACCAAGTCAAGATCCATCCAGAATTCGGTGCCATCCTTCCGATAGTTGACAAGCTGCCGGCGGATTGCCTGTCGCTGCTCCAGTGCATGTTGAATCGCCTCCAAGGTTTGCCGGTCTGTTTTAGCTCCTTGAAGAAACCGTGGACTGCGCCCCAGCGTCTCGGCGGCAGAGTAACCGGTGATTCGCTCGAATGCCTCATTGACAAAGACAATGCGCGGCCCCGGTTCGTCGACCGGATTGGCCTCGGTGATCACTACAATTTCGCTGAGATTGGAAATGCAGGTTTTAAGCAAGATCAGTTGCTGCTCCGCTTTCTTCCGCGCCGAAATATCACGCACTACTTTCGACACTCCGATCGCTTTGCCCGCTGCATCTTTGATGGGTGAAGCTGTGATCGAGACCTCAATAAGTCGTCCATCTTTCGTCCGTCGCAGCGTTTCAAAGTGCTCGAGGCTCTCGCCCCGCAAGATGCTCTCCAGAATCTGGTTCTCCTCCTGCTGCCGATCGGGGGGAATCAAGCCCAAAATCGAACACCCCATCATTTCTGTCGCTGAATAGCCGAAAATCCTTTCGGCCCCCCGGTTCCAACTGGTGATGGTGCTGTTTAGGTCTTTGCCGATGATAGCGTCGTTTGAAGAGGCAACAATCGCCGCCAGCAGGTTCGAAGTCATTTCCGCCTGTTTGCGTTTGGTGATGTCGCGGATGTTGCATTGGATCACTTTGTTTTCACCTGCCTGATATACGTTGCTGACAAACTCCACGGCTATGGCGCGGCCATCCTTGGTTTTCAGCGGCAAGTCTTCATAACGGACATAGCCGTCCTTTTGTAGTCGCTCCAACATGGCTTGATTGGAAACAAGATCCTTAAACGGACTCAATTCGCCCACGGTTTGCCCAATCATTTCTTCGCGAGAAAACCCAAGTAATTTAACCAGGAAGGGATTTACATCGGTGACACGCCCATTTTCCACCTCCAGAATCAGGATGCCATCCTGTGCGGCTTCGAACAATCGGCGATAGCTCAGTTCGGAAGCCCGAAGCGCTCGTTCAGTGGGCGTCTCGCCAACCATTGCATTCACGGTTTGTTGACTACGGCTCATGGGTTTAAGCCTGTCCATTGTCTCCAGGCGCACACTGTGACTGAAGAGACCCATGATTTTCCAGAATCACGGTGACTACAGTGCATGAAAGTACATAGCCTCATGGTTTTTTTGCAAAATCGACGACTGCGGGTCTGGTGCGCCAGGTGGGTGTCACCAAAATATGCTTGGCAGCGTTGACGGCAGCCGGCAGCGTGCTTTTGGCCAAGGCCAAAAACTTTTCAACTGTGTATGGCATGCGCAGCATCGTGACGTGTTGCAGCCAAGGATGCAGGGCAAATTCCCAAGTGGGCAGAATGCGGGTCGACATGATGACTGGCACGGTCATGTGGGCGGCGTGAATCTTTCTCAATAACTCCACACCGGAGACCTTTGGCAGGAACTGGCCGGTGATCAAGAGGTCGTAACACTGGCGTCGCAGGGCGGCCCAGGCGGATGCTCCATCGTCGGCAACATTCACTTGGTAGCCAGCGTCAATCAGCGCTTCTGCGTTAAGCTGGAGGATGTCACATTTTTGGTCTACCACCAAAATCCGTTGGTGATAAATCGGCGGGCTTCGGAGAAATTCGCTGGTCAATTCTTCAGTCGGAGTGTTGATACGATCGATCATGGCAGCACAAGTAGACCCAAAATGTCCCGGCTTCGCCATGGGGTGTTGTACCCTGTTCCCTCAATCAGACTATATCAACATTGCTGACCATGGCTGCGAGGGAAACCGTTCGGAAGCGGGATAAATTCGAGACGAGATGCGAGTTTGTTGCGCGCAGCCTGTGGCATGCTTTATGTGCAAGACTGGAGGAGCCTCATGTCCGAGCGCATTTAATCATTATTTGGGGTAAACACCCCATGGTGACTGCGGAATGGCCCGGCTAACCTGACAGGCGGATGAAGCGAGAACTCAAAGCACCACAGAAAACAACCCAAAGCCCATCGGGTAATAACCTCATGAATAATTTGACTGAAACGAAACTGGTTGAACATTTGGGAGCACCAGAACAGCTGAGCCAATCTTACGCCGCCGCCTGTCATTGCTCGGTTTCCAAGGAATTTTTTAATCAGGAGCTGGAATACCTTTGGGGTGATGCCAATTCCGCTGGACAGTCCTACGAACTTTGCTTGGGGAAGATCAGCCGAAATCCGATCGTGAGGTGTAAAGTCACCGGCAAATATTTGGCACGGCCGTGGTCTGCAATCATCAAACTCGCCCTCGATAAAGGAATTGAGCAATGACCCTTTAAGCGGAAATGGCTGAGCGCATTTATGCCACTCGTTCCCATTGCTAGCGCCCCCTTTGGTGCTCGGTCTTCGGTCAACGCTTCGGCGGATGGTCTGACCAGCGACGAAGCAAGTCGCCGACTGAAATCATTCGGTCCCAATTCGATGCCGGATACGTTGGTGCACCCCCTGCGCAGAGCCTTGGCCAAGTTTTGGACCCCCATCCCCTGGATGCTAGAAGCGGCGACCATTTTGGAGCTGGTTTTGGGCAGGTATGTCGAGGCGGGAATCATCGCGGTTCTGTTGGTGTTTAACGCCGGCTTGGGTTTCTTTCAGGAAGGTCGCGCCGAGGCGACGCTTGCGGCTTTAAAAAAGCGTCTCGCACTGACGGCCTCTGTACGTCGAGATGGAGCATGGAAGAATCTCCCCGCGGCCGCTTTGGTGCCAGGCGACGTCATAACGTTAACGCTTGGAGGTGTGGTTGCGGCGGATGTGAAACTGCTGCATGGAAATATTCTGCTCGATCAATCCATGCTTACCGGTGAATCCATTGGCTCCGAAGCCGGACCGGGATTTCAAACTTTTGCCGGGGCGTTAGTGCGGCGAGGCGAGGCGGTCGCGGAAGTCACGGAAACGGGAACCCGCACCAAGTTTGGCCGCACGGCGGAATTGGTTCGCACGGCGCACGTGGCCAGTTCACAGCAAAAGGCGGTGTTGCGCGTCGTGCGCAATCTCGCGGTGTTCAACGGTTTGCTGATTGTCCTCATGGTGGTGTACGCGCATGCGCACGCCATGCCGGCGGGTGAGATTATTCCTCTGATCTTGACGGCGGTGCTGGCTTCGATCCCGGTGGCGTTGCCAGCCACGTTCACGTTGGCGAGCGCCGTGGGAGCGCGAGCCCTGGCGCGTCAAGGCGTCTTGCCAACCCGGCTTTCCGCCGTGGATGAAGCAGCCTCGATCGACGTCTTGTGCGCCGACAAGACTGGCACGCTGACGCGCAATCAACTTTCAGTAACGTCGGTTCATCCGCTGCCAGGCTTTGACGAAGCGCATGTTTTGATGATGGCTGCGCTGGCCAGCTCCGATGGCGGGCAAGACCCGGTGGACGCTGCCATTCGTTCTGCGGCTGCCCAGAAAGTCTCAGTGAACCCGCCCAAGCTCTCGCACTTCAAACCGTTCGATCCAGCGACGAAAATGTCCGAAGCGACGGCGATGGATTCGAGCCTCGGATCCTTGCGGATTGTCAAAGGCGCTTTCACTGTTGTCGTCGCGATTGCAGTTCCTGCGCCCACCGCGGCGGCAGCGGCTAGTGAATTGGAAGGAAAAGGCTTTCGAGTGCTGGCCGTGGCAGCGGGGCCGCCGGCGGCAATGCAGCTCATAGGATTGATCGCGCTGAGCGACCCGGCCCGCGAAGACTCGGCAGAACTGGTCACGCAATTGAAAACCCTCGGCATTCGCATGGTGATGGTGACGGGGGATGCGCCGGCGACGGCGGCGATTGTCGCTCATACGGTCGGTCTGGATGGGGCGGTGTGCCCGCCGGGGCCCATTCCGAACGACGTTCGCCCGGAAAGTTTCTCGGTATTTGCGGGTGTTCTGCCGGAGGACAAATTCAAGTTGGTAAAATCATTTCAGCAGGCCGGCCACCTCGTCGGCATGTGCGGCGATGGTGCCAACGATGCGCCCGCGCTGCGGCAAGCCCAAATGGGTATTGCGGTTTCGACCGCCACGGATGTCGCCAAGTCGGCGGCAGGACTCGTGCTGACTTCGCCGGGCCTCATTGGCGTGGTTGCGGCGGTAAAAGAGGGCCGCATCACCTTCCAGCGCATTCTGACTTACACGCTGAATTCGGTGACCAACAAAGTCGTAAAGATTTTCCTTCTGGGCTTCGGATTGATCATGACCGGGCACGCGATTCTGACACCGATGCTAATGATTATCAGCATGCTTGGAGGCGATCTTCCCGGCATGTCTTTGACCACCGATCAGGTGCAGCCTTCGACCATTCCCAATCGCTGGCGGATTGGGAATCTGACGCTCGCCGGAGTCTTTATGGGGCTGGCTGAGCTGGTGTTTTGTCTCGGCATTCTGGCGATCGGCCATTACCGAATGAGAATGGGCATCGCCACATTGCAGACGCTGGTGTTCGTAACGCTGGTCTGCGGAAATCAGGCCATGACCTATGCCATTCGCGCCCGGGGACGGATTTGGGCATCGCCGTATCCCAGCCGCTGGCTGGTCCTTTCGTCGGTCGCCGATTTGGGGAGTGCGCTGACGCTGGCGGGTTTCGGTTGGCTCATGATGCCGCTCCCGATCTGGGTTTTGGGCTGCGTGTTGTCCGCGGCAATCGTTTTTGTCTTTGCCTTGGATTTGGTGAAGGTATCGGTCTTTCGTCGCTTAATGATCTCATGAATTTCAAGGAGCAGGCGGGGTGAAATTTTTGAAGTATCAATCTCATGGGGTGTTCACCCCATTGTTGGCCTCGATTTAATTGGACATTCTTGAGGGTGGATTGTTGTAAACATTCGAATCAAGAAACGTATTCACCGAGGCAGTAAAATTACTCTTAAATGGCTTCGCCCGGCATAACCACTACCCCGAACGCTCCAGCCACGACGCCGGTCATTTCCGACCTATGAGCGAGAGGCACACATCGACGCCAGTCAGCGCGGGCCACAAAGCCGCGACAGCTCACCTTCAGTCCATCGCGCCGGGCAAGGAATGCTTGGTGATAATAGGTGGTGACTGGCAACTGAACGGGCGGGTGCCTTCATGGGCTGAGGTGCTCGGCAATAAAACCGCGGTCAATGTACGTGTCGTGCCGGCGGACTTGGGTAAATGGGACACTTCATTGGTGCTGTTTCTGCTGCATGGCCGGGAGTGGTGCGCGGAATCAAAAATCTACTTTCACGCCGAAGCGTTGCCCGACAATTTGCAGACTCTGTTGCGTCAGGTTCCCGGGAAGAGTGCCTCAAAACCATCAACCAAAGTCAACGTCGAGTCGAAAATGGAGCTGGCATCGCGCTGCGCAGCGAAGTGGTCGGGGCACGTCAAACAAATCGTTTCGTTCCTCGGCGAATGCACCCTTGGCTTTATTGGCGTGGCAAGAAATCCACACCGTTTTCGTTGGCTGGATTGCTTGGTGGAGATGCAGCGATGCTGGGCGTCCTCTTTGCCCATGGTAAGCCTGGTTAGTTTTCTAGTGGGCGTGATTCTGGCCTTTCAATCCGCGGTTCAGTTGCAGCAATTCGGCGCCGCGATTTACGTGGCGGACTTGGTCGGCCTTTCCATTGTTCGCGAACTTGGGCCAATGATGGCGGCGTTCATCGTGGCCGGTGGCACCGGGGCGCGATTCGCCGCCCAACTTGGCAACATGAAAGTGGATGAAGAAATAGATGCCCTGGAGACGCTGGGAATATCCTCCGTTGATTTTCTAGCGCTGCCCCGGTTGCTCGCCGTGACGGTGATGATGCCCATCCTTGCGTTGTATGCCAATGTCCTCGGCATCCTGGGCGGAATGTTTGTCTCCGCAACCATGCTTAACATACCGGCTTCGGCGTATTGGATCGAAACCCAAAATCGGGTGGGATTTTCCGATCTGAGCAGCGGGTTGTTCAAATGTCTCTTCTTTGGTCTGGCCGTCGGTCTGGCCGGATGCTTGCGTGGAATGAAATGTGAGCGGAGCGCGGCTGGCGTTGGCACGGCGACGTCTTCGGCCGTGGTGACCGGCATCATGTTGATCGTTTTGGCCGACGCTTTGTTCTCGGTGATTTACAATGTGCTGGGAATTTGACCAAGTGAAAAACGACCCCCCACTGCCAGTCATTCAAGTAAAGAGCCTGACCTGCGGCTACGGCGAAAAAGTGGTTTTGCAGGATTTGTCCTTTGCGGTTTACGCGCGCGAAGTTCTATTTGTCATCGGAGGAAGCGGTTGTGGCAAGAGCACTTTGCTGCGCTGCCTGATTGGTTTGCTAAAACCCTTCCACGGGGACATTGCTTATTTTGGAAATAGCTTTACGGCGGCGGATACCGGGCAGCGGCGGAACATATTGAGAACGTTCGGCGTGCTCTACCAAAACAACGCGTTATGGAGCTCCATGACGATTGCGGAAAATATCTCCCTGCCATTGGAGGAACACACCTCGCTCTCACGGTCCGATCGTGAAGAAGTCGTGTCACTGAAGCTCGCCGAGGTGGGCCTGGCGGGAGCGGAGGAACTTTATCCCTCTGAGTTGAGCGGTGGCATGCAGAAGCGGGCTGCCCTGGCCAGGGCGCTGGCCTTGGATCCGGCGATTGTCTTCTTCGATGAGCCTTCGGAGGGTTTGGACCCGATCATTTCGCGTGAAATGGATGAATTGGTTCTGCAAGTGCGGGAGAACTTTGGAACGACGATGGTCATCGTATCGCATCAGCTTGCCAGCATTTTCAGATTGGCCGACCGCGTGATCATGTTGAATCCTCAAGCCAAGGGCATCATTGCGGAAGGCGCTCCCGCCGAACTGGCCGCCACTAGCACCGATCCACGCGTACGCGACTTTCTAAATCAGGGCAATGATCTGCCCAAGCGAACAAAGGAGAATTTCACCGGAAGCGACAAGCTTACTACAAAATGAAAACCAAACTCAGTCCAACTTTGGCCGGCACCTTTGTGATCGGTGCCCTGGTGCTAATGGTTGCGGCGCTGCTGACCCTGCGATCTTGCAATATTTTTTCCCGGCCGGGACGTTTCGTGGCCTACTTCAATGAGTCCGTGCAGGGACTGGACGAGGGCAGCGCGGTGAAGCTGCGCGGGGTTCCATTGGGCCGGGTGAAGAGTATACGGGTGCACTATGATGAGAAAACCCGGCAGTCGCAGGTGGTTGTGGTCGCCGAACTGAACCAGAACATGGTCACGGATGATGCGGGTCGACGGATCAAGTTAACGGATCGCGCCACCCTGCAACGGCTGATTGACCAAGGACTACGTGCCCAGATTGATTTGGTCGGCATCACCGGCCTGCAATTCGTGGAACTGGATTTTTTCGACCCGCGCCAGTTCCCCCCAACCCAAGCGGCAAGCGATGCTGAGTATCCGGTGGTGCCGACCCTGCGGTCCGGGATGTCGGAACTGGTCGAGAATCTTTCCCAAATTGCAGGCAATTTGAGCAAAGTTGATTTCGCCGGGCTTTCCCAATCGCTTAAATCATTGCTTGCCACCGTCAATCAGCAAGCCGGCGGCCTGGACTTGAAAAAAATGGTGGCGACCGTGACTTCTGCCGCCTCATCCATAGACGCGCTGGCAGGTTCAGCTGAAGCCAAAGTGGCGTTTGCGAACCTGAACAAAACTGCAACGGACGTGCAGGGATTGGTTGCCAAACTCGACGCGCAAGTCGCGCCCGTTGGCGCCGAGTTCGTGCGCTCACTACGCGCCTTCCACGACGCGGCGCAGAGCGCCCAGAATCTTCTCGGCCCACAAAGCGGCCTGGGGGACGAAGCGACCAAGGCACTGCGGCAACTGACACAGACGGCTGAATCGCTGCAAGAGCTGGCGGATTTTCTGGAACGCAACCCGAATGCGCTAATCACCGGTAAGAAGCTGCCCGACAAGAATCAATAATATGCGAGACACGCCACCAATGTGTACCCAGACTTTCCCGATTCCTCATCGCGCGGTCGCGCTTTGGCTGGGCGTTATCGCCGCTTGCGCTTTGAGCAGTTGTGCCTTCCTGCAACCGCGCGCCGATCCGACGAGATTCTATGTGTTGACGATGCCCAATGCGTTTTCGCAACCCGCCGTCGCCGGGGAGTTCACGCGGTGGAAGATTGGCCTGCGGCCAGTCGAAATGCCGGCATATTTGCACACCAAATTGATGGTGGTTCGGACGGGCACAAATGAAATTCACTTTGCCGAGTTTGACCGTTGGGCTGAACCCTTGGACGAGGGAATTAGCCGCGTGATGAAAGAAAATCTTGGGTCCGCCCGCAATGTGGAAAGCGTCGCCTTGAATTCCCATGGTGAGAAAGCGCTGGATTATGAGGTGAGCCTTCGCGTGCTGGCTAGCGAGGGTGTACGCGGCGAAACCGGGAGTGGTTCTATTCGATTTTCCATGGCGTGGGAAACACAGTCGGTTGGAACCAATTCAACGGCGGTGAAACGCGGCGTATTTACGGCCAGTCCGACGGCTTGGGACGGAAAGAACTACGGAGAGTTGGCGTTGGGACTGAGCGAGGCAATTGCCGGAGCAGCCAAAATGCTCTCGGCAAATTTGCCTGTGGATGCTGCCTCTGACAAATCATCAAACCGAGACATACCCAGACCGTAATCGCCCGCGGCAAGCGATTGGCAAGCCGGATGGAAACCGGCATGGGTCTTCATCAATCACCCGAGGTGGACGTCGGCGGAATTACCATTCGGCGGCATCAAGAATTCCGGTTCACGGCCGCAAACTCTCCAGCTTGAGCGTTCAGGAGTTTGTAAACAAGAGACTGGTGCGGGTAAGTTCCATTGACGCGCCAACATGAATGCAATCAACAAACACACAAACGAAAGCACCAAAATGAAAACCAGCCTTAGCCGTTGTGTAATGGGAATTCAGTCTTGAACGGATTCTGCCAATTTTGAACGGGAATCGGTTTTCGATAAAGAAGATACTCATTGGCCTCCAGACCAACTTGATGGCTCATTTTTCTTGCTATATGGCGAAATGACGTTAAAATGACTTCAATGAAAACGCTGCCGAAAATGGAGATTAGCGACGATCTTGCCGCGCAAATAAACGAGGGCGTGAAAGCCTCCGATTTGTGCAAATCCGATGTGATTCGGCAGGCGCTTCGCATCGGCCTGCCCCAGTTTGCAGCTCGCTTCCAGCCTCCTCCGTTGTGGCTGGAGGAACGGATCCGCGAGGCGTTGATCGAGCCAGCCGAAGCCACCAGCGGCAGACAGTTTGACGAGACCATGGCCGCAATCGCCAATGGGCGCTAATAAACTTCGGGTTCATCCTGCTTTTTACCGGCGCGTCCGCCACTATCGTGACCGCATTGGCATCCAAGATGGGCACACTCAAGTGGCGGTCAAATTTGTTCGCGCAACTCAGGAATTGGTCGGGCAGTTGTTGGAGAACCCCCGACGTGGGCATTTCGCTGGATTTGAGGTTCCTGAATTGGCTGATATTCTGCGTGCGTCCGTGCCCGGTTTTTCCGTATTTGCCCTCTTCTATCGCTGGGATGGCGAGACGTTGACGGTTATCACTTTGGAGCATACAGCCCAAGATTTGCCGTCTCGACTGGCGAGTATGGTTTCGAATCCCAGGCCGCCCTCCTGAAAGCCTCAAAATCCGGTTCAAAACTTGATTTACTACCACCGGTTTTGACCTTTTGGTTTTCCATATTTCACAAAATCGCCAATTCAAATCTGATTTCCCATGCCACGACAGTTTACTGATCAAAATGGTCATCGCCGGGAACGATAATAAGATTGGGCTCTACGGTTTAGGCTCCGCCGCCCTTATCCTGGCACAGGTGGTTGAGGGGGCAGGGGAGAAGCCAACCAAGCGCTCGCCGAACTCCGCGCTGGCCGCTTTGAAGGTTCTGCTGTTTTCGTGCCTTGAAGTGCGGCGGCGCCGGGCCGTTTGGTCATTGACTCGAAGTCGGGTTACACCCCATGGCGTCCGCGAGCCCTATAGGTGATGCTCTTGCTCATGGAACACAGCACATGGCTCGTTGAAGTTGAAGTCGCTGCGTGGGTTCTGGCCGGGGCAAGCTCCTCGCGTCTACTTTAACGGCGCGCCATACCCCGTGGAAGACCACGGCTGGCAAATAGAACAAGGACTTTTGCGCCACAGGCGGACAAGAAAAACAAAACAAACTGATATGAATACACTTGAAATCAAAGGGGACTGGAACATCACCAAGGGCAAATTGAAACAGAAGTGGGCCAAGCTTACGGACGATGACCTCCGTTACACCGAAG
>Ga0182030_10023913_pt1 | contig 11264 bp, 9 predicted proteins | sample 812S3MmetaG_FD_121299 | JGI IMG/M metagenome (GOLD analysis project Ga0182030, IMG submission 121299) | Permafrost microbial communities from Stordalen Mire, Sweden - 812S3M metaG (Illumina Assembly) | ecosystem: Environmental > Terrestrial > Soil > Wetlands > Permafrost | place: Sweden...
CCACGACCGGTGCAGCCCGGGGGGCCGCCGCTCTGGTTCGGCGGTCCGGCCGCCGGTCGAAACGCCCGCCGGATCGGGCGGCACGGGCACGGGTGGCTCCCGGTGAGCTCGTTGTCGCCCGGCCAACTGGCCGAGGCGCAGGCAATCACGGAGATTATCTGCATCCAGAACTTCTACAACGTGGCCCAGCGCGGCGACGAACGATTCATCGACGATCTGGCCGCCCAGGGCATTGCCTACGTGCCTTACTTCCCCCTCGGAGGGTTCTCGCCGCTCCAGTCGGCAGCGCTAGACGCGGCTGCGGCATTCCTCCAGGCGACGCCGATGCAGGTCGCGCTGGCCTGGCTGCTTCAGCGCGCCCCCAACATTCTTCTTATTCCGGGCACATCGTCGATCGGCCATCTCCGCGAAAATCTCGCGGCCGTGACACTGGAACTTCCACCGGAGGCGATCGCCGAACTCGACAAGATCGCGGGCGCCGTCAGCCGCGCAACGTAAAGGAGGACAACATGCAAGACAGACGCATCGCCCTGGTAACTGGGGCCAATCAAGGAGTCGGACGTCAAGTCGCCAAGGAACTGGTGGCGAATGGCCTGACTGTGCTGGTCGGATCGCGCGATTTCGAGCGCGGCGAGGCCGCGGCCACGGAGATTGGGTCGAGCGCCATCCCACTCCAGCTTGACGTGACGGATCGGGTCTCGATCGCTACCGCGGCGGAACGTATCCGCAAGGAGTTTGGCCGTCTCGACCTGCTCGTCAACAACGCGGCTATCTCCAATACCAGAAAGGGCAGCTTGTCCCTCCAGGAGTACGCGAAGATAACCCTCGCTAGCAACGCGTCCCTCGACGAAGTACGCGCGGTGTGGGAAACCAACGTGTTCGGGGTCCTCGCGGTTTACCAGGCAATGCTGCCGCTCCTTCGCCAGTCGTCGGACGCACGCATCGTCAATGTGTCGAGCGCGGTCGGATCGCTGACGACCAACGCGGACCCGGCTTTCCACTACCACGCGTTCTACGGCCCGGTTTATCCTGCGTCGAAGGCGGCTCTCAACGCGATAACGTTGGCCATGATGGTCGAGTTGGAGTCGACCGGGATCAAAGTCAATCTGGTCACCCCGGGATTCACAAAGACGAATCTCAACGGATATGCGGGCATTGCGTCTGTCGAGGACGGCTCCCGCGAGGTGGTGCGCGTTGCACTGCTCGGCCCGGATGGCCCGACAGGTACATTCACGCGTTGGGAAAACGTGACGATACCGTGGTGATCGGTAAGGCCGGAAAGCTACCGGAGATAGGTATCGGCAAATGCTTGCATCAGCCAACGCCGCTTCGGGCGGATCGTCGACACACAAACAATCGGTCGCCATCCGCCTACCAACCAGCGTTGGGGGATCATTGTGCCATCGGCCTGAAAGCCGCAACACCGTCACTCCTCCTGAATTACCTCGATCGGATTCATCCGCGACGCTACCCGCGCGGGGTAGAGTCCCGCGAGCACCGTCACCACCCACACCAGCAGCACCGCTCCCGCCAGCAATCCGCCGGGCAGATGAAACTGGATCGTCCACCCGAAGCTTTGCCGGTTGACCACGTAGATCAGCAGCAGCGAAAGGGCCATCCCCAGCGCCAGCCCGAGCAGCGCGGCCAGTAGTCCCAGGAATGCCGCTTCGGTGAGAATCATGCCGCGCACCTGCCCGCCCGACGCGCCCAGAAATCGCAACAGACCCAGCTCGCGCCGCCGGTCCAGCACCAGCGCCAGCAGCGAATTCGCCGCGCCCAGCATCGCCACCAGAATCGCGACCGCTTCCAGCGCCCAGGTAATCGCAAAGGTGCGGTCGAAAATCTCGATCGATGTGCGGCGCAGTTCCGAATTGCGCGCGATCGCGACGCCGTACGCCGCCGTGCGCAGTTGTATCTCCTGTCTGACGCGTTCGGCATCCACGCCCGGCGCGAGATAGACGGCGGCGTTAGTCACCGGTAAGTCAGGTAGATATTTCAGAATGGTGGAGCGATCGACAATCACATACCCCTGACTGCTGGAGTAATCGTAATAAATCCCCGCCACGCTAAGATCGACGGCACGGTCGCCAATCGGCACCGTAAGTCGATCTCCGGTGTGAATCTTATGCTTGAGCGCAAAAGGCTCGCTGATGACGGCCCGGTCGCGGCCCGGCAGCGAGCGCAGGATGGCATCGCGATCTTCGCCGCCCAGGAAGCGCAGCCGGCCGTAGCGGCGGACGATATCCATATTGCCGGCACCTAGCGTGGCGCGCTCGCCGCGATAGTGGAAATCTGTGCCGCGAAAATCGTCCACCGCGGCCACTCCGGGGACTTCCGCGAGCAGCCCCGGAATCCGCCCGTCCATCGGCGGGTATTCGCCCGCGCCCGAGCGGATCGCCGGCCGCACGTAGAGATCGGCGCGCAATTGCACATCGAGCCAGAGCGCGACCGTCTCGCGAAAACTCGCCACCATGATTCCCACGCTGGCCATCATGGCGATCGCCGTGGCCAGCGCCGCCACCACTACCGAGGTGCGCGAGAGCGAAGCCGTGAGACTGCGTCCGGCGAGCAGGCTCTCGGCGCGCCGCCGCGTGATGCCGCGGGTGGCACGGTTGACCGCCAGCACCACTGCGGGCGAAGCAAACGCCGCCGCCGCGATGGCCAGTAGCGCGGAGACGTATCCGCCCACCGGATAGCCGTTCCACGCCGGCGCCAGCGACATCGCCCCGGCCGCCGCCGCGAACAACGCCGACCATGCCAGGCTTCGCCGCCATCGCAGCAGCGCGCGATGCTCGTACGCGCCGCGGCTCATCGCCTCGGTGGGAGCCACCTGCATGGCCTCGCGCGCCGGCTTTAATGCGGAAACGAATGCCACGATCACGCCGGTCAATATGCCCGACCACGCCTCGCTCGCCGTCAATTCCACCGGCGCCGGACGGCTGCTGGTATAAAGCGCGTTCACCGTCTGCGCGATCAGCCCCACGATCCCGCCCGCCAGCACGCGCCCCAGCAGCACTCCTACCATCGAGCCCACCGCGCCCAGAAGCAGCGCTTCCACCAGAAACAGCGCGAACACCGTCGCGCGGCTCGCGCCCACGGCGCGTAGTATCCCGATCTCCGCCCGCCGCCGCACCACGCTCACCGAAATCGTGTTGTAGATGAGGAACGCGCCGACCACTAGCGAGATGTAGCCAAGCACGCGCAAATTCCAGCGAAAAGCGCGCACCATGCGCTGGTTCTCCTGGTTGCGTACGCCCGGTTTCTCCACCAGATATCCGGCCGGCAGTGCGGCGCGCACTGCCTTCTCCACCCGTGCGAAATCCTCCGACGCAGCCACTGTGACATCGATGCGGTCGAGCTTGCCGTAACGCCCGAGCAGTTGCTGAGCGTCGGCGATGTCCAGCGCCAGAAACTCCGCCTCGCCGGCATCCACCATATTCGCGATGTCGATCCGCCGGCCGCGCCCCCCGATCGCCACCGTCAGCGCCGCCGGCGGCGTAAGATGCAGCCGGCCGGCCAGTGCCTTCGAGATTGCGGCGCCTTCAGAGCCACCCGAAGCTCTGCCGCGCGCGCCCGCTACGAAGTCCACGCCATAGACCGGCACACTCCCGACGCCCGCCACCAGCGCTTGCGCCTCGATCATGGGCGCGAACGCGGCATTCACCGGCAGCGAATCGAGCACTCCGATCCACTTCTCATCGATGCCGCCGTTGGCCAGAATTTCCAGATCGGTCTTTCCCGAGAGCGTCTCCATCGATGAGCGGAAGGACCCCGTGGCCGCGTCACCGGCGAGATCGATCGCCACCACCACCGCGACTCCCAACGCTACCGCCAGCACGGTGAGCGATGTGCGTGCGAGATCGCGCCTGAGCGGGCGCAGGATGAGGCGGCGCAGGAGCTTCATGAGATGGATTGGATGCGGCCGTCGCGAAGATGTACGCGCGCCTCGGCAATGGCGGCAGCTTCCGCGCTATGGGTGGCCATGAGCACGGTAGCGCCGAACTTGGTGGCGGCCTCGCGCAGCAGGGCGAGCACCTGGTCGCCGCTGGCGGTATCGAGATTGCCGGTCGGCTCGTCGGCGATGAGGATGTCGGGCTTGTGGACGAGCGCCCGCGCGATCGCCACCCGCTGCATCTGCCCGCCCGAGAGCTGGTAGGGAAGGCTGCCGGCCTTCTCTTCCAGCCCCACCCAGCGGAGCCGGTCGCGAGCCGTCTCGGTGGCTGCGGGCGCACGCGCCAGCAGCAGGGGCAATTCCACGTTTTCGAGCGCGGTGAGCGTGGGAAGCAGCTGGAAAAACTGGAAGACGAAGCCTATGCGGGTTCGCCGCAGCGCCGTCAATTCGGCGTCGGAGAGGGCGCCGGTAGCGCGGCCGTCGATCAGCACCTCACCTGCCGTGGGAAAATCCATCGCCCCGGCGAGATGCAGCAGCGTCGTTTTCCCGCAGCCGCTGCGGCCCACGAGAGCCGTGACGGCGCCGGCAGCGGGCGCGAGTGTGATGTCGTGGAGCACCTCGGCGGGTTGGCCGCCGTTGCGATAGGTCTTCGAAACTCGGCGGAGTTCCAGGCGGGAAACGGGCATCGGCTTCTTTGATGCTAACGCGCCGTGGAGAATTTCCGCGTTTCCTGCAAAAAACAATTTGCATATGGAATGTTTTCTGATATTCTAGAAACGCTCTGGAACTCAATCAACCGCGTATAGTATGGATACAACCGCTGAAAGCATACTGACTCGCGATGAAATGGAGAGCAGGCGCCTGTTAGCCGCACAGGACCTGCAAAGGGGACTCTCGCAGTCCCAGGTTGCACGTAAATTCGGGGTCAGCCGCACTACGGCCTCCCGATGGTATCGCTCCTTGAGTGGAAAGGGATTGGAGTCGTTGCGCAAACGGCGCGCTCCCGGGCGCCCGAGTCGTCTCACCACTACCCAGCTTTCCGATATTGCGGAAGTTTATCGCGCGGGCGCGCGAACGGCGGGATTCGATACGGATCGTTGGACTACGGCCCGCTTCGCCGACGCCATCTTTGCGCGCTTCGCCGTGCGCTACGATCCAGATCACGTAGGGCGCATTATGCACCGCCTGGGTCTGCGGGAACGTACGCGCCAGCGCACTCACGTCACTACGGCCGTCTCGTTTCCACAATACATGCCGGAAGTCAGCCGCGCATCGTAGTGCTGTCGCGCAAAGGGTGGGGCGGACCTCCCTACGGCGGGCATCGCCAGTTTGCTCGTGCCGGGCGCGAACTTTGAGTGCCGATTCCATCGTCGGCGGATACCGTCCAGGCGTCCCGGCGTGTTCACGGGGAGTTATCTCCCGGAACGCGACTTATCTCCATGCGAAAATGGAGTGAGACCCAAACTACCCGTTCTAGAGGCCCATGAGGACGTGTTTATTTCCTACTTACACGCTCATGAAGCCTTGAAGAACGAATTGGTCAAGCATCTCAGCGCGGCGCGCCGGTCCGGCATCATCCGCGAGTGGCATGATCGTCAAATCACCCCGGGTGCCGACTGGAGCGTTGAGATCGACGGGGCTTTAGATCGTTGCGGGATTATTCTCCTATTGATCAGCGCTGATTTCATCCACTCAGACTATTGCTACGGGTTTGAGATGAAGCGGGCCTTGGAGCGTCATCGATCTGACGAGGCACAGGTCATTCCGGTGATCCTGCGGTCGTGCGACTGGACCGATCTTCCATTCGCCCAGTACCAGGCACTTCCAAAAGACGGCAGGGCGGTGACATCGTGGCCTAATCCTGATGAAGCCCTTACGGAGATAGCCCGTGGGATCCGTGCGCTGGCATCCCAGCGCCCATCAAGCGCAGCCCCCGAACCCCAGACGCTGTCATCGCCGGTCTCGCCGCAGACCACCGGTGGGCCCGAACTCGTGGTCGATTACAACTATAGGGAAAACAGCAAGGACCTTCACGATGCGAACGCCCCGCTGGTCATCAAGAACGTTTCCCCATCCGACCAGGCATACAACATTCGGGTACAACCCCTGCACGCCGAAAAGGGGGTGCTTGATTTCGAGCCAGACTTGATTCCCTATATCGAGTCCGGCGGCTCGAAGAATGTATTTTCGTGTATCAAGGAAGGATCGCCTCTCTTTCGAAGACGCCTCCCCGATTTTCTATTCCAGACATACAACGATCAGAGTGTCGAGGAGCTGTTTGCAACAAGGGTGTTCCCGCTCAGCATTCTGTACGAGGACGTGCGAGGGCTGACTTTCCGGACAAGCTGTGAACTGAACTTCCGGCCTTAGAAGAAACAGGTGACGGTAGGACGAACGGAGAGAAAAGCCACGTAGACAATGCTGCGCGGCGCCGACCTGTCTGCGGCAAGTAGTTTCTGGAACGGAATACGGACCAGATGTGCGACTGGCGGCCCTGGAGCGACGGCGCCTCCGAGACTCTTGGATGCTCGGAGCGAGCCAGGGCCGCTAAAGGCCTGATCCCCAGAACGCGGGCCTTTGTCTACGGGTTGGGCGCGCTACGGCAAAGTGGGCGCGGCTCGGGCATGCGAGGACGGATCAGCCTGCACGCCCGAAGGGCGTTCCGGGCGTCCAGCGTGCTCTTGCACGGTATCCAGTCCGCGGCCGTTTCAGTGCAGTATGCACTAAAATGTATGTACAATATAAAAAGCACCGTTGATGCGCTTCGAATGGGACGAGGACAAGAACCGCCGCAATCTCGCAAAACACAAGCTCACATTCGAGAGGGCCAGTTTGGTTTTCGAGGATCCTCAGCAGCTAAACATTCAGGACCGAATTGTCGAGGGGGAGGAGCGATGGCAGACGCTTGGAATGGAGTCTGGCATGGTGTTGCTTGTGGCCCCACTTATCGAGACGAGGCCAGCGGCGAGGTTATCCGGCTGATTTCGGCACGAAAGGCAAACGCACATGAAAAGCGAGTCTATGCAAAGAGCCAAAGGCGCCCAGGCGGATGAAATCCGTGCGCTCAAGCGGATGAAAGACCGGGAAATCGATACTACCGACATTCCACCGGTGCTCGATTGGAGCAACGCGGCTGTCGGCAAGTTCTACAGGCCGATCAAGAAGCCGCTCACGATCCGGTTGGACGCCGACGTTCTTGCCTGGCTCAAGGGACAAGGCAAGGGCTATCAGACGCGAATCAACGCCCTCTTGCGAAGTTCGATGGAAAAGGCCGGTTCCGAGAAGGTCGAGACTCCGAACTCCTGAAGTCGTGGACTTTGCCACGAGCCCGCATTCCGCTCCCTGCGGTCGCGGCTCGGAAACGCCACTTCGTCTCTATTCGTTCCGCAATGCGCGCAGAGGGTCCAAGCCCGCGGCGCGCCGGGCCGGTACATAGCTGGCGACTGCGCTCACCGTCAGCAAGACCAGCGGAACCAGAACGTACACTGCGGGCGAAGATATTCCTAGCCCCGGGAAGCCCGCAGCCAGCAGCGGTACCGCCGCTGCGGTGAGCCCGCCGCCGGCGGCGATGCCGGCGCCGGCAAGAATCAGCCCTCGCCGTTCTACCAGCCACACCACGTCGCCGCGGCTCGCCCCCACCGCGACGCGGATTCCGAACTCCTTCACCCGCCGGCTCACCGTGTAGGCGATCAGCCCATACAGCCCGGTGGTAGCGAGCACCAGAGCGATGAATCCCATCGTCCCCACCATCTGGAAGAAATTGAGCCACGTGTCCGTCACCCGGCTTTCGTAAAGCGTTGCCACGGTCCGCAGATTGAATACCGGCACGTCGCCATCGATCGATCGAACGGCATCGCGTAGGGGCTTGGCGAGGGCGGCGGCCTCGCCCACCGATTGCACCACCAGCGTCATCCGCGGACGCGGATTCTGTTCGTAGGGCAGGTACACGAACGGAGCCGGCGACTCGTTGACCGTGAGGTAGTGCCCGGTTTTCGCCACCCCCACCACCTCGGCGGCCGGACCGTCCGCGCTGCCCAGCCGGATCCGCTTGCCGATCGGGTCCCGATCCGGCCAGTAGGTTTTGGCAAACTGCCGGTTCACGATCGCCACGCGCTGCGAATCGGCGCGGTCATGGCCGGTGAAGGCGCGCCCACTCTCGATTACCACATGGAGCGCGCCGAAGTACCCGCCGTCCACGGCAGCGCCGAACTCGATGGTCTTCTCGCGGCCCTTGGGAAATTGGTATCCCTCAGGCACCACGGTAACCACGGTCTGCGAGGGCGAAAGCGGCAGCGACTCGGTCATCGCCACCCCCGCCACGCCGGGCATGGCGCGAACGCCATCCACCAATCGGCGGTAAAAGTCCTTCATCTGTTCCGGCGAGTAGTGCAGCACCGCGGGCGCGGTATCCAGGCTGATTAGATGATCGGTGCGAAACTCCGGCGGCATCGCCAGAATACTCCGGAAACCCGCGAGAAACATGCCGGCGGCAATCAGCACCACCATCGCCAGCGCCATCTGGGCGGTTACCAGGACGTCGCGGCCGAACATGCGCCGCTTGCCGGAAGCGCCGTCGCCTCCCGCCTTCAATGCCGTCACGAAGTCCGTCCGCGCCGTCTGCCAGGCCGGAACCAGCCCGAAGAAAATACAACTCGTCAGCGCCGCCAGCAGACTGAACTCCACCACGCGCCAGTCCATCCGTACGCCCAACACCGACGGCGGATCGCTGGGAACGCTCATCATGTCGAGCAGCAGGATCCCGCCATACGCCACCAAGAGCCCCGCGACGCCGCCGGCTATCGACACGATCAGGCTTTCGGTCATCAGTTGACGCACCACCCGCTTCCGTCCCGCTCCAATAGATAGCCGGATGGCGATCTCGCGGCTGCGGGCGCGTCCCCGTGCCAGCAACAGGTTCGCCACGTTGGAGCACGCAATGATGAGGATGAGCGCCACCAGCCCCGTCAGCATTTTGACCAGCGCCAGCAGTTGCGGAGTTTGCAGGCTGCGCCGCTCGAATTCGGTGCGTACCGCCAATGCGCCGATTGCGATTCGTCTTCACGTACTCGCGCTCCAGGGCAGCCCCGATCACGGCAAGTTCCGCCTGCGCGGATTTTCGCGACACGCCGGGGCTCAATCGTCCTTTGACCACGAGATCGTGCCTTCCGCGGTCTTCCAGAGGATCTGCGGGCATGGCGCTGAGGCGCTGGGCCATCCCCAGCGGAACGTAGATGCTGGGGCGCACGAAACGGTCGAGGCCGGTAAACGACGCCGGGGCCACGCCGACGATGGTGAAGACGATTCCGTTGAGGCGCAATGCGCTGCCGATGGCGGAGCGGCTGCCGGGGTAGTTCTGCTGCCAGAATTCGTACCCGATCGCGGCGACGGGCTGAGCGCCGGCGATCGCAGCCGAAAGTTCCACGCCTGCTACCGAAAAGAAGTTGTCCGTCACCAGGGCGGCAAAGCGAATCTGCGCCGGCGCCGTGGGGTTGGTGGCTGCCCCCAGGGTGGTCAGCCGATAAGCCGCCAGGCCGCTGAAGGAGCGGCTCTTGTCGCGCAGATCGCGGTAATCGGGGTACGACATGCCTTCCAGCGGATTGTCGGGCGTGGTGTTGCTCACGTCCCACAATGCCGCGGGGTTCCTTACTGGTAGAGGACGCAGAAGCATCGCGTCGGCGAGGCTGAAGATGGCGCTGTTGGCGCCGATGGCGAGCGCCAGTGACAGCACCGCCACTCCGGCAAACGCGGGCTGCCGGCGCAGCGCGCGAAAGGAATAGCGGACGTCCGCGAAAACGCCGCCGAGCCATGTCCAGCCCCATGCGGCACGAGCATCCTCCATCGCCAGCGTGAGGTTGCCCAGTTCCTTGCGGCCGGCAATGGCGGCGAGCGACTCCAACTCCTCATGCATCTCACGCTCTGCCTGGCGGCGCCACCCCGGCCGCAGGGATTTGATGCGATCCCAGATCATATGGAGCTAGACTATATGAAGATGATCTATATGTCAACCGCTTGCTCACGCGCGCGGCTCGGAAACGCAAACGCGCGCGGGTCGGAAACGCGATAATGCGCGCGGGGTCGGAAACGCAATAATGCGCGCGGGGTCGGAAACGCAAATCCGGGCGGGTCGGAAACGCAATAACGCGTGGGTGGAAACGCAAGCGCGCGCGGCTCGGAAACGCAATGCGTCGGCGGGCCGCACTCCTTCACGATCGCGAGATTCGGCGCGCTTTGAGGAACGAGGAGATGCCGAAGGTGGCCATCAGCAGCGCGAAAAAGCCGGTGACGATGACCCGCACCAGATGGGTGAGGGCTTCAGCCGGAACGGCGTGCGTGTAAATCTTGTAGTAGGAAAACGTCCGGAGACCGAAGACCGCCCCAAAACACAGAAAGAAAAAGCCGATTACCTCATTCCACAAGGAATGCATGGGCTTAATCACCGCCGGGAGCATGTGTTTTACAAATTTGCCCCCGAGCCGGATTGCCTGGCGCTGCTTCACGATTTCATCCTAACAAAGTTACTGCAAAAGCTCGGTCAGAACGCGCCCGATGGATCCGCTGGGCTCGGTGGTTCCCAGCAGCGCGGCCAGTGTCGGCGCAATGTCGTTGACCGCGATTGTCCCCCGATAAGTCCCCGGCTTGATGCCCGGGCCGAAGAACATCACCGGCACATGGTTGTCATAGTTGTACGGCACCCCGTGCGTCGTGCCGGTGGCATCGAACAGGTAATAGGGCTCCTGCAGCAGGAACAGGTCGCCCGACCGCGGCCCGTAGAAGCTCAGGGTGAACGCCCGCGAGATGGCGTCCTGCTGGACGGCACCGGCGGCGAGATCCTGAGCGGTATACACGCGCGCTATGTGTTCCACGCCGGCGGCCGCCGCGGCCGCCACGCGCTCCACGTCCGCTAGATTGAGCTTGAGCGAGTTCACCAGCTTCAGATTCAGATACGGCATATTCGCCGGGCTCCCGGGAACGATCCATTCGCCCGTTCCGAAGCGCTCCGTAAGGGCGCTCGAGATCTTGGCGGCGATCTCTTTGCCGCTCAACCGGCCGCCGGGCATGTGGCGGGCCTGGTTGACCTCGGGGACCGGCGCGACTCCGTGGTCGGCTGAGAGCACGATCAGGGTATTACCTGCGCCAGCCTGCTTTTCCACGAAATCGAAAAGCTTGCCCAGCAGAATATCGGTGCGGATGGAGATATCGCGGACGGCGGGGTCGTCCGGCCCGACGGCGTGGCCGACGTAATCGTTGGCCGAAAAGCTGACGGTCAGGAAATCGACACCCGGATGGTGGCCCAGGTTCTCGCCCAGCATGGCTCTTTCGGCAAAATCCTCAATCATTTCATTGGCCCAGGGGGTGGCTTCGATCTCTCCGC
>Ga0182030_10023914_pt1 | contig 11263 bp, 13 predicted proteins | sample 812S3MmetaG_FD_121299 | JGI IMG/M metagenome (GOLD analysis project Ga0182030, IMG submission 121299) | Permafrost microbial communities from Stordalen Mire, Sweden - 812S3M metaG (Illumina Assembly) | ecosystem: Environmental > Terrestrial > Soil > Wetlands > Permafrost | place: Sweden...
GATTACATGTATCAACTGGCCACCCGGCTGCCGCAGCGGGAGGTGAAGATGCTCGAAGCAGGTTGCTGCGGCATGGCGGGGATATTTGGCATGAAAGAGTCGAAATACGACCTCTCGGTGAAAATAGCGGAACCACTTGTTCAATTGATCCGGAGCCAGCCTTACGGGAACATCATAGTGGCATCGGGGACCAGTTGCCGCCATCAAATCCAGCACCTCGCGCGCGTCCGCACCCAGCACATGGCGGAAGTGCTGGCTGAAGCGCTGGTGTGAACAGGTCAGCAGTGAATGTTTTTCAATGCGCCACGCAGGTCGGGAAATTTGTATTCAAACCCGGTTTCGAGAAATCGTTTCGGGGCGCATCGGCAGCCTTCCAGCACCAGCGAAGGCTCGGTTTGGGTGATGCCGGCGGACAATTTTATCGCCCACGCCGGGACTGGCGGGCACCACGGACGATACAGCGTGCGCCGTAACGTCCGCATGAATTCCGAATTGGTGGCCGGATGGGGCGCGACAGCATTGTAGGTACCGGCGAAAAAGTTGTCGTACTCGAGGGCCAGCCGGAACATCTGGATGAGATCCGCCAAGTGGATCCAACTGAGGTATTGTCTGCCATCGCCGGCGGCTCCGCCGAGGAACCACCGGGCGTAGTTGGCCATTACCGGCAGCGCCCCGCCATCGTGGCCAAGAACAATCCCGATGCGAAATAAAATCCGCCGGGTCTTGGGCACGTCTGCCGAATAGAAGGCGTCCTCCCATTGCCGGCAGATTTCCGCCAGCCGTCCCTGCCCTCCACCAGTCGTTTCATCGCACCACTCGTCCTGCCGGTTGCCATAAAAACCGACGGCGCCCGCCTGCAGCCATAAACGCGGCGGAACCCGGAGGTGATGATGAATGGCCGCGGCAATGGTGCGGATGGGGCCGGTCCGGGAAGCGAGGATTTCGGCCAGGTTTTCCGGCGTGTGACGGCAATTGATGCTGCAGCCGGCAAGATTCACCACCGCCTCAGCACCGTCCAGATGCTGAATCCACTCGCCCACATGTTCGCCGTCCCACTCGACGTTCAGGATGGCTTCGTCGTCACGCTCCCGCCGTTGGCGCGTCAAAACAACGACTTCAAAATTGTGCCGGAGCAATTCCTCCGCCAGCGCCCGGCCGATAAATCCACTGCCGCCCGCCAGCACGACACGTTTTTTGATCGTTTTCAACTGCTAGCTGGGAGGCAATTCCAATGCCAGTTTCGGCGCGGTTTCGTTCGTGAGCGGATTCAACGCAAATCGGCCCGATTCCAGATCCGCAAGCCATTTTTGGATCAACCCGCAGACAGCTTTGGTATTCAAGCCTTCGTGCGTTTCTGGATATTTTTCGATATTTGCCAGGGCCAGCTTGAACAGTGCGGCGGCGGGACGTAAACGGTTCTTCTGCAGATGCACGAACGCACCGGCGAGCTGAATCAGACCTTTGAAAAAACTTCCGTTCGGGCCGTGCCGGTCCGGCAGCCACAAATGTTCGAGCACATCGTGCGCCTCGTAATACAGCCGGCGGTTGAAACAATCGAAATAGCCAAGGTAATGCGCATCGAAATCCTGTCCCCGGAAGGGTTCAACCATGGCGGCGATGCGCGTGCTTTTTTGACTCACAGGTTGAAGATAAAGTCCAAGTACCAAAGTCAAAAGTCCAAAGTTCAGTTTGGGAATGTGGCAGCCGATTCGCGCCAATACTAGCGGGCAAGTTGTCCGCGCTTCAGCGGCTTCGCGTTGACAACCGGGCGGCCTTGCGACACCCTGCGCGCATGGCGAAACCTGCATTGGGACGCGGTCTCGGCGCATTGTTGGGTGGCAATCCGGTCCTGACCCAACCCGCGCCGGCAACTCCCTTTTCACAACCCGTGGCCCAGCCCGCCGCAGCCGATACGCGCGAACATGTGCAGCGCGTTCCGCTGGACCGGATTCGTCCGTGTTCGCTGCAACCGCGCAAGGATTTTTCCGCGGAGACGCTCCGCGAACTTGCGGATTCGATCCGTGAACAGGGAATCGTTCAACCGCTGATTGTCCGTGAACGGGGCGGTTATTTTGAATTGATCGCGGGAGAACGCCGTTGGCGCGCAGCCCAGCTCCTGCAATTGGCGGAAGTCCCCATCATCACCCGCGAAGCCGACGACCGTTCGGTGCTCGAACTGGCGCTCATCGAAAACCTGCAACGTGAAAACCTCAATGCCATTGAGGAAGCGCACGGTTATGAACAACTGGCCGGGCAATTCCAGCTCACGCAGGAGGAAATCGCCGTCAAGGTCGGCAAAAGCCGCGCCGTGGTGGCCAATGCGATGCGGTTATTGAAACTGCCACCGGCCGTTCATAATTATGTCCGCGAAGGCCGGCTGTCGGTCGGCCACGCCAAGGTGATTCTCGGCCTCACCGACGAAAAGAAACAGAAGCTCGCCGCCGAGCGCGTCATCAAAGAAGGTCTGAACGTCCGTCAGACCGAGGGGCTGGTGGCCAAGCTGGAGGCCCGAAATTCGCGAAAACTCGCGATTAAACCGGAGATGGTCGCAGCCCCGGGCTCCGATCCGCACGTGGCAAACGTCGAAAACCAGTTGCGGGAAAAATTCGGCACCAAGGTCCAGTTGCGGTATGTCCAAGGCAAGGGTGCGGTGGAAATTTCATTTTTCAATGACGAAGACCTGGAGCGAATCCTGCAAATACTTGGAGTAAGTTCGGAGTAGCCGCAAAGAGGCGCAGAATGCACAAAAACAATTGCTGGAAGTTTTGCGTCTCTGGCGCATTTTAGCGGCTATAAAATTGAACGAACAATGATTCTTGATATTGTCAAATATGGCCATCCCGTGCTCCGACAAAAGGGGGCGCGCATCGAAACAATCACGATGGAGATCAAGAAATTCATGGCCGACATGTTTGAGACAATGCATGCCAACCATGGCGTCGGGCTCGCGGCGCAGCAGGTCGGCAACGCAATTCAACTCACGGTCCTGGACGTGCGAGAGGCCAAGGATCGTCCGCCTGGCTGGAGCTGGACGGCAAACCGGCCGACGTGGATGCGTTCATGCCGCTGGTGCTGATCAACCCGGAAATAAAGCCGGTCGGGGAACCGGTGACCGGCGGCGAAGGTTGTCTGAGCTTTCCGGAAATTTTTGGTGAAATCACCCGTCCGGAAGCGGTGGACGTGAAGGCGCTGGATAAAAAGGGCAAGCCGATTGAATTTCGTTGCGGCGGTCTGCTGAGCCGCGCCATCCAGCATGAAGCAGATCATTTGAACGGCATTTTGTTCATTGATCGGATGCTCAAAAAGACGAAGGAAGAACTCCAGCCGGAACTGGACCAATTGCAGGCGAAAACAAAAGCGGAACTGGCAGCGGCGGAAAAACCGTGACTCAATAGACCTTGCGCAGATTTGAAGGCAATATGTTGAGTTCCAGACGGTATTTGGCGACGGTGCGGCGGGCGATGACGATGCCTTTTTCACTGAGCATCTTCACCACTTCATGATCGGACAAAGGCTTGGCCGGCGCTTCATTTTTGAAAATCTCGGCAATCATGTCCTTCACGCTGGTATTGGACACATTTTCACCGGAGGCGGTCTGCAATCCGCCGGTGAAGAAGTATTTCATTTCAAAAATGCCCTGCGGCGTCTGGATGTACTTGCCGGAGACAGCGCGGCTGACGGTGGTTTCGTGGACCCCGACGGCTTCGGCCACCTGGGCCATGATGAGCGGCTTGAGATGCGCCACGCCCTTTTCCATGAACTCGCGCTGGCGTTTCACAATCTGCTTGCCAATGTTCAAAATCGTCTGCTGGCGCTGGTGCAGGCTTTTGATCAGAAATTTTCCAGCGCGAATTTTTTCCCGGATGTAATTTTTGACCTCGGCGGAATTTTCGCCCTGCCCCATCAGGTCCTTGTAAACGTTGCTGATGCGCAGGTGGGGAATGTGCTCGTCATTGGTCGTCACGATGAAGTCATCGCCAGCTTTTTGCACGAACACCTCGGGCAAAACGTATTGGTTGGCGTCCGGCAGAAAGGCGCGGCCCGGCCGCGGCTCCAGACGCCCGATGCGGCCCATGGCCTCCTGCGCTTCCTCGACGGTGCAACCGGTGCCGCGGGCAATTTCCGGTATCCGCCGCTTGCCCAGCGCGTCCATGTAATCGCGCACGATGCGGTATTCCAGCGACTCCTGCCGGTTGGCGCGTTCGAGCTGCAACATCAGACATTCGCGCAAGTCCCGCGCACCCACGCCCGGCGGATCGAAGGTCTGGATGACCTTGAGGACCTCGATGATTTTTTCCGGTGCCAGACTGGTTGAAGCCGCCATCTCGTCAATCGTTGACTTGAGATAGCCAAAGTCATCCGTGTTGCCGATGATCAATTCCGCGATGCTGCGCTGCTCGTCTGTCAGGTCGGTTTCCCGCACCTGATCCATCAACATCTCGGCAAAGGAGGTTCCCGCCGCGAGCGAGTCGAACATGTACTGGCGTTTTTCCTCCTCCTCGGCGGTCTGGCGGATGGGAATGTTCGTCTGGGAAAAATGATCGCGCCACTCCTGGTCCAGCTGCACAAGCTTGTCGAATTCCGCCTGAAAATCATCCACGGGCGCTTCCGCGCCTTTTTCGCCCTCGGGATCCACCTCCACATCCTCCGGCAGTCCGGCGGGATCGGGGGCTTCCGCCACCTCATCGGAATCGCGTTCCGACTGTTCCCGCAAATCAACTTCCTCGGACGCCATTTCCTCGAGCACCGGGTTTTGCTGCAGTTCCTGTTCGACGAGCGCTTTGAGTTCGAGGGTCGGTGCCTGGAGCAATGCCAGCGACTGCTGGAGTTGCGGCGCCAGCACCAGCGACTGCGTCATTCGCGTTGATAATTGCAGGCCTTGAACCATTTAACGGGCAAGATAATGCGATTTTACCCAAGCACAAGTAAAAAGTGGCACGACTTTCGCTGCACGCTTAAAATTGAGGAATTACTGGATTTTTTTGCCCGCCGATTGCATGTTGGCAGCATGAAGTTGATACTTTCGACGCACAACGTCACGTTGACCAAGGCCATTGAGGACCATGTCGTCAAGCAATTGGAAAAACTGGATCATTTTGATCAGCGCACCATTGATGCCCGGGTAACCTTGGAACATGACCATACCCGCGCTCCTGGGAAGCAATTCTCCTGCGCCATCCGCCTCGGTGTGCGCGGGCCTGACCTTTTTGCCGAACACTCCGAAAGCGACCTTTACGCGGCGATTGACAAGGTCAAAAAGAAAATCGAGCAGCAGATCCGCAAGCGCCACGGCAAACGGAAGGCGCGCAAGCACAAGGTTGCCGCCCGCAGCAAGCGCACCCGCCAGGAAACGGACTAAGCATTGAACATTGATTCGTTGGTCGCTAAATCGTATTAACCGGTTTAACGATGAGCGGTTCAACCAACATGATTCTGCGTGCCCGCACACTTTTGCCGGTTTCGCAACCGCCGATCGAAAATGGCGCGGTGGTCCTGTCCGGAAACCGCATTTCCGCGGTCGGCGCCTGGCCGGACCTGCAGCCGCACACGGACGGAACCGTTCTCGACCTTGGCGAAGTCATTTTGCTCCCCGGCCTCATCAACGCCCATTGCCACCTTGACTACACCAACATGGCCGGAATGTTGCCGCCTCCAAAAACTTTTATTGACTGGATTCCACTTATCATCGCCGCCAAGTCCGCCTGGGATTATTCCGACTACGCCCATTCCTGGTTGAACGGCGCGCGGATGCTCACCCGCAGCGGCACCACCACCGTAGGCGACATCGAGACTGTCCCCGACCTTCTGCCTGAAGTCTGGGAGGCCACACCGTTGCGGGTTTTTTCGTTCATCGAAATGACCGGCATCCATGCCCGGCGCGACCCGGGAGAACTGCTCCGCGAGGCCGTGGGAAAAATGGATTCGCTTTCACATCCGCGCAGTTCCGCCTCACTCTCACCGCACGCGCCCTATTCCACCCTGCCCGAACTGCTGGGACCCAGCGCGCAGGCGGCCCGCGAACGCAAGCGGCGGCTGTGCATCCACGTCGCGGAATCCGCGCAGGAATTTGAGATGTTCCTGCACGCCCGCGGTGAAATGTTCAACTGGCTGCTGCGCAACGAGCGCGACATGTCCGACTGCGGTGTCGGCTCGCCGGTCAGGCATCTCGCCCGCAACGGAATACTCGGCGAAAACCTGCTGGCCATTCACGTCAATTTTCTGGCGCGCGGCGACGCCACTTTGCTCGGCAAACATCGCGTCCATGTGGTGCATTGCCCGCGCAGTCATAATTACTTTGGCCATCCGCCGTTTCCACGACGCCGGCTCGCGAATGCCGGTGTCAACGTCTGTCTCGGCACGGACAGCCTGGCCACCGTCCGCAAAACCGGAAAACAGAACCCCGAACTCAGCCTGTTCGAGGAAATGCGCCAGCTCGCGGTCAATGAACCGAAGCTTCCGCCACGGCAGATTCTGCGCATGGCCACGGTCAATGGGGCGCGGGCCTTGGGCCGGGCCGGGGAGATCGGCGAACTTTCGGAAAATGCCCTGGCTGACCTGATTGCCATCCCGGGCAACGCGAAGAAAGGCGATGCTCACGAGATTGTGCTGGCTCACGCCGGTCCGGTGAGCGCCAGCATGATTGACGGCCGTTGGGCCATACCCCCACAGAGCAGGTGAATGATTTCGAGCAAGCATTGACGGAACGCCTGGAGGCCTTGCGCACCCAGGGCTTGTATCGCGAGTTGCGCCGGGTGAATTCGCCGCCGGGTACCGGCCTCCAGATTGACGCCAAAACCCTGCTGAATTTTTCGTCCAACGATTATTTGGGCCTCGCAAACGATCCGGCCTTGAAAGCAGCAGCCATCAAAGCCATTGAAAAATTCGGGGCCGGCTCGGGCGCGTCCCGATTGATTTGTGGTTCACTGGCGCCGCACCATGAACTCGAGGAGACGCTCGCCGGCTTCAAAGGCACCGGGGCCGCGTTGAGTTTTTCAACCGGTTATGCCACCGCCGTCGGCACCATTTGCGCCCTGCTCGGCAAGGATGACATCATTGTCATTGACAGACTGGTTCACGCCTGCATCGTGGACGCGGCCCGGCTCTGCGGCGCAAAACTCCGCGTGTTCGCACACAATGATCTGGAGGAGCTGGAGAAGATTTTAAAATGGGCGGATCAAGTCCAAAGTCCAAATTCCAAAGTCCAAGGCCGGGGACGATTGCTGATTGTCACGGAAAGCGTCTTCTCCATGGACGGCGATGCCGCGCCTTTACGTGACATGGTCAGGCTCAAGGAAAAATACGGCGCTTGGCTGATGGTTGACGAGGCACACGGAACCGGGCTTTACGGAAGAAACCGGCGCGGCCTGGCCGAGGAAGCCGGGGTTGGCAACCAGATCGAAATTCAGATGGGCACGCTTGGCAAAGCGGTGGGCGCTTCCGGCGGTTACATTTGCGGTTCCCGTCCATTGATTGATTTTCTGATCAATCGCGCCCGCAGTTTCATTTTCAGCACCGCGCCGGTTCCGGCTGCCGCCGCCGCCGCCACCGCAGGCATCCGCTATATTCAGTCAAAAGCCGGGGCCGACCGGAGAAACAAACTTTTTGCGCACATCCACAAACTGAATCCGCCAGCCGCCAGCCGCCAGCCGCGATTCCAGAGCGCAATCATCCCGGTGATGATCGGCGACGAATCCAAGGCAGTTGCCATATCAGCGGCGCTGCGCGAGCGGGGCATCTTCGTCCCGGCGATCCGCTATCCGACCGTGGCCCGGGGCAAGGCGCGTTTGCGGGTGACGTTGACAGCAACACATAGCACCAAGGAAATCAAATTGCTGTACGACGCACTGGACGAATTTGCCGCTCGCACATTGTAAATGTAAACCGCGAATTCAATGCACCCGCTGGCCAAACTCGATCATGCCCATGTCTGGCATCCCTTCACCCAGATGCGCGACTGGCTGAAGCGCGAGCCGGTCGTGATTGTCGCCGGCAAGGGCGCGGTGTTGCGCGATGTTCGCGGGCGTGAATATCTGGACGCAAACGCTTCGATCTGGACGAACCTGCATGGGCATGGCCACCCGAAGATAAACGCGGCCATCCGCCGTCAGCTCGGCAAAATCGCGCACAGCTCAGCCCTGGGCCTGGCAAACGAACCGGCCTCCATTTTGGCGGCCAAACTCGTCCAGGCGACCAATCCGAAACCCGCGCGCCGCAAGCCGCGATTGAACAAGGTTTTTTTTAGCGACAACGGTTCCACCGCCCTGGAAGTTGCGCTCAAGCTCGCCTATGAATTCACCCGGCGCAGCCGCGGCACGAGCAGCCGGTCCGCAGGTCGCCGGCAAATCGAACCCCGCTTCCTGTCGCTCGAAGGCGCATATCACGGCGATACCGTCGGCGCCGTATCGCTCGGCCACATTGATTTGTTTCATAAGAGTTATTCCGGCCTGCTGTTCAAAACCGATCAGGTCATGGCGCCGTATTGCTATCGGTGCCCGTTCAATCGAGCCAAGCCGGAACGCGCCGATGCCCGCGAATATCGCAAGTGCAACTGGGAATGCACGGGCCATGTGGAAACAAAATTTCGGGCGCAAAAGCGGAAGGGAAATTCCTATGCAGCGTTCGTCTTCGAACCGCTGATCCAGGGCGCAGCGGGCATGATCCCGCAACCGTCCGGGTGGTTGCGTCAGGTGACGGGCATCGCACGCAGCCACGGTGCCCTGCTCATTGCCGACGAAGTGATGACGGGATTTGGTCGGACAGGTTTTCCCCGTTCAACTCTCAACCCTCAACCCTCAACTTCTCTGTTCGCCTGCCACCACGAAGGCGTGCAGCCGGATTTCCTGTGCCTAGCCAAGGGCCTGACCGGCGGCTACCTCCCCATGGCCGCGACTTTGACGACGCAAAGAATTTTCGATGCCTTTTTAGGAGAATACGGAGAATTCAAAACATTTTTTCACGGTCATAGCTATACCGCCAATCAACTGGGCGCGGCAGCGGCCCTGGCGAGCCTGGACATTTTACAGGGCAAACAATCCGCTGACGCCAGGCGGCCTCTCGAAAAAAATCTGCACCGGGAATTGCAGACGCTGTGGTCGCTGCCAAACGTCGGCGACATTCGGCAGGTCGGTTTGATGGCCGGGATTGAACTGGTTCGGAACTGGCGGACGCGCCAGCCGTTCGCCCTGCGGGAACGTGCCGGCATCCGCGTTTGCGAAGCGATGGCTAAACGCGGAGTGCTGACACGCCCGGTAGGCAATGTGATTGTGTTGATGCCGCCCTATTGTACCACGCCGCAACAGTTGCACCGGATGCTGGTCGCGTTACACGAAGCCACCGAAGAAACTTTTCCAGGAAAACCAGAGCGGCTTAAATCGAAGTCCCGGCCAGATGCAACAGCCGGTCGAATTGTGCTTTCGTCAACGGCGTGACCGAAAGGCGCGATTGTTTGATCAACTGCATCCCGCGAAGAGCCTGATCGGTCTTGATAGTTTCAAGGCTGACGGGTTTAACGAGCGCCTTCACGGGCACCAAATCCACGCACGACCAGTCGCGCTCCTCGGCAGTTGGGTCGGGATAAAATTCCCCGGCGACGCGAGCAAGACCGACAATTTGTTTGTCCGTAACGCTGTGGTAAAAGAAAACCAGGTCGCCCTTTTTCATCGCGCGCAGGTTGTTCCGCGCCGTGTAATTGCGCACCCCGGTCCACGCAGCCCGGCCTTCCTTCAAAAAGGCCGCCCACGAATAGGCTTCCGGTTCAGATTTCACGAGCCAATAGTTCATGGAAAGAATTTACGATTCGCGATTTACGATTTAAGTTAACCGCATGAATCTGGCCGACAATCTTGAAAAAGTCCACCAACGGATTCGCGCCGCGTGTGACCGCGCCGACCGCGAACCGAATTCCGTCACCCTGCTGGCCGTGACCAAGACACAGCCGCCGGAAGTTGTCAAAGCCGCCTCGGAACTCGGCCTGCTCTGGTTTGGGGAAAACAAGGTCCAGGAAGCGAAGGCAAAAATTCCGCTGTGTCCGGACCGGTTGCGCTGGCATTTTATCGGCCATTTGCAGTCGAACAAATGCCGCGACGCCGTCGAGCTTTTTGAAATGGTTCAGAGCGTGGACAGCCTGCCGCTCGCGCAGGAGCTCAATCAGCGCGTGGAACAGGCGGGTCGTCGGCTGCCGGTCCTGATGGAGGTGAACGTCGCAGGCGAGGCGAGCAAGTTCGGCTACCGTCCGGAACTGTTGCTGGCGGAACTCCCGCAACTAAAAGCGCTGCCGCGGCTGGAGATCCGCGGTTTGATGACCGTGCCGCCGTGGACGAACGAACCGGAAAAGGCGCGGCCGCATTTTCGCCGGTTGCATGAACTCAAATCCCGGTGTGAACAGGTCCTCGGCGCTCCGCTGCCCCATTTAAGCATGGGAATGAGCGGTGACTTTGAAATTGCGATTGAGGAAGGCGCAACCATGGTGCGAGTTGGCACAGCGCTGTTCGGGCCGCGGGCAAGGTCCCGGCCGCGCGCGGAGCCGGATTGAATTTTACTGCATTTGGGGCGGAATGGTTTAGTTTGAATTGATGACCGTTGATTCATTCAAGCGCGAAATTGCCGTGGCGGTAAAAACCTACGACAAATTCGTGGTGTGCCTTGAAAAAACACCCGAAGATTTTGAGGTATCGCTGGTTTCGCTGATGGCCAAGGCCATCCGGGCCTACGAAAATCGCGGTGCGGGTTTGCGCCACGGGATTGCGTTGGACAAGCAAATCACGATCATTTTAAGCCAGGGTGACAGCGAGCGACCGATGTGCGGCATTTATTTCAATCTCCATTCACCTTACCACAAGACCATATTGGCTAAAACCGTGAAGCCGTTCACCGAAAAACAACAGAAAACGGAGGATTAAATTCTTAGGCGGGTCAAGTCCCACGAACCGCAGATTGCAGGATGGGATGCAAAGCCAAGATTACTGATCGCGCACTTCGTCGCCGACCTGCGCTTCGCCAGTGACGAGATCGGCGACAATGTTGTTGTCCCGCTGCGGACCGGTGATTTTAACTTCGCCAACTTTCATGCCATTGCGATATAGAAACAGGCTCTGGTCCATGTTCGGCACCTGGCCAACGGGAAATCCCAGCACGACAAAACGTCCAGCGGCGTTGTAGGAAACAACTTTGGCGGTGATCGAATTGTCCGGCGTGACAATCGCCTGCGGGGCGGCGGCAGCGGGCGTGGCGGCATTGGCGTTGTGCGCGGGCTGGTGCGACCGGC
>Ga0182030_10023915_pt1 | contig 11263 bp, 10 predicted proteins | sample 812S3MmetaG_FD_121299 | JGI IMG/M metagenome (GOLD analysis project Ga0182030, IMG submission 121299) | Permafrost microbial communities from Stordalen Mire, Sweden - 812S3M metaG (Illumina Assembly) | ecosystem: Environmental > Terrestrial > Soil > Wetlands > Permafrost | place: Sweden...
CTTGGACGTTCCCCAACATCATTCCGGCGGCCAATAGGGTGAGGGTAGTGAAAGATTTTTGCATGCGCTATTGTCCCATTGCTGTGCGAGATCGGCAAACCGGAGGCTAAGCGAAACACAGGTCCACGAGCCAGATTTCTCCCGCGGGAATCCTTCTACGTACTTGTGTCTTGAGGACAAGAAAGACAGTATTTTGTTTTCCCGGTTCTGTTTTCCCGGAGATCAGGGGGACCTTTGGACAACCTGTATTGCCTGCGCTGTAACTGCGAGATCGAGACGGGACAGAAATCCGTGGCGGTATATATGTTCGCGCAGACGGTGGGCGTGCGGCCGCGGCAGAAATCAGGGGCGCAGCGCATCTGTTTCTGCCCTCAGTGCTCGGTCTCGCTGGCTATGGGGCCTCCGCCGGAGGGTGCGCTTAACGTGGCGGCGTGGCAAATGATCCGCGAGTTGGTCGGCGCGGACCCGGCACTCAACGAGGCTGCATGGGAGAGCCTGCGCGGCGTTGTTGGTCTTCTGCCGGAGGGCGATGGCGAGGAAGGTGCCCGCCACACGGGGACAGGCGGCTACTTCGAATTCTGAGCGCCAGGTCCCTTCATTTTTTCTCCCGAAATGTTTCTCAGATCCAATGTTCCCAGCGGAACACTTGAGGAAGTGTTCCAGCTGGAACGTTTTGTAGTACATAAAATGTACGCACAATAGTGTATGAAGTCGCTGTGAATGGGGGACTTAGGGCGAGACCGTAGCTCGCTGGCGTCTTTGGTGACGCTGTCCCTGCCCGACCAGCCGTGGAATCCCACCCTTGCGCACAGAACGTATCTTGGGACTAGACACACGGAACGCGCAAGGATGGGGCCTCCCCCTAGTCTGCGGATCCGACCCTCTTCAGTTCTTGCTCTCGGCCGGCTTTTCCTCGCCGGACTTGCTCTTGGCAAGGGAACGGACGTAGTTGACCAGGTCCCAGTACCCGTCGGTTTTCATGCGCTCGCCCTCGGGCGGCATGTCCTGGTGTCCAGTCTTGATGAGGTAGAAGATTTCGCCGTCGGTGCGGTCTTTCAGAGTGGCAGGGTTGCTGAAATCGGGTATCTGGAGCTTCATGTCGCGCGCAGTTTCGCCTTTGCCATCGCCGCCTTTGCCGTGGCACATGGCGCAGTCAAGTGCCCACCATTTCTTGGCGCGCTCAAGTGACTCGGGCGTGGGCTTGACGGGGTTGGGCTGTTTGGCTGCTTCCAGAGGAATCACCATGCCAGGGGCGGAGGGCGCTTTCTGTGCCGACTGATTCTGCTGCGCAGGAAGCCACAACGCAAAGAAAAACAGTACTGGAAGAACCGCCAATGCACGTCTCGACATAGAAACCTCCGGGCTGCGAGCGCTGTGGCTTTCCGGAACGAATTGTAGCACTGAAGCGTAACTTGAGTAACGTGTGCCGCCTTTTATCGCGTGCTAGGCTGCTTAGCATAGGCGGCAAAACGGCAACTGAACCAACAAGCCGGGTCGCAGGTGTGCGCGCCGGCACCTGTATCGTTTCCTCGACGGCACACGCCGAAAAGCTGCCCTAGACGAGAACGACGATACGCGCGATGCCACGGATTCCCATCCCAATGTTCCGGTTCGGACGCACCCCCGAACCGATCGAACCTCCGCTGCTGACCGGTTATGCGCCAGCACTTCCCCTGCAAGGCTTGCAATTGGGTGTGGATAACCTCCGCCATGACGTGCATTTAAGCCGTGGATTCGTGGAGAAGGCACGCTTGCACCTGGCGCGCCTGATTGCGCAGCACGGAAATGTGGAGGGACTGCTGGCTGCGGAAGCGCCGCAGGAGGGCCCCCCCAGCTACTTTGCCCGCGGCTCTACCCCTAGGGTTCCGCCTCGCCCTGAGCCCTCGGAACTAAAACCGCTACTGGCCGAGTTGCATCTGGGAGCATTGAATCGCGCCAAGGCGGGGGAAGGGCTTGCAGTGGACATGTTGGCGCGGGCGGCCATCCTCAAATTTTTGCGGGTGGAACTCGCGGCGCAGTTTGCCCAAATGCTGGAACGGTGCCGCATGCAACTGCGGAACTATGAAGGTATCCGCCACGAAAAGGCACTGGAGTACCGGGAGCGGGTATCGTCATTCCAGGTGCTGAAAAAGATTATTGTGCGCAAAGCGGGGCAGGAGTTGTTCCACACCCTGCGGGAGATCGAACGCGAAAGCTTGTCTCGTACCCGCCGCTCGCTGTTCGGCGCGCGGGCAGAGACGGAATACAAGCTCTTTCTGAATCCTTTGATTTTCAGCGAAGACGGCCGCGATGACTATCTGAACGCACAGCACTATTTCATGTTTGGCAACTTCGATCGCGATCCTGACCGTTTTCTTCATATTCGGAGGATTGTTTGCGACTTCCTGCGTTCGCTGGACCTCGGAGCTGAGGCCAATGACGAGTACACGCTGGACCGCTGGCTTAATGTGCCCGACAACGCGCAAGAACTGGTGGGAGATGGGAGCGAGGACGATTCCAGCCCTCAGAAGCGCTCGCAGAACGCGCGGCTGCAACTGTGGCTGGAGATTCTGGAGCGCGAAAAAGTAATGGATCACATCGTGGCGGGCTATGAAGTGCTGCCCCTGTTGCCCGAATACGCGCCGCGAATCAACGCGCAGCAATTGAAGAATGCCCTGATCTCGAAGGAAGAGCGTGTCCGGGTGGAGCGGCTGATCGAAGAGTATGGCAAGCTGTCCGCAGCCCGGCTGTATGCAGCGGTGGAGCGGGTGGAAAATTGCCGCGAGGCGGAACGGGCCAAGATAGCGGTGCGGTTTCTGCGCGATTTCCTGCGCTACCACCGCGATTTCCGCCGGCTGGGCGCGCTGAATGCGGCGATGGACAGCGCCAACCTCATCGGCAACGACAAAATGCGGGAGCTTTCGGCGATGAACGGCACGCTGTATGAATTCCTGCTGCGTGATGAGCACGTGGCCACGGAAGACAAGATCGTGCGGCATGTGGTTTTGAAAGCGGATGTGCGGGATTCTTCGCGGCTGACGCGATCGCTGCTGGAGAGGGGACTGAATCCGGCATCTTATTTCAGTCTGAATTTCTACGATCCGGTGAACAAGCTGCTGGCCAAGTATGGTGCGACGAAAGTGTTTCTGGAGGGAGACGCGATCATTTTGGCGCTGCTCGAGCGCCAGAACCAGCCGGCTATGGGCGTAGGCCGGGCCTGTGTGCTGGCGCGGGAGATTATTGAAATTGTCCGCGGCTACAACCAACTGCTGGAACGCGCCGGATTGCCAGCGCTGGAGTTGGGCATAGGCATCTCTTTCCAGGACTCGGCCCCGATGTATCTGTTGGATGGTGAGGACCGGATCATGATCTCCGATGCGCTGAATGAGAGCGACCGGCTGGCCTCGTGCAGCAAGCGGGTCCGAAAGAACATGAAGCGGGTGGAAGGCAGCTTTAATGTGTATGCTCTGCAAACTGCCAGCGACAACGACACCGCGGAAAACCCGGATGACTTTTTCTTGAGTTACAACGTGAACGGCATCCGCATGAGTGAAGCCGCGTTTCGCCAGTTGGGGCAGGAGATTTCACTGGAAGCGTGCCGGGTGGAACTGCCGCAGTTGTGGGGCAGCGAGGACTTTCGCCTGCATGCCGGGCTGGTGCCGCTGGGCGGAGATATCTTCCGCAAGATCGTGGTACGGGCCAGCCGGGTGCCGCAAATTGATCCGCGAGAATTTAGCTTGAAGCAATGGACGGAGCGCTGGTACTACGAAGTTTGCACCAATCCTGCGGTGTATGCGCCTGCCGAGGCGAAGGCGGCAGGCGCGAAATAGGAGCGGAAAGCTGGCTTTTGGCACTTAGCCGTCTGTCTTGAGTCCTCAGAATCCCATCACAGCTCCGCATCAACTTCACTGATGGTCCCAGCAGTCGTACGATCCTTTCGACTCCGCTCAGGGCAGGCTCTTCACAGCTATCGCTGTTCCAGGATGACAACGACCGAAGGCTCATTGCCAAGAGTTAAAAGCTGAAAGCTACTAGCGGAATGCCAATTGCTAAGTGCCGTTCCTACTGGCCGGCGCGCAGAGAAGGAACTAGAAGATTACCGGCGGCTTTTCTGCGGTCCGGCTTGTCTTGCTTATAGGCCAGATCAAGCGAACCGGCGGTGGTAGCGGAGGCTTCCGCCAGTGTGTTGGCTAGCTGGCGGAAAGAGCGGCCGATATCGCTGCTGTCCTGAAAGGCTACCGGAACGCCCTTATCAATGGCGGGAGCAATGGCCTGGTAGTTGTTGGGAAGTTTCCAAAGCAACCGGCAATCGGTGGCTTTTTCGACATCTTCGTCGGAAAAGCCAGGAATTTTTTTGTAGCGGTTCAGGACCAGACGGACGCGGTCGCGGCTGGCGCCCTCTTCCAGAAAGGGGCGAATCCGGCCAGCGCTCCAGAGGGAGACCACGTCGGTTTGCGCCACCAGCAAAACCGAGTTGGAAAGCTCGCAGAGCAGGCGGGCAATCCTGTCCACCCGGCCGGAGCAATCCACCACCACATAGCTGAAATGACTCACCAGAAGATCGAACAGCCGGGCGAGTTCGGCCGCGGTCGGTTCCAGAGACAAGGGCTGCGGCGGAGCGGCCAACAATTGGAGCCCGCCCTTGCACTCGGTCATCAAGCCGTCCAGCAGGGAAGTGTCAATGCGATGCAAATTTTGCAGAGCGTCGTAGACCCCGAACGCCGGGCGCACGTTCAGATGAAGCGCGCAGTGGCCCAGCGGAGCGAAATCCACGAGCAGTACCTTGCCGCGTGCTTCCTGCAGAGCGACGGCGGTGTTTACGGCGACGGTGGTTGCGCCAGAGCCGCCTTTGGCATTGGCAACGCTAAATACGCGGGCACGGCCGGCAGTAGCGCGCGCCTTGATCCGTGACGCCGCAAAACGGTTCAGGGCTTCGGCAATGGCTTCCGCAGGAGCATTCCGTTCCAAATATTCATTCGCGCCCACGCGCATGCTGGCGACGATGGTGTTGGGCCGATGCATTTCGCCAATGGCGAATAAGGCTACGTCATTGGTGGCGGAGTGGATCAACTCCAAAGTGGTGAGCGCTCTCTCTTCGGCCTGCGGGTCAATATCCACGACCACAACTTCAGCGTGCACGTCCTGAATCTGGCGCAGTATCGAATCACTCGGACCCATGGGGAAGCCAAAGTGGCTAAACACGATCTGTCCGGCCTGGGTGCTCTCCAGGCGGTTCTGGAGCATGGACAGTCGATCTCGATCCTCAGCGAGGAGAGCTACGGCTACGCCGGGCATGAAAGAGGCCTCATGATTACTAAAAACTCCGGTAAGAGCATGTTAAGAATGGAACAAGGTTGAGCCAAGTGACTTTGGTACCTCCCGCCTGACCTGCACCAACACTTTTCTCGCCTTGCGGGCGAGATTGCGGGTGAAGGCCTGGAGAAGCTGAATAATTCAAGAGATTCCGCAAATCGTACAGCAAGTGTCGCTGCTCGACCAAATCATATTTTATGTAAAAGGAGCAGAATTGGGAAGGTGACCAAAGCTACAAAACCCGCGTCCTGCAAGGGAGACAAAACATGAAGATATCCACCAGCCGCCGCTGGTCAGGGAAGCACAGGAGTGGCCGAATGAAAGCCCCGCCCCGGTACGCCTGCTTTTTGCTGGGGAGCGGACTGGGCGGCGACCGTGACCGCCCGAAAAGACTCAGACCGGTGGGTCAGCGACTCCGGTTCGGGCAGGAATTCATATCCTTCGAGCCGCACGGCCACACCACGAGCCATTCCACCTGACGGGGGCGCGACCCGGACAACCTTGCCGCGGCAACGGACCCGCATGGTTTCCGCGAGGGTGATTTCCGAAGGCATGAGGAACGTGAGCTCGACCGCATCGGCCTTCGCCAGCGGCAAATCGGTATAGAACAGGACTCCGCGAGCGCTCAAATCCTGGGTGTAGCCGGAACTTTCGCGGTCGGCGCCAGCCAAGCGGACGGAGACTGGTAGATGCAAAGCGAAACGTTGCGTGGGCCGTCGCTCAAAGCGAACCTGTTCACTGTTCATCGCATCCTCCTGGCACTTGCGGGGCCCACGGTAACTCGCGGCATAGTACCTGGAAGCGGAAACACAATCGGCTCTTGGTCGAACCGCTGTGTTCGCTTGCCATCTATATTGAGGAATTAAGCGCTACGTGTTTTACCCCGCGGCGCTGGTGAAACTGTATCGCAAAGAGGAGACGTTGAGGAAGTTGGCGAGTTGGTGACGTGAGAAGTTAGAACCTAAGGGATGCACGCACTCGGCGGCGGAAAAGAATCGAAAAGTTGCCCAAGACCATCTGTAAGAAAGATTAAAAGTGTCAGACACTAGTATTTCAAAAGTAAACTCTGGGCGGCCGGTCAACCAGGACTCCCCAGGGGATAACAGGTTCCGATCTCTGCCCGCGACCCTGCGCGCCTTGCAGCATCGTAATTTTCAGCTTTTCTTCAGCGGACAACTGATCTCACTCACCGGCACGTGGATGCAAACCATTGCCGAAGCCTGGCTCGTGTACCGCTTGACGGGTTCGTCGTTGCTGCTGGGAACGGCTGGATTTTGCAGCCAGTTTCCCGTGTTTCTAGTGGCGCCGTTGGGAGGTATTGTGGCCGACCGCCACAATCGCCAGCGCGTAGTGATCGGCACACAGATCGCTTCCATGATCCTGGCGTTGATGCTCGCTATTCTCACGCTCACCGGACAGGTGCGGGTATGGCAGGTTTTCACTTTGGCAGCGTTGCTGGGCGTGGTGAATGCCTTCGATATTCCCGCGCGGCAGTCGTTCTTAGTGGATATGGTGGGCAAAGAAGACTTGATGAACGCGATCGCGCTGAATTCGTCCATGTTCAACGCAGCGCGTATTGTGGGTCCGGCGATCGCTGGAATTCTAGTGGCGAAAATTGGCGAGGGTTGGTGTTTCTTCGCCAATGGGGTTAGTTACATCGCGGTCATCATCGGATTGATGATGATTCGGGTGCAGCGTCCCGCCCAATTGGCGTCTTCCGCTTCGCCGATGGCGCACATCATGGAAGGTTTTCGCTTCGTACAGCACACGCGGCCCATCCTGGCTTTATTACTTTTGCTGGGCCTGGTCAGTCTGGTGGCGATGCCCTACACCGTGCTCATGCCGGTCTTTGCCGACAGAGTTTTGCACGGAGGCGCGCGCGGCCTGGGAATTCTGATGGGTGCAACCGGAGTGGGAGCGTTGTTGGGCGCGCTGACTTTGGCTTCCCGCAGCGGCGTGCGCGGTTTGGGAAAGTGGGTGGCAGTCTCCTGCGGAGGTTTCGGACTGTTTCTGTCCCTGTTTGCCTTCTCGCGGATATTCTGGCTCTCCGCTGCGATCCTGCTGCCGGTAGGGTTCTGCATGATGCTGCAGATGTCTTCTTCCAACACGCTGATTCAAGCCATGTCGCCCGACCAACTGCGTGGCCGGGTGATGGCGGTGTACTCCATGATGTTCATGGGACTCGCGCCCTTTGGAGCATTATTCGGCGGAGCCCTGGCCGACCGGCTGGGCGCGCCGCGTACGGTAGCGATGGGTGCGGTTGCGGCCATCGGCGGCGCGGTCTTGTTCTATCGGTATTTGCCGAAGATTCGCGTAGAAGCGCGGCGGCTGATCATCGCACAGACTGCGGTCGGCGGAGAGTCGGTGCAGGAGAGGACGGCGCGGGTGGTGGAGGACTAGGCAGACATAGCGTCGGCTGTCATCGTTGACAAAGAAAGGCACCTAGCAGTTTTAATGGTGTCTATTCGACGAGAATGTGGTTCCGTGCTACTCCAGAAAGCCTAACTGCTCTCTCTTAATGATCTGAAGAGTGTGCCAGGCCCGTATCAACTGATGCCGTTCGGTATAGTGACCAGTCTGAGTTCGCAATTCGTGAAGCCGGGTGACAACCGCAGCCTGTGCAACTTCGATTCTCTCGAACAGCGGGGCAAGCTCCGTCTCCAGGACGGCGGCTTGATACTGCGGTTGCCATTGCGGATAGCTAAGACCACCGTTGCTCTTGATCAACTGCCGCTCTTGCGCTAACAACTGGTCAGGGTCGGGTTCGTCGGCCGGAAGCGGAAAGGATGCGGGGGCAATCACGGCGGAATGCTCCCCGCAGATCATCTGCAAATACTCATCATCGCATGGGCGACTAAAGCCCTGAATGGGGTACGCACAACGCGCCGAGACTGGGTTTAGCCGGGACAGATGATTCCACGACCGTTCCCACCTCAGTACCTCCTCACATTTTCCTTCCGACCACAACCGGGCAGCGATTTCTCCGAACACCGCAACCCGGTTTTCTCCTCCCCCCACGGTGGCGCTAGTTCTCCTAATCGCGCTTTCCAAAATCTTGGAGATGCGGGCTTCGTCGAACTTGCCGTCGGACATCCCAGCCGACAAGACGTCCGCAACATCCACCGGGAGATAGCGCCCCTGCTCGGTGGCGGCGGTCATGCCTTGGTCGCGCATACGGAACCGCCCGGCCAGCGCGGCTAAGTGCTTCTTGGTCGCGACGTAGATGGCTCCGTCGCCTTTTTCCAGTGCGCCACGAAGAAGGTTCTCGATTCCATCCGCTAGGGAATCGTCATCGGAGTAGAACTGGACGTCGTGGTCGCGGTGACCGAAGGAAGGGAATGGCGGCAGCGATGAGAGGCCCGAGGGTGGGTGCATGAGAGGGTTCCTCCGCCAGCACCGATACTATCTGAATGCTCGCGGCAAAGCGAAAGAGAATTATGGGCGGTAGTGTCCCAATTTGATTGATCCGGAACTCTGTGCCATTTGCGACTCTTCTTTGCGAACTTTGCGGTTAAAGACTTTGAGCGGTTCGCCAGTAAGGAACAGCCTTTGACCGCAAAGAATGCAGAGAATTCCCGGCAAGAGTTCGCGAAGGAACCGGCACGGACAGATTAGGACACTATCTTCTTACGAAAATCACTGTCAGCGGTTCGAGCGAAATTCCTGAATCGCTTCCAGCATCGAGCTGTGGGCGATGGGCGCGGGAGCGAAGGTCAAGATCAGCAGCGCCAGACCGAGAACGGACAGCCAGCGGCGGGAACGGTTTAGCTCCGGCCATTCGGGCACCATGGGATGACGCAGTCCGCTTAATGCCAGCAGCACTGCCCACATCAGCCAGCCCAGCCAGAAATAAATTGCCAGCGGAAGCAGAGCAAGAATCGTAGCCCGGGAAACGAAACGGTGCGCGCGCGGTGCGAGCGAGAAGACGATGTGTCCGCCATCCAGTTGCCCTCCGGGAAGCAGGTTCAGAGCTGTGGCGAACATTCCCAGCCACGCGGCCACGGCCACGGGATGCAATTCGAGTTGCGCCAGGGGGAGAGCCGCTGCGCCGTGAGCCAGTCCCAGGGCCGCAAGCAGACCATGCGCGACGTAGAAGATGAGCGGGAGCCCCAATTGAATCTGGTCGGAGGACGAGACTGCGGACGCGGGTTGGGACAATCCGAGAGAACAGAACAGCATGATGACGGCGACGACGAATCCTGCGATCGGTCCGGCGATGCCGATATCAAACAAATCCGAGCGCGAGCGGATGGGCGCACGAATACGAATGAACGCCCCCAACGTTCCGAAAAGCGTGGGGAAGGGAATGAAAAACGGCAGCGTGGCGCCCACGCGATAGCGGCTGCAATACAGATAGTGTCCCATTTCGTGCGCAAAAAGAATGAGCATCAGCGTGAACGAAAAGGGGATGCCCAGCCACAGGTGCGAAGAGCGCAACGCCCAGCTCAGGGGGAAAATCTTGAGGCTGTCGTAGCCGGTGTAGAACACCGGCAGATTATGCAGGAAGTTGAACTCCATGCGCGCGCCCACCACGAGCGTGGTAAAGATGGTCGCGAGAAATAAGAGAATGTGAATCCAATAGCGCTGCTTCAGCGGGCGGACGACGAAAACTTCAATGGAACGAGAAAACTCCGAGACAGAAGGAACTGGGGGAATGGGGTCAGACATTAAATCTCGTTGGGCGACGATAACCTGTTACCGCATGCAGAATTCGGGCGGACGGGGCAACGTCCGACGGCCAGCGAGCATGCCCTGAGCCTGCCGAAGGGACGCCGGCACTGCCTAGTCTATGGACTGCAACTCCTTGCCCGGCTTAAAGCGCACTGCTTTGCCTGGCGGAATGGACACTTCCGCGCCGGTACGCGGATTGCGTCCGATACCGGTCTTGCGCGGGCGCACATTGAACACGCCAAAGCCGCGCAGTTCAATACGGTCGCCCTTGCCGAGCGCATTCTTCATGCTCTCGAAAACAGTTTCCACGGCCAGTTCGGCCTTGGTTTTGGTGATACCGGTCTTATTGACCACTTCGTTGATAATGTCCAGCTTAATCACAGGTGACTCCCCGCGTAGCGGAATCGCGACAGCCCATCAAGTGCTTGATGCTAAGGGAGATAAGGGAGATTGTCAACGGCACGATTTCTCCCGTAAGATGGCGAGACTCACTGTCGTCAGTACTTCAGTCATCAGTCCTCAGGAAAAGCGAACCTTGGCTCGCGCCGGAAGAGGATTTCCTGACGACTGAAAACTGACGAATGGAGACTGCATCCACCGAGGAGACCCATGTTGAAGAGTGACCGCTGGATCCGCAAGATGGCCCGCGAACGTGACATGATTAACCCGTTTTCTGAGAAGCAGGTTCGCGAGGGAGTGGTCTCCTACGGCCTTTCTTCCTACGGCTATGACCTGCGCGTGGCCGATGAGTTCAAGATTTTTACCAACGTCAACAGCACCGTCGTGGATCCCAAGCACTTCGACGAGCGGTCCTTCGTCACGGTGCGCTCGGACGTCTGCATTGTGCCGCCGAATTCCTTTGCCCTGGCGCGGTCGGTTGAATATTTCAAGATTCCTCGTGAGTGTCTGACAATTTGCGTAGGCAAATCCACGTATGCCCGCTGCGGGATTATCGTGAACGTCACCCCCTTCGAACCCGAATGGGAAGGCTTTGTAACGCTGGAAATCTCCAACACCACGCCGCTACCCGCGCGCATTTACGCCAACGAGGGCTTGTGCCAGATTATTTTCTTCCAATCGGATGAAGTCTGCGAAGTGAGCTATGCCGATCGCAAGGGGAAGTACCAGTCGCAGAAGGGAATTGTGCTGCCGAAGCTGTAGGGGCGGTTGGAGGTCATTGTTGTGCTTGTAGTCGAAACAAACCGAGGTTGCCCCACTCTCGCGTTCTTTGCGAGGGTGGGCAAGTTCATCCGTCACATCGCCCTCGTCAGTAGTAAACGTACTATCTCTCTATGCCGAC
>Ga0182030_10023917_pt1 | contig 11263 bp, 10 predicted proteins | sample 812S3MmetaG_FD_121299 | JGI IMG/M metagenome (GOLD analysis project Ga0182030, IMG submission 121299) | Permafrost microbial communities from Stordalen Mire, Sweden - 812S3M metaG (Illumina Assembly) | ecosystem: Environmental > Terrestrial > Soil > Wetlands > Permafrost | place: Sweden...
CAATACAACATGGGTCTGTCGGAGCGTCGCGCGCGCGTCGTGGCCGCCGAACTGGTCCGCGACGGCGTGCCACAGAGCGCGATTTCCATGCATGCCGAAGGCGACACCAAACTCCTGGTGCCGACCGGTCCCGGCGTGCGGGAACCGCAGAACCGCCGCGTCGATATCGTCTTCCACTGACGCGGCGCCTGACGAAGGCGTCGCCCAGGACCACCATCGCGTTCCACGTGCCCCGGCGCGCGTTATGCGCTATGCTCCGGCCATGACCGATGAGTCTCACATCCTGGTGGTCGAGGACGACGCCCGCCTGCGCGACCGCCTCGCGCGCTATCTGACCGGCGAGGGCTTCCGGGTCACCGCCGCCCCGGATGCCGCCGACGCGCGCGCCCGCATGCGGGGGATCAGCCCTGACCTGCTGGTGCTGGACGTGATGATGCCCGGCGAGAGCGGCCTCGACCTGACCCGTTCCCTGCGGGAGGAGCAAGGCAACGACCTCCCCGTCCTGATGCTGACCGCCCGCGGCGCGCCCGAGGACCGGATCGCCGGGTTCGAGGCGGGCGCCGACGACTACCTCCCCAAGCCGTTTGAACCCCGCGAACTCGTGCTGCGTATTCGGGCCCTGCTGCGGCGTGCTCCGTCGCAACCAGCGCCGGCGCCGGAGCCGGCGGGTCCCGTCCGCATCGGCACCGCGACCTTCGACCTGGATCGCGGCGAACTCATCGGCCCCAACGGTCCCATCCGGCTGACCGGCGGCGAAGCGGCTTTGCTGACCGCGCTCGCCACAAGGCCGGGCGAGATCCTGTCGCGGGAGGACATCGCGGCGGCGCTCGGCACCGACGACGCCGGGGAACGCGCGGTCGATGTCCAGGTCACCCGCCTGCGCCGCAAAATCGAGGCCGACCCGCGCGAACCACGCTTCCTGCACACCGTGCGCGGCCGCGGCTATGTGCTGAAGCCGGGCGTCTAGATGCGCGCCCGGGTGCCCGGGATGAACCTGTTGAAGCGGCTGATGCCGAGGTCGCTGCTCGGCCGCAGCCTGCTGATGATCCTGCTCCCGCTGGTGGCGCTGCAGGCGGTGACGTTCCAGATATTTTACGGCAGCCATGTGGACATCGTGTCCCGCCGGCTGACCGCCGCCATCGCCGGGGAAATCGCTCTCACCACGCAGTTGCTGGACCGCTTTCCCGGGCAACGAAACCATGACTGGATCCTGGCCAGCGCGCGGCAACGGCTCGGACTGGAGATCACGCTAGACCCCGGCGTCAGGCTGACCAACCCGCGCAGCACCAACATTCTCGGCCCGATGGACGACGATCTGGAGGTCGCGTTGAACCAGGCTTTCGACGCGCCGTTCTCGATGGACTGGACGTCGGACCCTCGGTCGGTGCTGATCAGCATTCAGGTCGCCGACGGCGTCGTGCATGTCGTCGCGCCCAGAAAACGATTGTACTCGACGACGATCTATCTGTTCGTTCCCTGGGTCGCCGGTACCGCCCTCCTGCTGTTCGGTGTCGCGGCGCTGTTCATGCGCAATCAGGTGCGCGGCATTCGCCGTCTCGCCCGTTCCGCGGAGGCGTTCGGTCTGGGCCGCGAAATCCCGCCGATCCGGCCCGAAGGCGCGACCGAGGTTCGCCAGGCCGCCGTCGCGTTCAACCGCATGCAGGACCGCATCCGCCGCTTCCTGGCGCAACGGACCGAGATGCTGGCCGGCGTTTCGCATGACTTGCGCACGCCGCTGACCCGTCTGCGGTTGGCGCTCGCCATGCTGCCAAAGGATGCGGCATGGCGCGAAGACGTCACCGAAATGACCGACGACGTCGAGGAAATGGAACGGATGATCAGCGGTTACCTCGCCTTTGCTCGAGGCGAGGGGACAGAGCAGGCCAAACCCATCGACCTGTCCGTCATGCTGGCCGATGTCGCGACGGCGGCGCGGCGCGGTGGTGCGAATATCGAGATCAATGTGCCGGAATCGTTGACCGTGTCGCTGCGCGCCGACGCTGTGCGCCGCGCGATCACCAACCTGGTGGACAACGCCCGCCGCCACGCGACACGGGTCATGCTGTCGGCGGTGCCACGCGGACGCTCGGTGCTGGTGAACGTGGACGATGACGGGCCGGGCATCGCGGCGGAACAGCGGGAGGATGTGTTCCGCCCGTTTCAAAGCGGTTCGACAGGGGGCACCGGCCTCGGTCTGACGATCGCCCGGGACATCGTGCGGGCGCATGGCGGGGATATTTCGCTGGAGGATTCTCCGTTGGGCGGCTTGCGCGCGCGGGTGCGCCTGCCGGTTTGACGACGGCCGCGCTGACGCATGTTTTTTATCGCGTATGCAACCGCGTCACGACCATCGACGATTCTCTTCCCGTCATCACCGGGCGCTGGCGAGGCCGAAAGTCTCAGCGATGATCGATAGGGGTCGGGAAGGTCTCCCTCCCCGCCCTCCGAACCGGTTCTCCCGCACACGGCTCTCCGGTCGCTGGCTTCCTCATCGGAAGTATCTCGCTGCTCCATGGGCCGTCTGAAGGGTGAATAACCCGTGCTTCGCGAAGAAGGCATTGGTCCATTTCCGATGATCGGCCTCGCGACGGCCGCGGCCGGGACGCTTTTCCCGCATACGCGGGATCGCGCGGCCGCCGCCGGACGCGGCCGTCTAGCCTCCGGAACAGGCGCGGTCTCGCGTGATTGAAGGGAACCAAACCATCCCCGCGGCATCGGGTTGATGTCGGCGATGATCCGCCCAAGGCTGTCAGGAAGTCGAACCCCTGGGAAAGCCCCTCACCAGTTGTCCCCAGGCAACCGTCAGCCATGCTCGGAAAGTTGATGGCGCGAGGGGATCCCGTCGTCTGGCGCCTCGCTTCGCCAACGGCTATATCAGGCGCGCGAATCGCGATGTCCCGCATGGGACGCCGCGCGAGGCGCGGCCCTGTGGGCGCGCGAATGGGGGAGACCAGCCGCTTGCAACTGAGTTCTGTCACGCGGTTTCTCACCGCTGCTCTCCTGACGATTCTTTGTGTGAACGCCGCCGTCGCGCAGCCCGCCCCGGCGCCAAACGCTCCGACGCCAACCGCTCCACAGGCCAGTCCTGGGCCGGCGCCCGGTTCGCGTCTGGGCGCCGGTGTGATTCAGGCGATCAACGTGGTCGGCAACCGGCGGATCGAGGCGGGGACCATCCGATCCTACATGCTGGTCCGGCCCGGCGACCCGTTCGACCCGGACCGGCTGGATCGCAGCGTGAAGACGCTGTTCTCCACGGGCCTGTTCCAGGACGTCCAGCTCAGCCGCCAGGGCGACGTGCTGATCGTCTCCGTCGCGGAAAATCCGCTGGTGAATAAAGTCGCGTTCGAGGGCAACAAGAAAGTCAGCGACGACCAGATCAAGCCGGAAATTCAGACCCGTCCACGCGCCGTCTACACCCCCGGCATGGTCGAGTCCGATCGCCAGAAAATCCTCGACCTCTACGCCAAGAAGGGCAATTTCGACGCGACGGTCGAGCCGCGGATCATCCGCCAGGATCAGAACCGGGTCGATGTGGTGTTCCAGATCACCGACGGACCCTCGGCCCTGATCAGCAAGATCGCCATCGTCGGCAACCACGCGTTCAGCGAGAGCCGCTTGATCGAGGCGATCAGCTCCCGCGAATCCCGCTGGTGGCGGTTTCTGTCCAGTTCCGACCAGTACGACCCGGAGCGGCTGAACTACGACAAGGAACTGCTGCGGCGCTTCTACCTCAAGAATGGCTACGCGGACATTCAGGTGCTCGACGCCAGCGCTGAATTGTCGCCGGACCATAAGGGCTTCTTTCTCACCTTCGCGGTGAAGGAGGGGGAGCGTTATAAGCTCGGCACCACGACGCTCACCTCGCAGATCAAGGGTGTTACCCCGGCCGATCTGGCCAACGTGATCGATCTGCGCGAGGGCGACTGGTACGACGGCGACGCCATCGGCCGCGCCGCCGACGCGATCGAGGACTTCATCCATAACAAAGGCTACGCGTTCGTCGAGGTGAAGCCTCGGATCAAGAAGAACGTGGACAAGCACACCGTCGATATCCTGTTCGAGGTGGGCGAAGGGCCGCGCGTGTTCATCGAGCGCATCGATATCACCGGCAACACCCGCACCAAGGACAAGGTGATCCGGCGCGAATTCCGGCTGGCCGAAGGCGACGCCTTCAACGCCGAGCTGATCCGCAAGACCCGCACGCGGCTGAATGACCTTGGCTACTTCGGCGGCGTGGAGATCACCACGGCGCCCGGCTCGGCCCCGGACAAGGCGATCATCACCACGAGGGTCGCCGAAAAGGCCACGGGCGAGTTGAGCTTCGGCGGCGGTTATTCGACGGACGCCGGGGCGCTGCTGGATATCGGGCTCGCCGAGCGCAACATGGTGGGCACCGGCATCGACGCCAGCATCAACGGCGTGCTCGCGCAGCGGCGCAGTTCGGTCAATCTGTCGGTGACCGATCCGTATTTCCTGGATCGCAATCTCGTGGCCGGCTTCGACCTGTTCCTGATCCAGACCAACTACCTGGGCACCGAGCCGTATGACGAGAAGCGCTTCGGTGGCGATCTGCGCATCGGTTACGACTTCAACGAGCATCTGCGCCAGGTCTGGAGCTACACGATCGTCGATCGCGACGTGTTCGACGTCGTCTCCGGGTCGAGCCCGTTGATCACCAACCAGGCCGGCTGGACGCTGTTGTCGCAGATCAGTCAGGTGATCACGCTGGATTACCGCGACAGCCGGACTTACCCGCACAGCGGTTGGGCGGTGAACGTCGGCACCGACTACGCCGGTCTTGGCGGCAGCGTGGACTTCGTCCGGGCCAATATCGACACGGCTTACTACATCCCGCTCGACCGGATGTTCAACGACGACCAATGGGGCATCAAGCTGTCGGCCGGCGCGGGCTATATGGTCGAGTTGCCGGGCGGCAAAGACCTCATCATCGACCGGTTCTTCCTTGGCGGCGACAATTTGCGCGGCTTCGAAACCGGGGGCGCCGGGCCGCACGACGCCAATACGGGCGATCCTCTGGGCGGCCGGTTCATTTGGACCGAGTCGCAGGAGTTGCGGTTCCCGCTGCCCGCGGTGCCCAGGGATATCGGATTGACCGGGCGGGCTTTCATCGACGTCGGCGCGTTGTCGCAGGCGTCGTTCCCCGGCGGCAGTTGCCCGAACTGCGGACCGATTTCGATCTCCGCCTCAGCGGCGCCTCGCATCGGCGCCGGCGTTGGGATATCGTGGAAAACACAATTCGGGCTGATCAACATTGACCTGGCGCCATTCGTGATTAAACAGCCCCACGACCAGACGCAGATTTTCCGCTTTGGCTTCGGCACGAGGTTCTAGTGATCCAAAACCACCTGGAAGCAGCGCGCACCACGATCGCGCGTATTTCGTTGATGCTTGTGCTCGCGGCAGCGCCGCTGACCGGATACGCGCAATCCGGCAATGGCTGGTTCGTGCCCGACCAGGCGAAGCCCAACGCGGCGCCCGCCGCGAAGCCGGGGGCGGCGACGACAGGGTCGCGCCAACCGGCCGATACCAGGGCGACGGCCACGGGTAGTGGTGGCGGGCAGGCAATCGCCCCGCCGCCGATCGGGCCCGCCGAGGGAATGGGGCCATTGGTCGATCAGCAAGCGCCGTTGCCGCCGCTGCAGGCGACACTGCCGCCGATGCCGGAGATCCCCTCGATCCCCAAAGGCTCACCCACCCCCGCCGCCATCGTGGGCATTCTGTCGGTGCCGGACATTCTGCGGGTGTCCGCCGCCTACCAGCAAGCTGACAAAGAACTCGCCGCCCGTCGCAACAAGATCAACGAAGACGGCCAGAAGGAACAGAACGCCCTGCGTGAACTGGGCCAGACCTTCGCCAATGAGCGCGCCAAACTCACGCCCGAGCAAATCCGCGCTCGTGAGAAAGAATACGCCGACCGGGTCAACGACTCGCGTCGGGCGTTCAGTGAGCGGGCCCGGATCGTTCAGGAAGCCGGCCAGTACGTCATGGCGCAGATCGAACGGGTGATCGAGACGGTGGCGCAGCAGGTCGCTGCCTCGCGCGGGGTGAACCTGGTGCTGAACCGCGCTCAGGTGCTCGGCACGACCGCCGATTTCGACCTGACCCCGCAGGTCGCCGATGTCGTCAACCGGATCCTGCCAACCGTGGTGATCCCGCCGGACGGTGTCTCGCCGTCCACGTTCAACGTGCCTGTGGCAGGCCCGCGAGTCAGCGCGAAGCCCGAGGCAGCGCCAGCCGCGGCGAAGAACTGAGTTGGCGTGACGCATGAGGCCGAATTCGGGGAGATCGCTGGCAGTGGCGGCATGGCTGGCGACCCCCGTTTCTTCCTGCGCACCGGCCCGCACAGCCTGGCGGCGGTGGTCGATGCCGCCCAGGCCGAGGCGCCGCCGCGACGGTTGATGTTTCGGGGGGTGGCGCCGCTGTCCGTCGCGGAAGCCGCCGACGTCAGTTTCCTCGATAACCGCAAATACCTGTCCGCGCTGGAGAGCACCCGGGCCGGCGCGGTCATCGTTCATCCAGACTTCGCCGATAAGGTGCCCACCACCGCGGTACCCGTCGTTTCCTCCGAGGTCGCCGCCGCCTGGGCGCGCGTCGCGGCGCTGTTCCATCCGCTGCCGCCCGCGGTGCCGGGCGTGCATCCCACGGTCGTGATCGGCGCGGAAGCCCAGATTGATCCGACCGCCGAGATCGGGCCGCTGGCCGTGATCGGGGCGCGGGCGGTAATCGGCAAACGCACGCGGGTCGCTCCGTTCGCGCTGATCGGGGACGGCGTGGTGATCGGCGACGACTGCCGGATCGGCGGGCATGTCAGCATCTCCCACGCGCGGATCGGCGATCGGGTTTATCTGTATCCCGGGGCGAGGATTGGGCAGGAGGGATTTGGTTTCACCGTCACGGCCGAAGGTTTTCTGACCGTCCCGCAACTGGGACTGGCGATCATCCATGACGACGTGGAAATCGGCGCCAACTCGACCGTCGATCGCGGCGGACTGACCGATACGATCATCGGGGCGGGCACCCGCATCGACAATCTGGTGCAGATCGCGCATGGCACGCAGCTTGGCCGGTGTTGCGTCCTGGCGGGCCAGTCGGGCATCGCGGGGTCCACGATCGTCGAGGATTTCGTACTGGTGGGCGGGCAGGCGGCGGTGGCCGGGCACATCACGATTGGCCGCGGCGCCAAACTGGCCGCCCGAGCCGGGATTATGCAGGACGTGCCCGCGGGCGCCGAGATGGGAGGCACCCCTGGACAGCCGATCCGGGCCTGGATGCGCGAGGTCGCCTGGCTGCGCCGGGTGACACGCGGGCAGGGATGGGGCAAAACCCCCGGCAAGAAGACGGGCCCGTAGCAAAATGGCCAAAGGGAAGGCGGATTGAGCACCATGGACGAATCGGCACCGAACGATGCGAAAACCGCGGGCGGCGTGGTGGTGCCGAATGGCGGCGTCGTCGATATCAAAGGGATCATGACCGCCATCCCGCATCGCTACCCTTTTCTGCTGATCGACCGGATGGTCGACGTGGTAGTCGGTGAGTCGGCCACGGGCATCAAGAACGTTTCGGTCAACGAACCGTTTTTCGCCGGCCATTTTCCCAATCATCCGGTCATGCCCGGCGTCCTGATCATCGAGTGCATGGCGCAGACTTCGGCGGTTCTTGTGGTCACGACTCTGGGCTCCGAGGCGGCCGGCAAGGTCGTCTATTTCATGTCCATCGACGGCGCGAAGTTTCGCCGCCCGGTGATGCCGGGCGATCAAATGCGGGTGGAGGTGACGCGGAAGCACCGCCGAGGCCCGGTCTGGAAGTTCCAGGGTGTCGCCAAAGTCGATGGTGTCGTCGTGGCCGAGGCGGTGTATTCGGCGATGATCATGAACCGCGCGGCGCCGATCTGACTGTGGAACTTTAACGGAATTCGCCGCGTTTTCCGTTCCGGATCGCCATCATCGTGCCCGAAATATCGGGCAACAATGATTGAGTTGGGCGAAACCCGGAATAACACTAGGGTTTCGTGCCAAATGAGTTTCTCGCGCGGACGGAACAGATCGATATGGATGCGATGCCAGATGTTATATTGCCGCGGCCGATCGGCGTGACCATTCATCCGTCCGCGTTGGTCGATCCCGCCGCCGTATTGGGTCGAGATGTGCGAATCGGACCATTTTGCATCGTCGGTCCGGACGTAACGATCGAGGACGGGGTGGAGCTGGTGTCTCACGTCGTGGTCGATGGTCACACGGTGATCGGCGCGGGCGTGATTTTGTTTCCGTTCTGCACCGTTGGCCTCGCGCCGCAGGACCTGAAATACAAAGGCGAGCCGACGCGGTGCGAAATCGGCGCGCGCACGCAAATCCGCGAGCATTGCACGATCCATCGCGGCACGGCGACCGGACGTGGAACGACCTCGGTCGGCGCCGATTGCATGCTGATGGCGGTGGCGCATGTCGCGCATGATTGCCGTCTGGGCGAGCACGTGATCGTCGCCAACAATGTGGTAATGGGCGGGCATGTGTCGATCGGCGACCACGCGGTGATCGGCGGGTCGGCGGCGATCCATCAGTTCGTGCGCATCGGCCGCGCGGCGATGATCGGCGGCGTGTCGGGCGTCGAGGGCGACGTGATCCCGTTCGGCAGCGTGATCGGCAACCGCGCCCGGTTGGCGGGGCTGAACGTTGTTGGCCTGAAACGCCGTGGCTTCGAGAAAGCCGCCATCATGAGCCTGCGGGCGGCGTTCAAGACGCTGTTCAAGGATGAGGGCGTGTTCGCTCGGCGGCTGGAAGAAACCCGCGGATTGTATGGCGAGGATCCGCTGGTGGCCGAGGTGCTGGCGTTCATCGATGGCGAGAGCCATCGGGGGCTGATCCGCGCGGAGTAATGGCGCGTTGGAACGTGGACGATAATTTATTTTGGCGTTTATGCGTTCATAACGCGCTGAAATCACGAATAACCTTGGACTCCTTCGAACGGAATTGATGAAAGATAAATTGCAATTCCGTTGCGATCCGCCAGCAAATTAAGGACTGTGGCCGCACGAGGGAAGGTGCGGTGCCAAATGAAAGCATCTCATAAGATCCAGGCAATTTTCTGCGTCGCCGGCACGGTGCTGATGTTCGGCGCGAGCGACGCCTGGGCTGGTTACACATTCACAACTTTCGACGTTTCGACGCAGCTTGGCGGCTTGTTGGGTTTCACGAATGCAACCGGCGTCAACAACGCGGGCCAGGTGGTTGGCTTCATCGGCCCAGCGAATAACGCGGGTGCCTCTGTCTCGCCATCGGGTAGCAACGGGTATGATGGGTTCATTGATAACGGCGGCACTTTCACACAAATCGACGTGCCGGGTGCCCAGCCTCAGACGACGGAAGTGTCGGGGATCAACAACAGCGGGCAGATCACCGGAACATTCATCGACTCCGGCCCAGGCACACCGCACGGGTTCGTGACCAGTGGCACCGCGTATACTAACCCCACTAACTACACTCAACTCGACGCACCGTCCGCCACGGTCGGAAATAGCATTGGAATCACCAACGCATTTGGCCTTAATAATTCGGGGACGGTGGTTGGCGGCACCGGGAGCGTCAACGGATTGAACGGTTTCAGCTATAATACGAGCAGTCAAACGTTTACCGCGGTGAACGTTTCGCCGGCGTTGGCCGAGAGCAACTCAACCCAGGCGCAGGGCGTGAACGACGCTGGTCACATCGCTGGTTACTTCATCGGCAATGACGGGCAGTTGCATGGCTTCATCGATAGCGCCGGTAATTTCGTCCAACTGGACGCGCCGTTCGCGACGGTCGTCGATACGAATGGCACGCATGGCGGCAGCACCTATGCCATGGGCCTGAACAACTCCGACGACGTGGTCGGCTATGTTTATGATGGTCTGGGGAACATCCACGGCTTCGTCGAGGACCGCGGAGTCTTCACGGAGATCGACGTGCCACCGGGCGCCGATGCATTCGGTACCGATCCGTACGGGACCGAAGTGCTCGGAATCAACGACGGCGGCGAACTGGTCGGCATTTACAACGACGACGCTGGCACCCACGGCTTCATCGCGACTCTGAATGATGCACCGGAGCCGGCGTCACTGGCGCTTCTGGGCTTCGGGATTCTGGGCTTGCTGACCGTTTACCGCGGCCGCGTGGTCAGAGGCTGCTGATCAGCGTCGCCCACTTGTCCAGAATCGGCAGCACAACATCCTCCTTCGCGGCCGGCAGGCTGATCACGATGCGGACAATCCCCACATCGCGGTAGCGTTTCAGCGTGTCGGGATCTTCAGTCGAGCCGAATAGCGAAATCGGGAAGGTCGCCGGATCGCGTCCGGCTTCGGTCAGCATCTCGCGGAACTTTGGAACGTAGTCGAACACATCGCCATACTGCGTTGCCCTTCCGGCCAGCGGAATCCAGCCGTCGCCGTAACGGACGGCGCGCCGCGCGGCATAGGGGAACGCGCCGCCAATGATAACCGGCGGGTGCGGCTTTTGGACCGGCTTGGGCCACGTCATCATCGGATCGAAATTGACGAACTCGCCGTGATACTCGGCTTTCGATTTGGTCCAGATTTCTTTCATCGCTTCGATCCGTTCCCGCACCAGTTTGTGGCGGGTGGCGAACACGGTGCCGTGGTTCTCCATCTCGTCCTGATTCCAGCCGTTGCCGACACCGAACAAAAACCGGCCGGCGGAGACCTGGTCGATCGAGGCGACCAGTTTCGCGGTTTGAATGGGATCGCGCTGGTTGACGAGGCATACGCCGGTGCCCAGTCGAAGGTTCTTGGTGACGGAGGCGGCGGCGGTGAGGGTGACGAAGGGATCCATCACGTCATAGTATTGTTTCGGCAGCTCCCCGCCGCCGCCCCAGGGGGACTTTCGCGACAGCGGAATGTGCGAGTGTTCGGCGGCCCACAATGATTCGAAGCCGCGGCTCTCCAGCGCCCGGCCGAGGTCGCCGGGGGAGATGGAATAATCGGTGAAGAAGATGGCGGCGCCGAATTGCATGGTCGCTCTCCCGATCGAGGTGTCGCCAGGAGCATGGCATGGAAAGCGCGAGGGGGCGACCCTGACTGCTACCCGCTATCGATGAAGCATGAGTCACCGTCGCGAAACGGTCATCGCCGGGCTCGACCGCATAGGCATCAAGATAAGCCGCCGTGGAGGACAATGACCGCCTTTTCCCGTCATCCTCGGGCTCGACCCGAGGATCTCTCGACCCCGCCAAGGACGTTAAAAGTCGGGCAAGG
>Ga0182030_10023918_pt1 | contig 11263 bp, 11 predicted proteins | sample 812S3MmetaG_FD_121299 | JGI IMG/M metagenome (GOLD analysis project Ga0182030, IMG submission 121299) | Permafrost microbial communities from Stordalen Mire, Sweden - 812S3M metaG (Illumina Assembly) | ecosystem: Environmental > Terrestrial > Soil > Wetlands > Permafrost | place: Sweden...
GGTGGGGCAAGAAGCGATATCTAAGATTATATTATACTTTAAATTTTAAATTCTTAATTCTTAATTCTCAATTCAAAATATTTAAATTCTCAATTGGCCGTTTGGTCGATAAAGCCCACGGTATGCATAGAGAGATTCATCGCCACATTACAATGCACTTTATTAGCATTTGATTCGGTCAACCTCCAGCGTACCTATGTATTAATCTGTAGATGCGAATTTTTACAACACTCTTTCTAAGTTCCCTTGACCTTCCAAGTTCGTTTCTCGCATAGTCGATGATAAAATGCTAGTCCAGAAAGAGGGCATATTAATAACGCGTTCGTGTGCATGAGATGCGCAACGGCGTTCTGCTTCTTGTTCGGTCTATCAGATGTTCACTTAGAGTATGTTTCAGCTAAGTATCTCCTATCTTCACTGAAACTAAGCAACTGGACAATAAAACCCCAATTTCACATAGGGGACTTTTGCTGCATGCCGCAATTTTTAGCTCCATGCTTTTAGTACAGGTAGGTAAAATAGGTACCATAAAATAAACTTTTTATAGAACTACTGCAAGCTAAGCGTCTGATGCGGTGGGGCCTATGTATGGAATGGCTGTCACAGCCACGTTACCTTATTCTTTGCTCAAAGCCAAGTAATTTGAGATGAAGGTAGAATTTATTGCTTATCGCGGGTTTTAGCTTGTCCTTTAAAGTGGTAATCGACTGTCGTGGATAGGTCGCCTCCAATGGTATAGGATAGGCGGAGTGATCCCAGGAGGCTACCTTTCCACAAAACGCAGAATATATAAGAACTGGACTGCATAAGTACAGGATAGAACTGAGATAAAAATTTATTGATCATCACTACTCAAAGATGCTGAAGTAGGAAATCGTTGCTCGCATAGGAGCAATGCCATCCCTATATCTCTCAGAGGAAAAGTCCAACGAGTACTCTTAATGACGCAACAATATTACCGGATGAGAGCTTCTCCACGCCAGGTTTTGCAGTTGCAGAAGCTACACCTGGAAAAACGAATATCGTTTTCAGTTGCGGATTAAGGTCTATGGTTAAATTGTCGCCTCCTTGCTTCTTAACGTTGGTGAAAGGAAATCCTCAAAATCGGAAGTAGATTTAGGGAAACAAAAGAGGAGACTTTCCATGGATAATCCATGAGATGAGATGAGACAATCGATAGATGTAGACATCAACGGTTAAAGCTTTATCGAGGAATGAAAGTCCTAGATGGATGATTGCGCTATATTGCGGAGTTTGCTCTAATTCGTGACCTTCGACACCATCCATTTTGTTGTGTATAAGTACTGTACATGGCAAAGCAAAGACTATTTGCCAAACCGCCAAGCGCAAACTAATAATCACCTATCTAGAGTAGAAACTCAAGATCTGTCTAGAAATTTCGCAATCTTCGGAGAACTCGTTTTGTGTTTCCGCGTGGAAAACGAAGACAAAAAGACATGCTAAGCATGTGCTGCTTTCTTGCATTCTCCTTGCCCATTTCTTTACCATTGATGATTACCTCTGGTGATCCGTCTTCCCATAGTAATTCTGCGTCAGCAAATGCTAAATTTGCAGGGTTATGGAGTAAGGGCAATTATCCTACAAGTTGGGAGACTCCTAGGAAGGATCAAAAACTCGAGAAGTTTAAATACGAACCGATCAGAGCATTGAACGTTAGTTACGTCCGCCGCTTCCAACTGAGAAGGATATTGCATCGAGACGGCGCCAATAGTGCATCTCTTTGAGTATGAACAGCGAAGAAAGATAAGGCGAGTAGGAATGATACACGACAAGCGGATACTATTATCTAGAACGAAACGTCTTACTGCAATAGAGAGAACTAATCCCTTAAAAGATTTGAAGAATGACCTCGTACATTATTTACAAGCCAAATTTCTTCAATAATGGCGGAATTCAGACGAATAGGTTGTATATCTAGAAGGAGGTTGTGAGAGGAAGGGAACTGGAAGTCAAACCCCGCATCACGTGCCATAAAAAGCTCTCCCTTGACACCCCATCTTCGACCTCCTTCCCCTTTCCCTCTCCCAACACTCCCCAATCCCTCCCTTAACCAAAGCATGGGGTTCTTTCGCACCCTAACTAATATCACTGCCCTCGGCGGCGCCGGTACCCTCGCAGGCTGGACCCTCTGGACCCGCAACTCGCGATTCATCCCCCTCTCGCCATCCGACCCGATCTTTTCCTCCGCAGCCTACGCACGAAACAATCCCAATCGAAACCCTGCGACCCAGGATCTGTGTGTGCGGAAGGTACCGTTAGCGAAGATAAAGCCGCAGTTATTAGAGAAGGAGGGGAAGCTTGTGGAGGCTTTTTGTGCGGGGGTTTGGGGTGGTTTGGGTACGTTGATTTCTGGTTGCTTTATGGGGGTTGTAGAGGGTAGGAGATATTTATTGAGAGAGGTGGCTAATGGGCGAATAGGATATGCATATCAACGCTCGTTCCTTTCTAAGAAATATCAAAACGATACCACAACCGCTCACCAACTATGGTCGCGTCCCGAGCTCCAATCCTCAAGCTACGACGTCGGAACACAGATCACGGATCATTTCGAGGTAGTCTCCAAAACACCGGATGCGATTGTAGTGAGGTGCGGTGACTCTCCGCTGAAAACCGGGGTGAGAGATTCGGATGGATTGTTCGAGATGGGCGTTACGGTTAATAAGGAGGAGGGTGTTGCGGAGTTTAGATTGAAGAGTGTGTTTTATAAGGGGGTGGGGACGGCAACGGCACCGCCTATGGATAGTTATATGGAGTTCGCGCATAGGCTATATACGAAGCTTTGGATGGAGACCGCGGTTCAGAATGTGCTTATGTAGGTTATGGTTGCAGAGATACCCCTGGGATTCTTGGATTAGACTTAGTAGTGGTGCAGGTCATGTCTCTTGGATTCATTATGCTATCAATCGTCATACATCATACAAATACCCATGTCTAACTCCGTCTAAAATCTACAAATACTCGCTCGTAATTCATCCAACTCTGGTCTTAGCTCAACACTTGAGCAGATCGAAAAGGCAACACACAATATCTCCTAAGTTCATGTCTCATGCAGTGGACGCCCTCCTGGGACTCCCTCCCAGAGACCCTGACCTTCGTTTGCTTTCTGGTACGATTGTAGGCCTGTATCATATCAACAACTGTGCAAAAGGATTTGAAGCAGGAAACATACGTCCTGCTCAGCCAATTATCTAATCCCCAAGTCCCTTCCCTCTCCGAATCCTCATTGTCATCGTCACGATCGTCCTCAATCTCTCGTCGAAAGATTCTTTTCAAAGCCTGCTTTCCGATCTCTCGGAATACCCATCCCAGGGCCGCGAAAACCAGTACAGGAGTTCCTAATGCAACAGCCCAGGAAGGCGTCTGCACATTACCTAACACTATCCATAGTTGTAACATGACACCGAAGATTGCAATGTTACTGCCAACCTGTAAAATTGACCAGAAACTCCAGTATAAATTTATCAGATCTTCGCCATCGCAGTATTCGATGTTGAACAAGCAGTAGACTTCGAATACTGTGCAAGCACATGAGAGGACCAGACAGAGAGAGGCGATCGAGAGGTAATGGACGCGGAGCCGCCGAACTCGTCGATGGCGCCTAGGGAGTTGCTTTTCTTCGATGGAAAGACCTTTCTCTACGTCTGATAGGCCAAGAGATCTGTCGCCGAAGTCAGCACAAATATCCGTTTTGGCATGTAGCAAATGAGGATTACCTATGATGCTGTAATGAAGCGATGCATAATAGTAACAATACGGTTCCGAAGAGAGTCCAGAATATCCCATTGGCTTGGGTTAAGGAGAGGTTGGACATGAATGCAGCATAGTGTTTGCAACGCTCAGGATCTATCTCAGAGAATTTACCAGTCATCTTGAAATATTACTCTGGATATCTTGTCTGACGTTACGATCAAGACAATGAGGGGAGTTTAGATATGATACTCTGGTACCCCAATGACGCTAGGCTTCCTTTTAGAAATCTGGTTTCATATGACGATAATTCGTAGTCCAGATATGAAAGCGAATTGTTTCCCGATACTTGTCGAGATTGGGATTGGGTGATTTGAGTTTGAAGCTGGAGAGACTTGCGGGATTTAATAGCCTGAGGTAAGGATTGTGTGAGGGATATTACAGCCGGGTCGCAAGGTGGGATACGTGAGAATATGAGATAAGTAAAAGAAGGCCTTCTTACCATTGCCTAAACGCTAGAGTAATTTCTCGTGGCTGTGAAACCTTCTTCCAATACAAATTATACAATTATATGAGGCACAACTCCAGATGCCAAGCGCGGGAAAATGATCTAATCCTCGAGTACCGCGACGATCCCTCCGCTTTGAACTTATCAACACGCCGTAAACGTTTGGACATACTTTATGCCAATGGGAGTAGGCTACTCCGATCGTTGTACGGCACTGGAGTTGGAATAGGGAGAATGAAGCCAAGCGGGTCTATGAAGGGCCAAGAAGGGCGAAGCCGATTGCCAAGACTTGGGCATCTCAGTTCAAGACCATGTCAAGGCCTACAGAGTTCATTAGGGTGTGGCATTGCTTGTCGCGTCATCATGCTGAGCATCATGAAGCCTCAATTCATTGTTCGCCACCGATGGTGACTTGATGAAAGCATTGTCTGGATGGTATTGCTTCTCGTTGCAAAGACTGGGCGCACACTTCAATTGCGCGCATGCTCGAGAAGCGATCCTCTGTCCCCCTCGGAAGTCACCCGTCTGAGAGATGCAACAATGTTTGTCTTGGCGAGTGCACTGTAAGCAATAGTCGGATTGGGCGTGCTTGACTCGTTGTTATAAGCGGAATCAAATAATTAGAGTTCCAGTGCTACTTGCTTGACGTATGTCAACGCAAGCCCACTAGATACCATTTCCTCTCGCGAGGCCACAATCTCATGAATGATAGGTCTCATAATATGGCAACACATGCAGGAGACTCGATCCAGAAGACTGATAGGTTGCAAGCAAATGAATGACTAGCTGATTTACCTCGAGCCACGTGCACAATAATTGAGGGACATGCAAAACTTCCAAGAACGCCGAGCCACTGGCCACGAAATTGGAGATAATGAATCTTCTTGGATATCACTTGGCCCAAGGAACTTTAAGGTACATCCCAGGACCTTATCTAGAGGACGGCTTCCGGCTATTGTGGCTTCCGGTAAGCCACCAGAGCCTAACGTCGATGCTTAAGATCTTATTCGACATCAGGAGCTCTTTAAGATTGCGAAAACAGCACCCAAGAGCTGAAGCGAAGTCGATCGTGAGCTTCAATTGCCGCCGGTGGGTGTTCTTGGGTTTCATCGCGCTCGTTTTGATTGACTTGTCGTCCACCCTGTGCACCTAGAAGTCAAATAATGTAGAAAGGTGCTCACGACTTATTCAGAAGCCTTGAATGGTTGAACACCTGATGGTTCATTATTGAAAGCGAATTTATTTGAATCCTGAGGAGCTTGGGGCTAATATAAGTTGAGGTGAACCCTGCCAATGATAACCATCCACACTCAATCGGACTCGCCTTTGGCGTTGGAAATTGAGCATCTGCAACCACCCTTATCTGAACAGGTATAACTATCTCTGCAAAATTTAGAAATGCTCCACTCGTTTGTGCTCATGGTTGTGGAGAAGATAGTGGAATGCTCCTGACACTGGAGGTTTCTTTCGATTTGTGGGGTGCGTGTGCAGCTGCGAGAATATCATGTGGTCCTCTAGGAATATACGTTATGGTCAAAACCACATATCTGGATCTCAAAACCCTTAAGTGAAATGTTAGGAAAATGGGAACATGAAATTGAAATATGGCATTTCGTACACCGTTTCCCCAGGCCTTCAAGCTTGCCAAGGCCCTTTAAAAACCTTTAAGGGTGCATTGTGCATGTATCAAATCTTCAGGGATTTTCTGACTTATTGACACAGAAAATTTTCGTGTGAGGCTACATGGATACCATATTCATTGTCCTCTGCTTGTGCAGAAAGTCCATCTAAAAATTTCTCACCGAGATAAATCAAATTCTGCAATGGCTGCAGGCTGGGTAATCGCAGCATAGGGCTGATGGGTTGTCCAAATATCGGGGCATCTAGAAATGGAGCCTGAAGTTGGCTTTGGGGAAAGTTTGAGCCTCCAAGGGATCGGCTACAAAAGGGGAAGGCGTTTCCCGTGGACGTTGTTGAATGATCACATGATCACGTGCCGAAGACTTCGGGAAATGTTTCGTCTTTAACGCGTCAACATCGATACCCTCGACGTTCCCTTTGACCTTCCTCTGGATGTTCACAGTCTTGTGCGAAGCAACGCTGCTCCCAGCAGCAACATCTGAAATGCGGGCTGAAAGAATAGAAAGATTGACAAGGAGCGATCATACTAATGGATTAGCTGTGGTCCTTTGTGAGGTTCCCCTGCAGTCGCTACGCGCTGGAAATTTCTTGAGCGTGTACTGACCATTGAAGTAGATCGAAAAGAGCTTCAAGTTTCAAGACACATCGGTATACCCATGAAGTCTGCGCCTGAGTCTCTGTCGAAAGCCCTCATCGGCCTATGACATGTCGAAACATGGAGAATTGCGATTATCGCTCAGAATCCTGATATATTCATTAAAGTTGGAACACAGCTTTGCGGGATCGTGGCGGAACCATGTCGCTAGATCTATGGAACTAAAGGATAACATTTCTGCAATGGCAACGGAATATCACAACGTGGACACCTTGAGGTCCCTCCTGCGATTGTTTCGAGCAAGCTAGTACAATAGAATCCCTGTAAGAGAGGCTCTGCGCCTGAATTATCCTTGGAGTTGTGGACGATTGGCGTGGGCAACTGCTGAGGATGGCTTGAACTTTGTCTGTCTATTTCACCATGCTTCATCTTCCAGCGAATTTAAACTTTGTTAACTCCGTCGTCATCATCTCTAGTCGCGCTTCAGACTTCTTGTCTTGGATACCTCCAATCCACCTGTATGCACCTAGGAGCCCCATGGATACCAAGGTAAAAGGTATCGCCAAGGCCCAAAATATCCAGAAATGTGGCGATATGATGTTCTCGTGAGGACCTGCCTGAAAGTTGAAGAATGTTGTACTGAAAATGGCCTCAATGAGGTGGATGTCAGACATTTATTTGAATCTCTCCGAGAGTCACACTCACCGCTAGAAAAGCTCCAGGCAGAAAGAATGTTCCCAGGAAAGTCAACGATAGTTGTGATCGGCTCAAGCTTTGATTAGCCGTGAACTTCCGATGTGCTTCAAGTTGCTGTCTTTCTTCGATCTGGAGTGTAATGGATGTATGCCTGTTTAGCAGAAAATTGTGCAGTATAGTGCGCTGTATGTCAATTCTACGGAGAGTGGTCCTCGAGTATGACTCGATCCCGCGAACTCGTTGGTGAGAAAGATCTAGCCGCGAACGCATCTTCTTCCCCAATACTTTGACTGCGCTGCTTGCGCTGTCTCCTAGAACCATAGTGTCAAATACTTCCAAAGCTCTCTTAAAATTAACTATAATCTCAAGATAAGCTCTGGGATCTTTCCACACAATGGAAGGGCAGTTAGCCAAGTCTGAATTGATAGCGTCAAGCTCCTTGCCGTCAGGTTGTCCTAGAGAGACTTGTTGCTTCAAGCGCATTTCAATCTTGCGGATTTGAGACCTTGCATCGTATTGCGATTTCTCAGCAGGGACTCCGATCTGTTCATTAAGTATGATCATTGGCAGGAGCATAGGATGGATGGTTTCTGCTGCGCTTGTTTTGAGGTGCATTATATATTGCTTCATTGCAATTGCGGTTCCTTTCAAGAACCCTCTTGTGGTACGAGAGCCAGCATGGTGAGAGAGAATGAGCTCAAATCCTCGTGGTGTGTCATCCCCCTTAGGACCGGCTTTTCGATGAATGATCCCTTATGAATAGTCAGCGGTGATACCCGGTTTTCGGATCTGATCTAATACGAAATAACGCATCATCGTCAGCATCATGCTCAAACCAAAATACAGGGCCCACAGTGGCAGTGGTCTCGATTGCCTGAGTAGGTAGATTGAACGCATCCATCATGCTCAGGTAATGCGAAGCTTGGAGACTTAGCACGTTTGGTGAGAATGTTCTTCGGTTTTTAACATCTTTTTGGATCCTGCAGGGAGATCAGCGAATGAGTGGAACGGGGAAGTATTAACCTGACACCAATTTTAATGAAGCTAGCTTCTGCACATGAGTAGGTATGCTCCTTTGTTCCGACGATTCCTTAAGTAGGGACCTAGCCGTTTGCGTTCAGCGGGACTCAGAGCTTACAGCTTCCATGAGCCATTCTTCAAACGTTTCCTCACAGAGACTGCCTTCTTTGACACTATTGTAGGCTGGATCCTAGTAACAATTGTTTATCAGTTTCATTATTCAATTCACTGGAGCTTTGGACCTGACCGAGTAGAGATGGATCTCTAGATACGGCCTCGAACATATGATTACATTCTGCAACATTCCAGTTGAAGAATGACTTCTCCATTGTGTCTATCCAATTGCGAGACAGACCGCCGGAAGGCAAAAAACCTAGGTTTGAGAAGTCTTATTCTGACTTATCTGGTGTCTCAATCTTGTAGCCTTGTTCTGGTAGGCGTGTCGCAAGGCAGCTTCAACCCGTGGCTGGCACAGCTTCGATCTTGGAAAATCATGCATGGACCCTTGCAGAAAATTTCCAGGTTTGTTTCCCCCCAAATTTCCGAGCCGCACGCCTGAGATTATCTTACTATAATTATAATATGAGCGGTTGATCGATGTACCGGCTGACAGAGTCGCCCCCAAATTGTTGTCTGATAATCCTAGAGCGCCTAGCTGGACCACGGTCATGCTTTGACGAAATGAATCAGTCAGTCCGTGGCTATCTCTGTTTGGTTCAATCACACCTGTTGTCAATCCAACCTGAAGTCACCACCAGAGCACAGGGCATGAGAGGGCGTGTGATTGAAAATGGCCCAAAGAAATGAAAGCCGCAACACTTCGTTGCAAGGCTGAGAAATGCTTCGTTGACTCCATGCTCAATCACGACATGCAGCTCCAATCGAAGCGAAAGGTTATCTCAACAACGTAGCTTTCGAGGGTTACATTTCCCAATATCAATGAGAGCAGTATCAAGAGTAGTTATTGACCAGCGTGCACATCACCCATGGGCATGCAGCCAATATAGATTATGCAATGTGTCGGTCGATTTATTTGTGGATTACAGGTTCAATTACGAAACACATGCACTTCCTGGGGTGGATGTATATTTCGTTCTAAGTCGCTCGTTTAGCCCAGTCCTTCCACGGCCAAACCAATTGATCGGACACACTTGCAGGGGGAGCCACCGCCTTCAGTATCACAACGGCTTCGATTGACTATCGCTCCAATGACTGGGGGCTTCGTTTTTTTGTTCCAGCGCTGACTGCATATGAGATATTTTGGGCAAAACCCAGCCCGGTCAGAGTCGTGTTGTTGGAAGATAGGGGAGGGGTCATTGAGTCCCCAGGCCCAAATTGCGTGACTTTGTGCAACATTCGTGATTCACATATGGTAATCCAGTGCTCCATATAAATCCATAATATGGCCCCTTTGTCGCAGCCGCCTCTTTCTTTAATTCATTCCCATCACAGAAAACTTGTTATTAGTTGAGCTGAATCCGAAGATAAGACATACCACAGCGCTTCGTAGACACAAGTCAATATGGTCAATTATAACGACAACCTATATGAGCGACGTGGGGTAGATGGACGAAGTCATATCCCCGCACTTCCACTCTGGTTCTCAGTCATCAGAATTCTTCAACTTGTAAGCTCTTTCTAAACTTGAATTAAACATCGGATGTATTTCAATACTGACATCCCTATTAGCTATTTGCCTTCCTCATCCTAATATTCACTGCCTATGCTGGCAGCATGTTTGACAGCATCTTTGGTACAGCATTTTCCGAATCTTTCGTAAGTACTTTCAACCCTCATTCCTAGAAAAAGAATATCATTGACGATGACCGCAGTTTCCCGGATATTCCATGTCCTATTTCGCATTCCCATGGACTCTTCTCTTTCTCCTCTACGTGGGTCTCCCACTTCCCTCTCTGCAACACCTCTAACAATCAAACCCATCAGATCTTCCTCGCCCCTTTCTACTTCCCCAAACTCTACCACTATTGGATCCATCTGTAAGCCCCTCGCACTTCTCACACCTCTATCCCTACCACCCACCACTCTGAACTAACACCCCCCTCTTAGCGGCCTTGAAATCCTAACCACCATCTTCTGGCTCACCACCTTCGCGCTCCTCGCCAACGAACTCCCAGCCTGGAGCGACAACGCAAACGCAGACTCAACCGGGAGCGACAACACAGGCGCAGACTCAACCGGGAGCGGCAACACAGGCGCCATCAGCTACTTGGGCTTCTCCTACAAAAAAGTGCGGGGTCTAACACAGGCCGAACAAGATTCGGGCTTTCAATCCGCGAGTGCGTTAGGGAACTGGAATAGTGTGAGTGGGACGAGTAGGGCGGCTGTGGCGTTCAGTTGCTTAGAGTGGCTGAGTTTTATGGTGACGTTGGGTCTGTTTTGTAAGTTATTTTCCCGCTCTTCTTTCTTCCCATACGTCTTACATCTCCCTTTACAATCCAAATTCCAAATTTGGTCGCTGTTCTTGAGAACCAGTGAATAGGTATGCAAGAGGGGGGCTAATTGGGTGACACAACAGCTTTCTTCCTCCACCGCCACCGCACCGGCAACGGCGCAACGGGTTTCGGCGGCTTTGGCACCCGCAGCGGCGCAACACACGATATTGAGAAACCACAACATGGTGTTGAGCTGAGGAATGTGCAGCAGGAATAGCGTACATAACCTGTTGTTTCGACGAGACTGGAAGACTTGGGGTCGATGAATGCTAGACGATGGGGGAAATTGTACTAGGGATACCAATTCACACAGGAGGCTCGGTAAGGTTTGGCGTGGATGGTTGGTCTTTCGTGATTGTTTAATGAGGTAATTGATATTTGATGTATCGCGATAAGCTAAAAAGCAATGGAGTTAAACTCAAAATATGCTGATATTCCAAGCACACTGACCAAATGTAAATCATGCTTCTGTTGAGAGCATAAGAACTTCTTCTCGATCGTACATATGAATTGACTAGGTTTTCTAGTAAGCAACGAGAACTCTCCAGACACTATTCAGTACAAGCCCGCACCATCACATACCTTACTCAAACAATACCACCCCTTTCCTATCCCCCTCCCTTCATCCTTGCCCCCTCCAAC
>Ga0182030_10023919_pt1 | contig 11262 bp, 11 predicted proteins | sample 812S3MmetaG_FD_121299 | JGI IMG/M metagenome (GOLD analysis project Ga0182030, IMG submission 121299) | Permafrost microbial communities from Stordalen Mire, Sweden - 812S3M metaG (Illumina Assembly) | ecosystem: Environmental > Terrestrial > Soil > Wetlands > Permafrost | place: Sweden...
AATTGTTCCAAAGCCATCCTCCCAGCGCGCGTTTCTAACGCTCACTGGTAGAATCCATCTCCGCCGAATCGCGCAACCCAAAACACTCACCGTCAAGAAAATTCCAAATGCGATTCCCCTGATTCAAATCAAAGCATCACTGGTCAAATCGGAGCGGTAATGGCAGTCTCCAACGGGGTTCCGCGAGTAGATCAATGACAGTCCATAAAATACTAACTCCGTTGGCCCTCTGCTTGGCATTCTCTGCCTGCGTTTCGGACCATGAACGCACCAAAGAAGCTGAATTGCGGGGCAAGGCAGTCGCAGAGAAATGGTGCTCGGAATGTCACCGTGTGTCTGTGGATCAACCGAGTGGCGCGCGAGCAGGCCATATGCTGCCGCAATCCGTCGGCGCCCCCAGTTTTATGGCGATAGCCGATATGCCCAATGTCGATCGTACCTATCTGAACGGACTATCGTCTGAGTTCTTCAACCCGATGCCGGCGTTCCGCCTGGCGCCCCAAGACCACGAAGACGTGATTACCTATATTCTGTCGCTCAAGGGACAGTTGAAAGGCGAATGACCGCACTGGGGTTTCTCAATGGTTTGGCCACCCAAATCGCACTTTCAGGCGATGGTTCTTTGGACCCTGCTCCTGTGTTGGCCCGCGCTTGCAGACAGCGAGAGCGCACTGGCTGCGGCACGCGCAGCACAGGACCAGGGCCGAACAGAAGACGCGATCCATCTCTATAGCGACCTGCTTGCCGCCGGCGACCTGAGCCCGGCCAATCGCGCTCTGGCCATAAATAGCCGTGGAATCGCCTACAAGGACGAGAAGCGATTCGCTGAGGCGATTGCCGACTTCGACACGTCTATCAAACTCAAGCCAGACTATCCTGAAGCCTATAACAACCGTGGAATTGTGGAGCGAGATCTTGGCCGGTTAGGCGATGCAATTGCGGACTACACATCCGCCATCGGTTTTAAACCGGATTTTGCAGAGGCCTATAGCAATCGCGGCAACGCCTATCGTGCGAGCGGCAAGCTGGACGACGCCATGAGCGATTACGCGATATGCATAAAGCTGAAGCCCGATTATGCCGACGTATACAATAATCGCGGAAACGCGTTCGCCCAGATGGGGCAATATGACGAAGCGATCCGGGATTACGGAACGGCGATCAAGCTCTCCCCCGGGATTGCGGACTTCTATTTCAACCGCGGAAACGCATTGGGTAACGCCAATCGACTGGATGAAGCCGTTGCGGATTATCGCGACGCGATCCGCATCAAACCCGATTTCCCAGAAGCCTATTTCAATCGCGCAAACGCCTATGCGGCAGGCCATCATTTTGACGAAGCCATCGCTGACTATGACTCCGCGCTTAAGCTGAAGCCAAATTTTCCCGCGGCTTTTTACAATCGCGCCTTCATTCAAGCCTTTGTGAAACGATCTCTACAGGCAACGGTCGAGTTAGAGAATGTAGCGATACTGTCCGTTCCCCGAGGAAAGCTGCGAGCCAGCGTAGCGACAATCGACCGCATACGCTGAACAACAGACCTCCGACATATACGTGATTCCACGTAGGGATAACTCCGAATATCGCCCCGTAACGAGCTTTTATACAAAGAGGCGTGTTCATTTAACGCCTGGATGGAGATCGTTATGGCTCGGAAAGCAACGGCTGAAGAACTGCAGGAAATCGAGCGGGCTGCCTATTCGATGATTGACAATCATGGAAGGCATGCGGCTGAAGTCGCATCGCGGCGGGCTCGCAACCTGGGTGACGATTCTATCGATGCCCGTGTGACCTGGGAGCGGATCCTGGTAACGATCTGCAAAATGCAGGGCGCACAGGTCAGCGCATATTCGTGAAAAGCCGGCCTGCGTGACTGCCTATCGGCACACGCCGGCCGCAATGGCTTCGAACCGGGCGCCGCGATCCTGGTCGGTCATGAGGTAACGCGGTATTGCCAACGGGTCGTCCCCCTGGCAAACCGCCCGCCGCTCGATCGAGAAGGCCGCGACATAACCCGCATCGCGAGCCGCATGCTCAAGGTCAGGGTCGTAAATGCCAAAGGGCCAGGCGATCATATCGACCTCATGTCCTACATGTGCGGCGAGAATCTTTTTAGATTTGACCAATTGCACCTGAACGAAAGCTGTATAATCCGCCGAAGTTAGCCGCTTTTTCTCCTGTTTGAAATTAGGGTGCCAGAAGGTGTGGGACTGAACGTCCACCAGACCGCTCGCAACCATCTCTGAAATCTGCTCCCAGGTCAGCGCGTAGGATGCATTCGAGATTGCCGACGGGTAGATGAAAAGCGTGACCGGAAATCGATATTTCAAAATCAGCGGAAACAGTTCCGTATAGACCGTGCGATGTCCGTCATCGACCGTAATGACGACAGCGTGCCCGAGTGCAGCGTCGCCAAGCTTTGGAAGAGCCTCGACTAATGTTCGCAACGGAATAATCCGATAGCCATGGCTGTTCAGCCAATCGATATGTTGCTGAAATACCGGATTAGTCACCGTCATGCTGTCGGCCAAAGTTGGACCAAAGCGATGATAGGCAAGAATAGAAACGCCGGAATGCCGCGCATGATCAGGCTGATCGGCCCACGCCACCTGAATGGCAACGAAAAAGCCCGCTAGAGCGAAGGTCGCCAATCGAAGAATTCTGCCGGTTTTCATGTTCACTCTTTCAATCGATCGAAAACATAGGAAAAGGTCATACCGACCCTAGCGATATATCAGATATTTGGCGCGCGTTTCGCGGAACGCCTCTAGATCAGACCGCCAAAGGGCAGGGAGGTAACGCGGATCGATCCCGGCCTTGAGGGCCGAAAAGACGCGCACGGAGCCGATGAGTTGACGGGATCCGTCGATATCGAAACGATCCGGATAAAGCTTCTCAAGTGCCGCTGCCAGTTCGAGACCCAGGGACGCGGCGTCGTACCGGGCACGATCGGTCAGCGTCAGTCGAACACCATGGCAATCCTTGCCGGCATAGATATCGCCGGTCGGTGTAAAATCAGCCGGTTCGATGCGCAGACCTGGAATTGCGCGGGCGAAGAGGTAATCCGCCAGAACCTTACCGTCGATCCATGGAGCACCGGCCAGTTCGAAGGGCGTCGAGGTGCCGCGCCCGACGCTGACGTTCGCACCTTCCACGATACCAACACCCGAATAAAGCGTCGCCTCATCGGGTGTACGCAAATTAGGCGAGGGGGCAACCCAGGAAAGCCCGGTCTGATCAAACCACATGCCGCGCCGATAGCCCTGCATCGGAACAACGGTGAGTTTGGCGTGAATGGCACCTTCCGTATTGAACATGGACTCCATCTCGCCAAGCGTCATGCCCGGGCGAAGCGGCATGGGAAAATATCCGGTGAAAGATTTGAGAGCAGGGTCCAGAACCGGACCATCCGACAGATCAGCGTCGATAGGGTCCGGGCGATCGAGTATGAAAACCTCGATACCGTGCCGCGCAGCCTCCTCGAGCAAATAGGCAACCGTTGCGGGGTAGGTGAAAAAGCGCGTACCGGCATCCTGAAGATCGACCACGACGGCATCTAGCCCGGACAGAATTTCAGCTGTTGGACGACGGGTGCCGCCGTAGAGGCTGTAAATCGGCAATCCTGTCGTGCTGTCGCGTCCGTTCTCGATCTTGCCTTCCCGATCGGCCGTCAGCCCATGTTCCGGGGTAAATATGGAAACTAGCCGCACGCCCGGGGCATTCGCCAGACGATCGATGGTGCGAACACCGGCGCGATCCCTGCCGGCTTGGTTTGTCAGGAGGGCAACCCGCTTACCCAAGAGTGAGGAGAACCCTTTTGAACCCAGGACGTCGATACCCGGGAGGACATCTCGCGGGGGCGGAGGATTAAGTAATGTGGCAATGCGTTGACGCAGCGGCTTTGCGTCGCCGCGTCCATCAGGATGCAAGCGGCTAGTCAGAATGATGAGAAAGCGGTCGGACGCAGGATCGATCCAAAGGAGTGTCCCAGTGTATCCGGTATGCCCGTAGGAAGCCGGACCGAACGAAACATTCAATCCTGCCGCATAGGGTGAATCGATATCCCAACCCAATGCCCTGGTTATCCCATCGGGGAGGGAATTGGGAGCGATCATTCGCGCAATAGTTTCCGGTTTCAGTATTCCGTTCGCCTTGGGCCCGGCATGGCCCAGAAGCAATTCCGCAAATTTTGCAACGTCGTCTGCCGTCGAGAACAGCCCGGCATGGCCCGCGACACCGCCCATGCGGTGTGATGTCGGATCCTGGACCGTACCCCAGCGCAATTCGCCGTCCTGCCGGTCAGTGGGGACGATGCGGGCGAGTTGGGAGGCGGACGGTCTGAAAATGCTGTTCCGCATTCCGAGCGGCGCCAAAATATGGCGCTTGGCATAGACATCCAGGGGTTCGCCGCTAATTCGATGCACGAGTTCTCCCAGGGCGATGTAACCAACATCGCTGTAGAGGAACTTTCCACCGGGAGGGAAAGCCGGGACTTGGCTCTCGATTTGGCTGAGCGCGGCCTGTTCGCCGGACCAAGCGGGTTTAAGGTCGAGATCGGGCGGAAGGCCCGAAGTATGGGTCAATAGCTGACGGACCGTGATTGCCTGTTTTCCGGCGGCGGCGAATTCCGGCCAGTAGGCCGCAACCGGGCGATCGAGATCAATTTTTTCGGTTTGCACCAACTGCATTACCGCGGCTGCGGTTACGATCGGCTTGGTCAAAGACGCCAGATCGAAGATGGCGTCGAGCCGCATCGGTGTGCGTTCGGGAATGATCGAGCGCAGTCCGAAAGCACCGCGATAGACCGTGTGCCCATGTTCACCGACAAGAACAACGGCCCCCGGTATGTGACCGGAAGCGATTTCCTCGCCGACGATCCTGCCGATTTCGGAAAAGCCGGCTGCCGATGTGGCCTCAGGATCGGCAGCGACAGGACCGGCGATGCCTACGAGCAGGCAGAGGATACATCGTAGGCGGCGACCTGATTTGTCGTATCCTCCGGCGGTTCGCCACCTGAATCCGCTACGCCAATCTCGCTGTAATCGTTGCGTGCGTTCCACAGCATCCACCCGTCCGATCCGAAATCCTTTGACGCACGCACCTGCGCTGTAACCTCGTCCGCATCGAACACTCTGCGGTCGAAGGCGTAATCCTTAAACGCCTGGAGCCAGGGACGGAACCGCTTCGGCGAAATTCCGAGCCTTGTGCGCGCCCGCTCCAGCGATTGACGGACGATCTCATAAGGATGCGTCACCGGGTCCTTATAGCCGGGAATGCCGAACTTGAAGCCTGACGGATAGAGCATCGGCGACAGATAATCCGCCGAAGAAGCGATGCCGGCAAGCGTCTGGCCAATCCCGGTGTCGTCAAGGTTCCAGCACACATAACCGAAGAAATCGGCTGCCAGATAGACGTTGTAGGGCGTCAGACGCTTCTTGGCTTCGGCCAGAAAGCCGGCGATGGCTTCGACTCGTGCCGCCTGAGTTGGCTGCTTCGTGAGGCGCAAATGTTCGGCGGAATCGGGAAAACGGAGATAGTCGAACTGGATTTCGTCGAAGCCGGCGCGTGCCGCCTCGACCGCGATTGCGATATTATAGTCGCGCACTTCAGGCTGAAACGGGTCGGTCCAGGCCAGCTTCTCGCGGTCCCGAAACAACTCTCCGTTTTCGCGCTTTACCGCGAGGTCGGGGCGGGCAGTGGCGAGCGGGTTGTCCTTGAACACGACGATGCGCGCGATCGCGTAAATGCCCTGGTCGTGCAGCGATTTGGCAAGCGCCGCCAGGTCGGGGATCGAGGTCATACTCCGCGCGCCGATCGACGCCGCCAGGGGAATGGCGCTCGGATAGTCAATCAGGCCGCGGTCACCCTTGATGTCGATGACCAGTGCATTAACGTCGGTGGTATGGGGCAGAGCCAAGGCTGCATCGCGGATCGGCCTATAGCCGATCCCATAGACGGTGAGATAGACCGCTTTCGGCTCAAACGGTGTCAGGCGAACCGTGCCGGTCTTTTCCAGTTCGGCTCTAGTCACTGCGGCAGCACGATAACCCGGAGCACGAAACAATATCTGCGCATCCGAATCCGCGACCCGAAAAAGACCGCCGCCGTCGCTGAGGCGGGCTTCATCGCCGACCGTGACCGTGGCCGCGGCAATCGGCTGATTGGTCGCGGAGTCGATCACCTTACCTTCCGCCGCCGCCGCAATTCTCGATGCAGACAGGATGACAAGGCAGGCGGTTGCCCCTAAAGCCGGGAGCAACCGCCAACTGATGGCGTGTCGAAATATCACTGTGATATCCCATCCGACATTGGAGTTTAAGGGGCTTTGCGCAACTGCAAGATAAAGGCGATGACATCTTCGCCCTGGCTTTCGGAGAGATGCATATTGGGCATGGTCGGGTGAGCGCCATACAGGAACTCACGAAGCGCCACGTCCGACATGCCCCTGGTATTCGCAATCGACTGGAAATCCGGTGCATTCGTGAATTCTTTTGGCGATGCCTGGTCGGGGGATACGACATGACAGGTGCTGCAGGTGCCAAGCGCAAGGGCCTTCCCGGCAGACTTGTCGCCGGTTAAGGCTGCACTGCGCGCATTCTCAGGATACGCCGCCGGGTCGAGTGCGGTATTGAGGACGTAGGCCAGACGAACACCAGCTCGGCTCAATTGAAGGCCGACAGTCTCGACGCCTTTGGCGACATCGCTGTCGGGCAATACCAATTGCCCCTTGTCGTTAGGAGTCCCCGATATGCCGTAAGCCCGGTCCACACCAAGCTGATGGGCCTCCAATGCCCATAGTTGGGGCGTGCCGCTGGCCCAGAGATGCGCATCTGCGCCGGAGACCTTCGCGACCAGTTGGTCGGCAACCGCCTTGGGGTCAGGACCTATGGCGTCAACGTAGGCGACGTCCCAGTAATCGAAAAGATCACCCGGTGTGATCGAGCTGGCAGCGACCATGAGCGCCGCACCATGACTGTTGCTTTCGTCTGCAACGCGGAGAGGTTGGTGAATGTCGCCGACGAGATTGAGCAGGAATTTTAGCGCCGTCAGACGTTCGGCCGGGCCGGTCTTCGGGTCTGCAACTTCAGCCCAAAATTGGCTGACCTTATCAATCACGCAGGCTTTCGCAGGTCCTTGCGATGCCAGCGTCCCCGACGCCAAAGCCGGCTGGCCGAAGCATGCTTCAGGGATATTGGGGCGCGCGGCATTGATGTCGGCGAAATGCCAATCATGGGTCGCGTCGTAACGCGCCTTCGTCGTTTTCTTATCGCTGTCGGCGTATTTGTCTGCCCAAGTGGATTCGCTCGCAATGTCGTGCGCGGTAAGAGGATCTGTATCTGAGGCCAGCAAGGCCGACACCTTGTTCTTGGCCAAGGGCGACAAATAGTGCTCGGCAATCAGGGCAACCACCTTATGTCCTTCGTCGTCCCAAGCCAGAGCGTGCCCAGATGCACCCGCGAGTAATAATAGCGACAAGGCTGCAGTGGTGTATTTGCGCATCGCATTCCTCCCTTTTCGTGCCGAGTTCCGGTACTTGTGAGCCCGTGCGGATTGGGCGCAATGATCCACATCAAGTCGGGACTGCTGCTGGCCGCCCTCTGACGGTCTAGTGGGCAGCCAATGTCCCGAAATAGGTGACCAGATCCTCTATCTGTGACCGGTCAAGCTCCAACGGTGGCATCGGCGCATGAGGGTGGGTAAGAAATGCGCGAATAAAGCCGGGCTGCTGCTGGTTGCGTCGGGCAATCCATTGAAAGGTCGGCGCGGCGTCGCTGACCACCCCATTTGGAGAATGGCATTCCGCGCACCAGCGCTTTGCCAAGCCGGCGCCGCGCGCGGCATCTCCGACAGCCTTAATCGGATATTGCGTAGTCGACTGCGCTAACTGTCCGAAAGCCGGAACAGCGGCAGTCGTAACGGTCAGCGCCAGAAAAAATGCGGTGCGCATGATGCCCTCCAATTCACCGATGACTATGAGGGATTTGGATCCGCCTTGCCTTGCGCTGGATCAAAGACTTCTGGGGGCGCCCGGGTTTGAATGGCGCAATCGACAGGGAGGGTTCCATAAATGGCTTTGCGTTCATTGCTCGTTCCGATCACTGGGTTGGCTGGCGATAAAATCGTCCTTGATGCCGCTTACCATCTTGGGCGAACCTTCGAATCCCATATATCGGTATCTTGCATCCGCCCCGACCCGACCGACGTGGTCCGGTATGCCGTGGAATGGTCCTATCCGATCTTGATGGACGAGGCGGTCACCAGTGCGGAACGCCATTCCAAGGAAATCGAGCATAGGGCCCATAGGGTCTTCGATCTTTGGCGGCAAAACCATGATCTGCCGGTGGTCGATAGCCCAACCCCGGGCGGCGTAACGGTTTCCTGGCAAGAGCATATCGGCGCATCCGGCCCCGTCCTTGGCGACCTCGCTCGCTTTGCCGACCTAGTGATTATGCGCAATCTCGGTGAGAAGCCCGCAATCGAGGGTGACGCGATGCTTGAGTCGGTATTGATCGATGCAGGGCGACCGGTACTGCTGATTCCTGGGTCGCCGGTCGATACATTGTCGGGAACAGCCCTCATTGCCTGGGACGGCGGCCGCGAGTCGCTCCGCGCCATGAATGCCGCCCTGCCGCTTTTGGCCCGTATGGGGACGGTGCGAATCGTCACGGTCGACAGCGATGCCGGTACAAAGGCGGAAGAACTGGCCACATATCTGGCCTGGCAGGGCATAGCAGCCGACATCCATTTGGCAGAACGCGGAGCTGCAAACATCGGCGACGTGCTGTTGGAAGAAGCCCACCAGATCGGCGCCGGGCTTCTCGTGATGGGGGGCTATCATCACAGCCGGACCCGCGAGCTGCTTTTTGGCGGGACGACCCGACGCATAATTTCGGCCGCCAAAATTCCCGTCATGCTGGCGCATTAGGAATACCCTATTGAAAGTCACATTTCTGGGCGCGACGGGTACGGTCACCGGGTCGAAGTACCTGCTTGAGACAGGGCAACGCAAAATCCTTGTCGATTGCGGCCTATTTCAGGGTTTCAAGCAGTTGCGCCTGCGCAACTGGGAACCTCTGCCGTTAGACCCGCAAACCATCGACTTCGTCGTTCTGACCCATGCCCATATCGATCATTCGGGCTATCTGCCGCTGCTGGTACGCAACGGGTTCCGGGGCGAGGTGATTTGCACACCCGGCACGCAGGATCTTTGCGGCATCCTGCTTCCGGATTCGGCCTTCCTGCAGGAACAGGACGCGGATTTCGCCAACCGTTACGGCTTTTCCAAACATCACCCCGCGCTGCCGCTTTACACGCAGGCCGACGCTCAGGCTGCTCTGACGCGGCTGCGCGCAGTCGAATACGGGGTTGCCAAGGATTTGGGCGACGGGCTTTCGCTCACCTTCCGAAATGCCGGCCATATTATCGGCGCCGCTATGGCGATTATCACCGACGCAAAGACGACCGTCACCTTCTCGGGCGATCTCGGGCGGCCCAACGACCCGATCATGCGATCGCCGGAACCGATCGGCGATACCGATTTTCTGGTCGTCGAATCGACCTACGGCGACAGGAAACACGACACCCATGATGCCGGGGACATACTCGCCGAGATTATTAACCGAACAGCAGGCCGAGGCGGGACGGTGCTTATTCCGGCATTTGCCGTCGGCCGGGCACAAACGCTCCTCTATCTTGTGCGCCAGCTGAAATCGGGGGGCAAAATTCCGAACCTGCCGGTTTTTCTCGACAGCCCCATGGCTATCGACGCTAGCGAGATCCTTTACGAGCACCAGAAGGATCACCGCCTGAGCGCCGGGGATTGCCGATCGCTTCAGGGCGTGGCGCGGGAAGTCAGGTCGGCGGACGAGTCAAAAACGCTCGACCGCAATCATGTGCCCTCGATCATCATCTCGGCCAGCGGCATGGCGACCGGCGGGCGGGTCATCCACCACCTCAAGGTCTTTGCCCCGGACCCGCGCAACACTGTGCTGTTCACGGGATTCCAGGCGGGCGGAACGCGCGGCGCGGCGATGGTCGGCGGCGCGAAGCAAATCAAGATACACGGCGATTATGTTCCGGTACGGGCCGAGGTCATGAATCTCGGCATGCTCTCAGCGCATGCAGACGCGGACGAAATCATGGCGTGGCTCAAAACGGCGACCAAACCTCCGCGCACGGTATTTGTTACCCATGGGGAACCCGCGGCCGCCGACGCCCTGCGGCACAGGATTGAGGAAGAACTCGGCTGGATCTGCCGCGTACCCGCCTATCGTGATGAAGCCACGCTGGACTGAACGCCAGTGGTTGCTAATCAACCTTCGCCTTCGTCGTTTCTGTTAACTTTTCGGCGTCGCGAACAGCCAGGATGGTCTTCGGCAGACTAGCCGGATTGACGCTGATGGAATCGATGCCAAGCTCGGTGAGGTAGCGCGCGATTTCCGGATAGTTCGCAGGCGCCTCGCCGCAAATTCCGACATGCCGGTGATTGCGCTTCGCGCCTTGCACGGCAAGCCGCAGCATCTCCAACATTCCCGGATCACGTTCGTCGAAATCGAATGCAACGATCTCTGAATCGCGATCGACACCAAGGGTCAGCTGGGTCAGGTCGTTCGAACCGATCGAAAAGCCGTCGAACACTTCGGCGAAAGCATCGATCTGAATGACATTGTTCGGGATCTCGCACATTACAAAAATCTCGAGCCCGTCTTTGCCCCGCTTCAATCCATTTTCCGCCATCGCCGCGATCACGCCGCGCGCCTCGTCGACACGACGGCAGAAGGGAACCATAATGCGCAAATTGGTTAAGCCCATCACATCGCGGACACGCCGCAAAGCCTCGCATTCCAGAGCGAAACCGGCGGCGTAGGCCGGATGGGCATAGCGCGCAGCGCCGCGAAAGCCGAGCATTGGATTGGCCTCTTTGGGCTCAAACGCCGCCCCGCCGATCAGCTGAGCGTATTCGTTGGTCTTGAAGTCGGACAAGCGGATGATGACGGGGCGGGGGTAGAAAACGGCTGCAATCGTGCCTACACCTTCCGACAGATTCCGAACGAAATATTCCCTACCGGAAGCATCCGAGCGCGTTAAATGCGCGATCCGTGCGCGGTCCTTGAGCGACGCGACCCTGTCGGGAAAGGCCAGGGCCATCGGGTGGTGTGCCGCAGAGGCACGGAAAGGGGTTCATTATGAACTGAAGCCGTGACGAACAGCTGCGTAGATGATGAGGGAAGGCCCCTCGGGATCGGTTTACAGGAGCAGATC
>Ga0182030_10023921_pt1 | contig 11262 bp, 15 predicted proteins | sample 812S3MmetaG_FD_121299 | JGI IMG/M metagenome (GOLD analysis project Ga0182030, IMG submission 121299) | Permafrost microbial communities from Stordalen Mire, Sweden - 812S3M metaG (Illumina Assembly) | ecosystem: Environmental > Terrestrial > Soil > Wetlands > Permafrost | place: Sweden...
ATTTTCCTGTTGCCGCTCGCCGTGCGCCCGCGTAAAGGCGTGGCCATGCGCGCCTTACGGATTACCGCCCTGTTATTGTTCGGACTGCTGGTTGCCGCTGGCCCCGCCCGGTCAGCCGGCGTGCAGAACCTCGAAATCGCCGGGAAGACCGGGGTGCATGTGTTTTCGGTGGAAGTCGTCGATAACGACGCCGACCGGGCCAAGGGCCTGATGTTCCGCAAGGAATTGCCCGAGGGCAAAGGCATGTTGTTCGATTTCCATAACGACCAGAATGTCTCTTTCTGGATGGAAAACACCTATATCCCGCTCGATATGCTGTTTATCCGCGGCGACGGCCACATCCTTAACATCGTCGAGAATACCGAGCCGCTATCGACCCGGATCATCCCCTCCGGCGGCCCGGTGCGCCTGGTGCTGGAAGTTATCGCGGGAACCGCCCGCAAGCTCGGCATCGCGCCGGGAGACAAGGTCGCTTCGCCGTTGTTGAGCGGCCGGTAAGGTTGCTGGCCCCTAGCGAAGCGTGTACCAGACCTCCAACATCGGAGCGTAGCGCAGTCTGGTAGCGCATCTGGTTTGGGACCAGAGGGTCGCAGGTTCAAATCCTGCCGCTCCGACCATCCGCCTTCGCTCGTTGAGCTTCGGCAGGCGGTTGGCGAAGCCGGACGGACAGGATAGAAAGACGTATGACCGCCCGCATCTTCAAGCCCGCCAAGACCGCAATGCAGTCCGGCCTGGCCAAGACCAAGGACTGGACGATCGAATTCGACCTGACTGAGCCGCGCCAGGTCGAGCCTTTGATGGGCTGGACCTCGTCGGGCGACATGCGCCAGCAATTGCGTTTGCGGTTTGACACCAAGGAGGAGGCGATCGCCTATTGCGAGCGCCACGCCATCGCCTACCAGGTGTTCGAGGAAAAGCCGCCTGAGCCCCGCAAGCGCATATCCTATTCGGATAATTTTGCCTTCAAGCGCCGCGACGCCTGGACCCACTAAAACGATTAATGCACCGCCGCCGGCAGGTCGCGGCCTTGCGTCGCCGCGCGCTGGCGCAGCAGCGAAATAAAGCGTTCCTCCGCCATCGGCAGGCCGAGCAGGAAGCCCTGGCCGAAATCGCAGCCCATACTCACCAGCGCCACCGCGTCGGTGGCATTTTCGATGCCGAGGGCGACCGCGCTGCGGCCGAATTGATGCGCCAGGTCGATCACAGTCTTGCAAATCGGCGCGTTGACCTTGTCGGCTCCGCAATCGGCGACAAAGGCGCGGTCGAGCTTGAGTTCGGCAAATGGCAGTTCGCTAAGCCGCGCCAAGGCCGCATGGCCTCGTCCGAAATCGTCGATGGCGAGATGGACATTGAGCGGCTGCAGCCGTTTGGCAAGATCGCCGGCGGCCCCAAGATCCGTGATGACTTGTTCCTCGGGCACGTCGACCATAATGCCCGGCCAATTTTCGTCGGCCGCGCGATGCGCCCGCACGATGTCCTCGACCGGCAACTGCACTAGCGCCGGCATCGGAATGTTGACGGTCAGTCGAAGGTTGACGCCGAGGCTGGAAAAATTGAGCCCGGCCTTGAGCGCGCTCGCCAGCGCCAGTTCCGATAATTTGAGAATGGACGCCTCCGTCGCGCCCGGCATGAATGCCGCCGGCATGACGATGCCGTGCTGGGGATGGCGCGCGCGCGCATAGGCTTCGGCGCCGGCGAGCTGCTTCTTGCGCAGATTGATCTTGGGCTGATACCAGAACTCGATCCATTTATTGTTGAGCGCTTCGTCGATATCGACGCGCACGGCCGCCGACGGCGGCATGCTGATTTTCAACTCGTGGAGAATCTTGGCGATGGCGTCGGTCTCGAACGGCTTCTTGAGCACCGGTAGCATGATGAGTTTGTGCTGGAGGCCGATGGTCTTGACGTGATCGAGCACCGCCGCGCCGCGATTGCTCATCAATTGCACGGCGCCGCGAAACCCGAGTTTGCCGAGCGCCGCCATCGACTCGATGGCGTCGGCGGATTCGAGCGGGATGTCTTGAAACACCAGATCGGGCACGCGCCGTTCCATGGCTCGGCGCAGCGCGGCGCCGTCGGCGAATTCCATGGTGTCGACGCCGGAGCCATGCAGCACCAGCGACAGGAAGTGCCGGATGCTGGCTTCCTCGTCCACGACGTAGCAAAGCGGTGCGGCGCCCCGCGCCAGCGGCGGCGCGGCGACGGCGGCTTGGGTGGCGTCTGGGGCTGCCATTTGCGACATGGCCAGACGGTATTGCCGTGCGGTTAAAGATGGGTTTCGCAAGCCAGCCCGGCCGCGCAAAAGCGGGCTAAACCGATAAAAACGCTGGCGAATCTGGCGACCCCGGCTGAAAGAGCAGGGGTCAACTACTTCAAAGGCTTAGACTGACTAACAGTCTTAATGGCACTGGCGGGAAGTAAAGGACTTCCCAGCGCAGTGACTAACAGCCCGCGCACGTCGGGCATTGATCGCCCTGTCCCTACTACTTCCCGCGCCAGCATTGCGTGCGCTCGCACGTCGACACGATTAGAAATATTGGTTTCTGACGGGCTCAGATCGGCAACAGCGGGGCGGCGGCCGGTTGATAGCCAGCGGGCGGCATAGCCTCTGCCCGGCCGGTGGCCCCCGCAGGGGCGCCGGACGAGGCCTTTTGGCTGAGCCGCTGCGCTGGCTGTCACGCGGCGCACGGGACCCGACGACAATGCGAAAAGGTGCGGACCCGGCGCAGCCGGGGCGAGACGCGGCGCAGGCCCCCGCGACGAGAGCGCCGAGCATTTTCGTCGGGTGCGACGCGGGCACCGGCCTAGCCGCCGCGGGAATATTGCCAGTCATCCTATCAGGCATTGTCGGCAGACGCGCCATACACACTATTTTGAATCCCGGTGGGTCGGTGGGTTTGACACTTTCAATGATTGCCCGCAGAATTTTTGGATGGCCTCTATTTTACCCACCACCGCCCGAGAAAATAAGGTCGATGACGACTTCTCTTCGTCAATCGGTTTGGTGGATTTCGTTGAGTTGGTCGAATGCTGATCGCTCACGATGATGCTGAGGACGCGATGTTGGTCTCCGATCTGGAAACTTCGACTGAGATGACGGACAACTTCCGTGTCCGGCGCGCGGCGTTCATTGAATGCGCGCTCGCTGAAAAGGGTGATAGCAATCTCGGTTGTGCCTCCCCGGGTGCCAGCGGGTGACCCGCCGGCTGGCAAATTTTCCGCCAGCCAAGACCACCACAACCAGCACTAAAACGAATGATGGCACCGCGCGCCTCGATCCGCTTCCTGCACGGCCATCGCACAACCAAATTCTTGATCACAACATCGGATGGCGACTGGATCCTGAGAAATGGGCTTCTCGGCATGCCGCGAATGAGGTCCTTGCAGATCAATCGGCACAAATGGCGGCCGCGCTTGGGCGCCAAGGGATAGAGCTGCGCCTCAAATCCGAGGTGTTCGCTATTTCCGCTATAACCGGCCAAGTCGAGAAGTTGACTGCTTACCGAGCGTGCCGCTTTGTTCCATCGGTCGCGGCGCGGGACCGACATCCAATGTTGAGCGCATTTAAGTTTTTCAACTATGAGCACTCTGAATCTCAATATTTTCGTTATGTGGTCGTCACGCGCGGGGAGATGATCCCCGCCGGCGGCGCGTTACGTTCTGCCATTCAGGCTTTTCATCGCCGCTTATCGAAGTTCGCTCACTGGTCCCGCCAACAAGATGTGGAGTTACTGTTTCGAGGGTCGGAGTTCACGCGCCAAACGGCTCTTGATCGCGGAATGGCCGACAGATACCCGCCTGACACGTTGCTGTATAATCTCCACGCCAACTTGGTAACTTGGCCCACTCGCCGCTTGAAGCGTTTGGAATGGCAGCACTATCTGCAACAAACGTGGGACCGCCTCGGGACACATTGGCGCGACAATGGTAGGATTGAAACCGAAAATGAACTCATCAAATACATATGTAAGCCGGCCGAGCTAATCGGTGCATCAGACGCAGAATTAGCGTGGCTCTTTAGGGATACCGCAAAGCTAAAATTTGCCCAACCGCTCGGGGCGTTTGCGGATTTTTTGGCAGAACTCAAGAAGAATAGGCAGAAAGTCGTCTATGTGCGCCCGGGAGGGGGCCCACACCCTGTGCTCATGAAAATTGAAAAGGGGCGCCGGCTCAATCATACGAAGCGGCAGGATGCCGACCTGGCAGAGCATGCCGTCCCGGAAACGCGGGAGAAGCCAACGAATATAATATTAGGCTTCACGCTACCGAGCTGGAAGTGCAGTCCTTGGTCCGAGCCACAAATCCTCATTCTGCGATATGATCCAACCGCCAAGGGCAAAGGAGATCGGGAGCGATTGCAAGAGATAGAGCTTGAACGCAGGATTTTCCGCGACCGCTGGGACGCTGCAGGAGCGCCTCCACCGGAAGAAGCTCTTCGGGTCGCCAAACAATTCTCGTCCGGCAAAACTATTGTGGTGCAACCGAGCGGCGGGAAACGCCGAAGGCGGTCACGCCTTTAGGGTACACACTAGTAGGCCAACTGTCCGCTCCGGGACGTTGGCCTACTAGTCCTAATGCCGCACAGCACCGAGCACGTTGGGATGTGGGTGGAGAGCGCTGCGTGGCCAATCTTTTTTAAAATAGACCACAAGACCTCCACAGCCCCGCCTGACGCGACCGAGTGAACTTGCTCTCCCTACCGGGCATAAAGCTCCACGCTTCTCCGGAAGGCTTGTGGATGGCTCCAGACCCCTTTTCCTCGCGCAACCCCGGCAATGGTGAAATATGACCGGTCTTCCCATGAAAGGGCACCCACACCAGCGGGTGAGGCGGCGCTGACCGAGGGTTTTGATATAGTAGGGTCGCACTGATTAGGCATTAACTCACCGCCCTGGCTGAGCCACACTTTTAAATTACTACCATCCGGCAAAACCAACGACGTGATTTCTAGACGACTCAGAATTGTCCTCAGCGTGTTGCGTCCTCCAAGATTATTCGGAGAAGTGCGATGAGCGACAATGACCATCACGACGAAGTGCCACGGAGAAAAAGGCCCGGCAGGCCACGGTCTGCATCGCCTCGCGACACGATTTTTGTAATTCGTGCGTCTGACGCCGAGGCCGCCGCAATCAGGGGCGCCGCCACGGCGGCGCGGTTGCCGATTGCGATTTATCTGCGTCGTCGCGGCCTCAATCAAATTATTGCCACTCCTTTACCGATCAGCGACGTTCAGACGGTTAGCTCGCTGTCGAGCATCGGCCACAACTTGAATCAAGCCATCAGGCTCGCTCACGATGGGCGCGCGCCGGCATGGCCCGCTGCCTCCGTGGACGAATTGCGAAATCTGTGTGCCGTGCTTGCCAATAAAATCATAGCCAGCGCTCGGTGATGGATGATGACCAGCCACAATAAATCCGAGTTTCGACGGTGGTTGGCGCGCAGGCTCGATCATTTGCCCGTTCGGGCTCGGCAGGGACAAAATGTCCACATTTCAGCCTGGGTGAATCGGACTCGACCGGCAGCTAAGACCGCTCCGAAAAAGCCAATGCAACCTCGCGCCCGCCGGCGTTTCGGCGCCGGGATGCTGCCGGCGGTGCGGGTACCGGCGCGCCGCGCGGTTGCCGCCATTTTAAATTTTACAGCGATAATCACCCTCGCAATCGGCACGGTCGTCTGTGACGTGATCAGGCAGGCAATAGCCGCGTTGCGACCGGTGACTGTGCCGGAACTGCACGACTACGACCATTTCATCGACAAAATGAACGCGAACCACGCGAGACGCGGCCTTTCGCCCGTCGCGGATTGGTACAATGAAAAAACCCCTCGAAACCTCCAACCGCAACGATGTGCTGTCGTGACACGACCGGAACCCGAGCCGCAGATCGAGGGCGAACCCATTTACGATTTGCGACCGGACGATGATTGGATGGGGCCGAGGCTGCGATGATTGGCAAACTCGTCAAGGGTACCGACGCGGCCGGCCTTCTCGCGTACGTAACAGCTCCCAAGGATGCAAATGGCGCCGATCGTGAAGTTGTAGTCCGGCTCTGCGGAACTATCCCGGGCGATAGTCCCGCAGAGATGCTTCCACATTTCGAGATGCTTGCTGCCCTTCGTCCCACGCTTGGCGTACGGGTCGCACACGCCATGTTGCGATGGACAACAGCCGACCAACCCTCGCTCAACGACCAAGCCGAAATGGCAGAACGGCACGCGACGGCGCTCAGCTTTCAGCATTGGACTGCGTTCAGTCATGGCAACCACCTCCATATTGCTGCGAGTAGGATAAATGCCGATGCCAGCTTGGTGCCGGATGGTTGCGACTGGGAGGTCGCGGAGCAAAGTGTTCGCGATCTGGAAATAAAATTTGGGCTTGTTCGAATTGAATCGTCGCATCTCCTCGACCCGACGAAGCGTGACAGCCACAGGCTTGCCCCTACCTCCGCCGAGCTTGGCGCGGCTCGTCACGGCAAGCCAAGCGCACGCGTTCAGCTTCAGCTTGCTGTAGATGCGGCCTTGTTAGACAACCCGACGTTCGCCGACTTTGTTGGCCGCCTCCATGCAGACGGCGTGGAAGTGCGGCCAAACATTCAATCGACCGGCCGCATCGCCGGCATATCGTTCGGTCTCGACGGTTTTTCGATCAAGGGTTCGCGACTCGGCAAGGCGTATACGTGGAACGCGTTACAAAAACGGGGTTTGAACTATGAGCACGAAAGAGACGGCCATCACGCTCGCGAGTGCGTCCGCCGATGCGAGGCGCTCGGAGATACGACGCGAAACGGATCAGTCGCGGACGGAAATGGAAGCGATCCTCGCCGCAACCCACAAAACAATCGAGAGCTTGTTGCTCGCGATAGCGCCGTTTGCGACGTCGATCTCGACAATGACCGAGGAAACGCGGAACACGCTGGCGGAAGTTACCCGGGAGGTGCGCGTAGCCCTAAATGGAGTTCAAACGACGGCGGCGAATTTGCCCCAATTCCACAAAAAATCCGCGCAAGAAGTGGTGACGAATCTGGAAAGGCGAACGACCGAGCTGATGTACCGCAGCTTGGAAATCGCGCAGCAGGCGACGAAAGTCTGCAATTACGCGTGCGTGATAGATCAGAAAATCCGCCGGTCCCACCTATGGCAGTCGGTCACGGTGGGATTCGTGGCCTCGCTCCTGCCGACATGCGCCATTATCGGCCTATCGCAAGCGGCGCGGGTCGGTGGCCCGGCGGTTTTGTGGGGAGCGTTTCTTCAGATGCTTGGCTTGTAGAGGTCATTGACGGTAGCGAGACCGCCGACGAAGCCCTCCGAAAGTGGGGACGCAATGCCGCGCGCGCCTTGCGCGGATTACAGCGAGCGGGAGTCGCGCATTCCGGTAACAACGATCCGACGCCGCCGAGGCTTCATAGCTTGTTTCAATCACTGGATCGGCTTTCCGCGCTCGCGGATAAGATGGCGGTGAACAACGGTGCGACTTCGCCCGAGATTTATAAGCGGCACAAAACCGCTAACGCGCATTCCCGGCGCCCTGACGAGGCAGCAGTAAAGCCCGTGACAGCCGTGCAAGCGGAGGTCGCTTACAAACTTCCTGCTCTCCGCCCTCGTTAGCCGCGCCGGGTATTGATAATTTGAGATTGCGGTACTTTTGGGCCGTTTCCGCTTCGGCCGAGCCATCCACAAGGCTCAGGGACGCGATCCCGACCATCGGGGCTATGATCCATCCCCCGTTTTTCATCTTTCCGCCATCGGCGCCGCCGGCCGCCGCAGTGACCCCACGACCATCAGGAACGCGAAAAAGGCCACGGGGGCTATGATCGCTGTCGAAAATTTCTTCATCCCGTCAGGCTATCGACGATCTGGTAGTGTCTCAGTTTGAATTCTATCCCTTTTGCCTCACCCTCGAACCCGGCCATCAGTTCCTATATGCTTTGCAAAAGTATGGAGAGGAACATGATTTGGGTTTCTGTGATTCTGGCATCAGGAGTGCCCGGCGTTCTGATCGTGGGGTATCTCAATCGCCGGGGAAACTCAGGACAGGCTGCAAAGGGGATTGGATGGCAGTTTATGCGAATTGCGCGCCTCGGAATTCACTTCCTTTTCCTAGTTGTCGGCGCAGGAACGGTGCTTGCTGGGGACAACCGATTTCTGGAAATTCAAGACGACGACTCTTCTGCGACATACGACTTGAACACAGTTCAAATGCTTCTGCCTGGAAAATTTTCGATCATGGGCACAACAGTTGATACGCCCGATGTCATGAGATTTGAACTGAAAGTGCAAGATACATTATTGGCTTATTGCGCTCGGGCGGATGGCGAATATGATGTTCCTGCTGAGGTCTTTCTTTTGGGCCAACCCGATATGGCGGTTCAGAAAATAAAAATTGAGACTTCAACTAGTTCGGGCTCTTCGCTTACACTTGCGACTTGGAGACTGCCATATCTACGCTTTGCCACCGTGGGGCAGACTGGGTTTGCTGAGCAACAGAAAGTGGTCGCGTGTAAAGGGGGTAGAGCCGCAGAGATCAACAAAATGTTTCGCGACATGATCCTTAATGGCTCGCAGGTAAAGCAGATTTTCGATTGCGACCATGGGCTTTGGGGCTTAGGAGAGACTTCTAGCGAACGTATTCTTGTGATCAGCCCTGTAAAGTCGAACACGGTAATGGAACGCCACTACATGTCGGTATGCAACAAGGTGACCGGACACGCGCCATACATGCCCCCTTGATCGCAAGCGTCATTGGCATCAAGAGGACCACTACGGCGGCTAATACCTAGCGGTAAGCTTGGCAAAGCGGGGGGCAAATGGATATTTTGCGATACGTGCTGCTACTTACGAATCTAGCGGGTGCTGGTTTTACATTTTGGCTGGTGGGAACTGTAGACGGGACTCCGACGGCCGAGATCGTCGCGTCAGCCGCCGGGGCCGTCTTTGCTCTCAACTTTTTCTATTTGTTCCGCTTGCCTTCGGAAACGGATTCCAAATCTAGCTCTCGCATAGGCAGGCTTATTGGCCTTTGGTTCGAAGCCAAAGAACGAGAGCTTCAAAATCGCGGCAACGTGCCGCCACATTCAAACTGAGACACTACCCACCTTCTCCCGCCGTGCACGCCACGCGTGGTCAACCGCACCGAGCGAAGCGACGTGGTGGGTCTACGTTTTCGGGGGATTTATGAGTCCCCGGAAAACATGGCTGGCTACCGATCCTGCTACCGATGCTGTGTTCTAATTCTCCGGTATTATGGCGCAAACGCCACAAAGGCTGTTAAACTGGCCTATGCGCCTCCTTATCCTCCCATTGGCGGCTTTTGCGGTCTTGGCGACCGTGTTCGCGGCAACTGCCGAGGAAGGGACGTTTGGGGAGTTTGATTGCACCATAGATTGCTCGGGGCACGCCGCTGGCTTCCGATGGGCTGAATCACACGGCGTTGATAGCGAGGACGATTGCCCTGACGGCAACTCTCAGTCCTTCCACGATGGCTGTATCGCCTACACCCAAGACCCAAGCATAGACCCGGAAACCGAGGGGCAACCGAATATGGACCCCGACGACCCGGACAAAGATGACGAATAGTAGACGGGCTTCCTATTGCCTCAGAGGCAGGTGTGGACCCCGTTTTTGACCTTATCCGGCCACTCCGGGCCAAGCATTTCGCGGGCAGAGATTGCCTGCTGCGCTCCGGGGTCACTTTCCCGAAACATGACAATGCTCAGTCCTTGGTCATGTGAGCCTGCAACAATCGTGGGGCCGGGCTGATAGGTCGTTCTGCCTTGATAGAAGCCCCCGCCATAGGTCGCGGTCGTATTATATGAGCCGGGCATCTGGCTCACGATTACGTTGTTCTGGGCTTGTCCGCCGTTGATGATGTAGCGGTCGTATCCGGCCTTGATGGTCTCGATAGCCGCTAGTTGTTGGGAAACGCGGAGGGCACCAACACCGCCGCAAACCGGGGCCGCCCCGGTCTGGATTATCATCGTGTTGGCCGAGGTTCGGACGGCCTCACTACGGGCGCAGCCGCCCACTAGAATGGCCACGCAGGCCGCAATTACCCGAATACGCATTACATACCCATGTCCCGACTACAGCATCGGGCAACTAGGGCGCGAAGGCAATTGGGGGTATCCATATTCAGGGAAGCGGTCATTTCCGACATGGCCGGATTTGAGAACGAAATAGGAACAATCACAAGGCCTTATATGAGGCATCCCCGTATCAAGCTTCTGCGTGGGGCTTACGATCTCCGCCGAATGTGGCCAAAATGTCATATTTCCGGGGGCTTCTGTATGTTATGCGGTGGCCTACATGAGCTGCATGCTCCCCCTCCCAACCAACATTAACCTCACCCTTACTCCATCCATGCCTTGCTGCATGGAACGTGTAGGTGTGTGCCCCGTTGAGTCTGGGCCCCAAGCGTGCTTGTCTTTTAGAGACCACGGAGGACTACCAATGTCCGCACTCCGCAAGACGCGGCAATCCGCCGCCGGAGGCTTGCCTCCGCCGGAGGCATTCGACTACGACGACGACGTGACCGCGCAGGCCGTCGAGGCTTTGGCAGTGCGCGCGAAACCCATCCTGGAAAAGGATGAGTACATAGTTGTCGATGGCCATATCGGAAATAAATAAGCGGCCGTGGGCGAACACCCCTCCCGCGCGTTTCGATATCGTCGCCACCTATTTTCCTGAACACACCGCACCTGAAAAGCCCGGTCTTAAATTGAGGCCGGGCTTAGTGCTGTCTGTCCTTCAGGGTAAAAACACCGGCGCCTATGCTTGCCGTGTTGCGTTTGGCACCAAAAATCTAAAAATTATGGATCGAAGTCATCTGGACATCATCGTGCAGCACGCGCGGGATTTGCCGTTGCTTGGCTTGCACCGCGCTACGCGATTTGACCTCGATCACATCGTGACACTGCCGTGGGCCGCAGAATTTTTTGGCTGTTGGTCTGGGAGACCGACGCCACGAATTGGCGCGCTACTCGAAGTGTACATTAGAGAATACGCATACCTTATGATGAGACGCGGCTCTGCGACAAATAAGCAGAGCTAATCGCAATCACGCCAGATCACGCAATTTCCATAATTCCGGCCTGCCGCCGAGCAACGTAACGCTCTTGCCGTTGTTGTTTCGCAGCGATGATTGAACGGCACCCGTAAAATCCCACGCGGCTTTTTTGCTAACCCCGGTCACGCCCTTTGACGCCAGCATTCGATCGGCAATTTCCTTGGCCGATAGCGGTTTCTCCGCCGTTCGCAAAACGTCGATAG
>Ga0182030_10023923_pt1 | contig 11261 bp, 10 predicted proteins | sample 812S3MmetaG_FD_121299 | JGI IMG/M metagenome (GOLD analysis project Ga0182030, IMG submission 121299) | Permafrost microbial communities from Stordalen Mire, Sweden - 812S3M metaG (Illumina Assembly) | ecosystem: Environmental > Terrestrial > Soil > Wetlands > Permafrost | place: Sweden...
AAGCAGCAGCAGGGTGGCCGCCGCAGGGGGCGGCGGCAGCTTCGGAGAGACCTCCTAGAGCGGCGGGACCTGGTTGTTGACCTGTGTCCCGTGGTAGAGGTGATCCTGGTCCTTGCAGGCAGCGGGAAAGAAGAACTGGACGCTGTCGCTGCGGACGCCGTTGTAGCTCGCGAAGAGAGTGGCCCGCCCCAGTGTCCCAACCTTGCACTTGGGATCGCTGCTGGCCCGCACACGAAGCGTGATCTTCATTACGTTCCCGGGGTAGCCCCACATCTGCGCATAGTGAGAGTGGTAGACGAGACGGTGTTCGACGGTCATCGTGATCGCGCCGTGCCCGTCTTCCTGGCACATGATCCCCGAGACCGTGCCCGCTTCGAGGTTGATTTCGCCGTGTCCGCGGGCGAAGCTCGATTCGCCCGGGTAGCCGGTGTGGAAGCCCCAGGGCGGGATCCCGTAAACGATCGGGACCTGCCCACAGCCGGCGGAATACGCGGAGGCCTGTGTCGCCATCGCGCTCAACGCAAGCAGGACGGCGAGCACCGCGACGGCTAGTCCGAGATTTCGCGTGATCTGGCCTGTGCGCACCCTGCACGGACTATAACCCCGCGCGCACCGGACGATCCGACATCCGGCCATGAGCAGGCGGGCGTGCGGCGCACGCGGGGCGCCGGCTCCCGCCGCTGCTGCGCGGGACTCCGCCGCGATTTGCGCGAACTCGCATGCCGCTTCCGCCCCACGGCACGCGCACACCGGCCACGCGCAGGTCACTCAACTCCCCCTTCACTACGGACCTGCGTATTCACTACTGGTACCGTTCGGCTGCCCGGTGAGCTGCCTGCGTGTGTCCCTCATTCATATAAGCGGCGCATCTGCACTCGACGCAAAAAACACCGTGAAAACCCCGGAATCGAGGCGAACTGACAAGCGTCACCGGTTCGCGATCAGTTACACTCGCGCGCAGTGCAGGAGTCAAAGCCAGCCGCGCGTTTGAAACAGGGTGTCCTTGCGGGACTCCTGGTGGCCTTGGCGGCGCTCGTCATCGGCATGTCCGCCGCCCCCGCCGGGGCGGCCGGAGGTATCTCGGGCACGTGGGATTGCTGCGGTGGCGGCGGCGCAGCGGAACAGGACTTCGTCATCACCGACAACGGCGGCTCTCTGAGCGGTGAAGGCATTGAGCCCGGCGGAACCCCGTTCGCGGTGATCAGCGGCCATGTGAGCGGATCGAGCGTGACGATCGTGACGACGTACGATGCGAGCTTCGACGGCGGATACGTCGCGACGTTCGTCGGAACCGTGTCCGGCGAATCGATGTCGGGGACTTGGAGCAGCAACGTCGGCCAGTCGGGAACATGGACGGCCACGCTTGCCGCGGGCACAGGCAATCCGACAAATAAACCCGCTGCACCCGGCTCGAGCTTCACAGCCGTCGAGTGCAACATTTCGATAGTCGCACCCGACACGTCTACCTGCACCGCCCAGGTCGCCGGCTACAGCGCGAAGAAGCTTGTCTCGCCAACCGGCACGGTGTCCTTCCAATCCTCGATCGGGACCATCGGCACGAGTTGCACGCTTGCAGCCACGCCTGGATCCCCCGGCATCTCCAGCTGCACGGTCTCCTACCTTCCGGCGCCTGGCCTGCCCGCCGGGCAGGTGCCGTCGGTAACCGCGCACTATTCGGGCGACTCGAACTTCAAGTCATCGACGGGTCAGACGAGCCTCACCCCGCAGTCCGTGGTGCTCGCCGAAGATCTCAGCCTGACGGACGCGACCGAGGTACCGGACGGAGGTTCCAACGAGGGGATCCCCGTCGATCTCACGAACACGAACCCGTTCCCTGTCAGCGCCGACGAGCAGCTCACCGTCTCGGGCTACCCGCCCGTCGCGAACTCGAGCGCGGCTCGTGCGGCAAGCGTCCAGACGATCGGTCGCGCCAGTTACACCCTCGCGCCGGGACAGACCATCGTCTCGAAGGTCAAGCTCTCACGCGGCGGCGCGAAGTTGCTGCGTAAGCACAAGGACCTCACCGCAACGCTCGTGGTGACCACGAAGCGGGCCGGGCAGGCGTCCAAGACGATCCGCCATCGCCTGCTGATCAAGGCCTAGCTCGCCCGCCGGCGTTTCGCGGCGCTTTCAACCGGGCGACGGAGCCCCGGGGCGGTAGGCCATCGCTCCGGTGCTGCGAGCGGCACCGGAGCCGGCGCCGCGCGCGGCTATGCTCGTTGATCAGGAGGGGGACGCTGCACTCACTGCAGGGGGTCCTCATGTCTGGTCCGTTCCGCACCCGCAGCCCTCGCTCTCGGCGCAGGGGTTCGCGAAGACTGGTCGCATGCACCGCCGCCGTTGTCGGCGCCGTCGCTTTCGGCGCGTCGGCTGCCAGTGGCGCACAGCTCACCTTCCGGATGGTTCGCGTAGGTGCCCCGAACAACCCGTCGGTTTCGGTTGTGCCGTTCACGGACGCGATATACGCCTCGTGTTCGGTCGCCCCGAAGACGAAGGCCGGGTGCGTGACGCTCGGTTCGGTCAGCGCCGACTACGACATCGGCGAACTCGAGGTGACGGTCGCGCAGTACGTCGTGTTCCTGAACACGGTCGACCCGAGGGGGACCGACCCACACAACCTGTACTACTCCGACGAGAGCGGTCCGGCGTGGCCCAAGTATGGGCAGATCAACTTCGCTCCCCGTGCCGGCCCGGGACATCACTACTCCGTCGCCTATCCGGAGTGGGCGGACAAGCCATACGGGTTCGCGACGTTTCTGCGTGCCGCGCGGTTCGACAATTCGCTCGCCAACGGCACAGTCGTTTCCAAGCGGGCGCGCACCGCCGGCGGCGTCTCCTATGTCAGCCTCACGGTGAGGCTGTCCACCCGCACCGAGACCGGCATGTATGACCTGGCGCGCGAAAAGAGCACCGGGGCCACGCGCGCCCGGACGAGGGGCTTCGTGATCCCGAGCCAGAACGAATGGATCAAGGCGGCCTACTACGACCCGAGCGGCGGCGGGACGCTCTCGTACTGGAAGTACCCGACGAACCCCGGCGTCTTCGGTGACGGGACGGCAGATGCCCCCGCCGCGACCGTCCTGGAAGCAGGGACGGGCACCGTGACGAATGCTGGGACGCAGCCCCTTGCGGACTTCAAGCCGTCGAGCGGCCCGGCGCCGAGCTGGTGTCCGCTACAGGTGTCGATCACCGACTGCCAGACCGTCAATCCGTTCGGGCTCGACCCGACGAGCTATGAACTCGCCTTCACCGGCAGCCTCGAGACCGTCGGGCAGGCAAGGACACGGTCCCCCTGGGGCACGCTGGACCAGGGCGGGAACGCAGTTGAGTGGACCGACACGATCACAGCGCCGCCTCTGGGCATCCGCGGTGGGCCCCGTGTGTGGCGACGACTTCACGGCGGTGTCGCCAACTCGACCGCCTACCAGATGTGGCTGTCGGCGGTGGGTTTGCAGCCGCAGGACAACGTGTTCTACGCGCACACATATCCGTGGCTCGGCTTCCGGATGGGATACATCGGGTGACGCCGCGCGGTGCCCGCGCCTGGACCTCGCGGACACAGCGGAGCCGCTCGGTTCTCAGCGTATGGTGCGCATCCCGGCCGCTCCGGCGGGCGCCTGAGCCGGCGCCACCGGTTCTTCCCCGGCGGCCAGCGGCGCGACGCCCTCGGCGTAGGGGTCGCGCCGGCCGAGCACCCACCAGGAGCCGATCCCCGCCACGAGCACCAGGCCGCCCGTCGCGCACATCGTCGCGACGAATGCGTGGCTGTAGGAAGGCAGCGCATCGGCCATGGCCCGCTGGCCGAGCGCCGTGGCGGGGTTCTTGCCCGACTGGACGTAGAGGCTCAGCTGGTCGAGCCCCTGGCCGGTCTGGCTCGGCGGGACACCCGCCCCCTGCAACCTGCGCACGACGCCGCCGTCGGTCAGGCGGTCGACCATCACCGTCGAGAATGCGAGCCCGAGCGCGTAGGCGAACTGCCCGACGGTTGTGCGCGAGGACGTGACAGGGCCGAAGAAGCGACGGAAACGCACACCGATCGCTTCGATGACGAGGGACCCGTATGGGACGCTCGCTGCTGTGACGCCGGCGCCGATCAGGATCAGGCCCGGCACGTAACTCAGGTAGGAGGAGTGCTCGTCGTGGCCGAGCATGGTGAAGAACCCGACGGCGGCGACGATCGACGCGATCGGGATCACGGTGCGCGCCCGCAACCCCGAGCTCATCCTGTGCCCCACGTAGACCGCGGAGGCGATGCCCGCCAGGAAGAAAGGGAACTGTCCGAGGGAGACCGCCGAGTCGGTGAACCGATTCGCGTACTGCCAGACATCGGCCATCTGGAGCACCGTGATGCTCAGGCCGAAGTTGTAGATGAAGCCCGCACCCATCGCGGCCAGGAACAACGGCGAGCGAAGGATCCCCATCGGGAAGAAGGCATTGGAGCGTCGCTGCTCGACGATCCCGAAGGCGGCGAGAAGCGCGACGCCGCCCACCAGGCCGACGACGGTCTCCGGCTTGGTGAAGCCCTTGACGGCATGGCTGGCTCCCACGAGGAAGAGGATCACTCCGAGGGCGAGGAGGACCTGCCCCGCGGCGTCGGTGCCGTCCTGCTCGATCGGCTCCTCGACCGGCAGGATCCGGAGCGTGGCGGGGAAGCTCAATGCGGCGGTGACCGGCACGAGCAGGAACGCGATGCGCCAGTTTCCGGTCGCGAGGAGCCCGCCGAGGTAGCTGAGGACGATCATCGTGACGCTGCCGACCGCCGAGAAGATGCCGACCGCCCTCGCGAGCGCAGGCGGCGTCGTGACCACACGCAGGTAGGCGAACGCCGCAGCGAAGACGGCGCCGAGCCCGACGCCGGCTACCGCACGGCCGGCGACGAACGCGCCGGCACCCGGGGCCGCCGCGACGAGCAGGTCTCCGGCTAGTGCGACCAGCAGTGACCCCGCGAGCACACGCCGGCGCCCGAGACGGTCCGCGAGAAGCCCGGTGCTCATCACCGTCGCTGCCAGTGCGAGGGTCGAGATGCTCGCCGCGAGCGTCTCCACACCGGTGCTCATACCGAGGGCCCTCGACGCCTTGACGAGGGCGTTCGTGTTGATGATGGGATCCGCCGCCTGGACGCCGGCGAAGATCCCGAGCAGCGGCACCGCGAGCCTGCTCACCTTTCCAGCGGAGCCTTTGTCGACCGTGCTCGTGGTGGACACGGCGGCGAGCCCTTGTCTCTAGGTGGCAGGCAGCAGTTCGGGGATGTCGTCCATCGCGGGCAACGGGATGAAGAGGATGTCCTCGGCTCCGGCCGCGGCCCTGCGAACGTCGACCTTGAAGAGATTCGGGTGGTCATAGGTGCTGGCGTACATGACCGCGTTGCGCTGGTCGATGACCGTCATCCACTGGGTTATCTCGGCGCCTGCCACGCCGCCTCCCTCGCCGCCTGCCCCCGCCTCGGTCATGACGGTTCCGGGCGGGATGTCGAACTGGTTGAGGATGTGGCGGGCTATCTGCACCCCCTCCGCGGGGGTGGTGAAGGCGAGCGAGAACTGCCGGAACCAGAATGCCCGTACGAACCGGCTCGTGGCGATGAACCCGGCCGGCAGGCCGTTGACCCCGTCACCCGAGCTCGGCGCGGCGAGGGTCAGGCCGTTGACCGTGATCGGCGCGGGTGCGTGATTGGTCACGTACTGGTACTGCGCGAGGTTCTGAAGGTGGACGGGGAATGCGGGCTCGTTCGTCATCACCGTGGTCGGGTTGTCGTAGATGGCCAGCTCTCCGTGCGTGTACTCGATGACGATGCTCGCGCCGTCTGCGTCGTGGACCGTGTAGTGGAGCGGGGGTACGTTGCCGCCGTAGACGGCCAGCTTGACGCCCTGCACCGGGACATCGCTCAACGCGTGCCTGACCTCCTCGACGGTTGCGCACGTCGTCAGCAGATAGGTCCCGACCTCGAACGAGGCGATCGACCGGGCCTGCTCCTCGTCAGAGACGTGGAGATAGTCGGCTGACGCTGGGAAGTTCAGGGCGCCGAAGACCAGGCCGCGCTCGTTCACGCCGTCGACCGCCATGTTGAGGCCCAGCGCGTTCGCCGCGACGACGGCGTACTTCGCCTCCCACGCCAGCCCTCCCTCTCCGACGTTGCCGTGGCGGTCCGTGCCGGTGAATCTCGTGCCCGCCGGGATGACCATGATCTGCGAACGCAGGTCGAGCGTGAACTCCATCGTGCGCCCGTAGACGAGGCCGCTGTCCTTGTCGCCGATCGTGAATGACGTGCACATGCCGGTGGACTCCTCTGGGTGCTCCCGCGTTTGCGATCTTTCGTCACTCTCAGCGTGCGGGGACACGTCTGCGTCCGCCGAGGTCCGCAGGCCCGGCAGGGGAAACTACCGATGGCCACGTGGCGCCCGGCGCCCCCGTGACGGCCTGGCGGCGCTCATCTCGGGGCCCGGGCGCTAAGCGTGATGCGGGCTGCTCGCCCAGGCGCTGAGCACCTCCGGGCCCCACGGGCCGAGAAAACGGACACGCGCTGCGAGCGTCATGTGCGGCTGCACGCGGCTGCTGTCGGTGAGGTACAGCGTCTGCTGCACCCTGCGGTGGTCGAGCACGTAGTACGAACCGAGCCTCGGGAACGAGCCTTCCGCCAGGACGCGGTCGCCGTGGCGGATCAGCAGGTAGCGCACGCCCGGCTCCATCGGCTGGGTCGCGGTGTCGAGCGACCCGAATCGGTAGGCGACCGTCCTTCCGGGCGGGATGACGCGTTCGATCGCCGCGGCGAGCGCGCTGATCGGCCGGTACTGGTAGATGTGCGGATCCGGTGATGCGTTTCGTGCGACGGCGGCGCCCGCGGCGATCACACCCGCGAGGGCCGCGAGGCAGGCGAACGTGAGTGCAGCAGGCCGAAGCCTGCGGGACGCTGTTCTTGCTCCTGCCCGCCGGCGCAGCGCGCGCAGGGCCGGACGGGCCAGCTGCAGGAGTCCGAGCCAGAGCGCCCAGGCAACGATCAGCCACACCCAGAACCCGAGCTGGGACCCCCACCACAGCGTGTAGCCGAGGGTTTCCGCCAAAAGCTTCGGGGATGGGTTGGACGCCGCCTGAAGCGCCATCGCTCCGCACAGCCCGAGACCGATGAGGGCGGCCGCGGTCAGATCCCACCGGCGTCTGAGGGCGCCGGCCAACCCGGCCACAGCGAGCGCGAGCAGCATGAGGATCGCCGTATTCGTCTCGCTCCTGGTGGGCGTCCCGCGAACGTCCTTCTTGCGCTGCCATTCGGTCGCGGGCTTGTACAGCCACCACGGCGTGACCCCGACGGCACGAACGACCGCATGCCATCCGACCGCTGACCCGAGCTCAGGCCCGCGATTCTGAGCTGTGCGCACGATCATCGTCAGGTTCCCCGGGTTGCTGTCGATCTGGTTGATCGCCGGCGCCGTCCAGCACAGGACGGCGACCAGGAGCGCGGCCGCAGCCCACGGCCAGGTGCGCTGCCTCGCGGGCGCCGGCTCCTGTTTCGCGCGGGTGCGCCGGCGATGCAGCGACCGGATGATGAGTCCTGCGAAGCCGACCGCGAGCAGCACCGCCGTCGGCGCCAGATACATGAGATGGGTCTGCGTGAGATAGCTGGCGACGAGGACCGTGACGGGCAGCAGCCGATGGTCGCCGCACGCGAGCGACCAGCTGAGAAAGATGAGCAGCAGAAGCGGGAACAGGCCGGCGGCGGGGTTCCAGATGTCGTACATCGCATCGGTGGGCAGCGACCGGCACATCACCGCGATCCCGGCGGCCGTCGCGAACATGAGCACCAGGCCGCCGCGGCGGCGCGCAAGAGCGACACATCCGATGATCGAGAGGGTGTTCGCGACACCCATCGCGACGGCGATGCTCGAAGCGCTCCCGAATCGCGCGGGCAGCGCGATGAGCCAGTAGAGCATCGGGCCGGGGCTGTGCATGACCTGCCCGTGGATGACCAGCCCGGCCTCGGAGTACTGGCCGATCAGGGGCGTGTGCGAGGTCAGCACATCCCAGGCGCGTGTCGCGATGATGCCGTCGTCGCCCGCAGGGACCCAGCCGGCCCGAACGGCGTTGACGGTCGCGCTGATCACGGGGATCGCCGCGGCCAGGCCGGCTGCCAGCCAGGGCAGGCACCCGAGGAGGGCTCGGCCGGCGCGGGAGGGCACCCCCCGCAGATCAACGGTCGGCCGGCGGCGAAGCTTCGCCGCCGGCCGGGGCTGGTCCGCGCTCACGCCCCCCGGACCGCCGCGCGGCGGGGACACCTGCGTGCCGGCACTGCTGGCCATCTGTCTCACTCGATCGTTCCCAGTCGTCGCAGAGAACCGGCCGGACCCCGCTGCTTCTGTGGTTCGCGTGACCGCCGCCCGCCTGAACGATACGTCCAGCCGGGATGGGTCACGCGGCGCGAGCTACCTGACGAGTCGCACCTCCGCCGAGGTTTCCTTGCGCAGGCTCTTCGCGAACGGGTTCCCCCCGACCGTCAGCCGCCGGTGGGGCAGCAGGACGAGCGCGATCGAATGTTCGCAGACCCACGATGCGAGCGGAGCCCGCGGGTAGCCGGCGAGCACCGTGAACATCGCGCGCTCGGCGACCGACCCCAGTATCTCCCGCGCCTCCTGCAGTTCGACCTCCGCTTCCTGCCTGACCGCGATGTTGTAGGGACCCTCGCCGCCTGCGCGTCCCCATTTCTGCGGCCGTGCCTGCGGTGCAAGGGTGAGGACCCACAGCTCCTGCCCCGCGTTGGCGAGTTCGGCTGCCTCGCGCAGAACGGCGGCGCCCGTGCTTCCACGCTCGAAGACCACGGCGACCCGCTTTGATCCGCCGGAGCCGCCGTCGCCCACCGGACCCTCCACGAGAGTTCTCCCCAACGTGGACATGCAGCCCACGTTACAAGAGGTCGGCGGCATCGAGGGAATTTCCGTTCGGGGAAGGTTCCTGGCCGGCCCGGCGTCTAGGTATGGCGAGGCCTGCGATGCTTGGGGCCCGCCGTCGTCGATCGGGAGGTGGAACCATGCAGCGAACCAGTGTTCTGTTGGCCGGCATCCTCGCCGGCATGTCGGGGCTCTCGGCGGTGGCCGCCGCACGAACGACGCCCACCGCGAGCGTCAGCCGGGCCGCGAAGGTTCAGCTGCGCGGCACCGGCGACGGGAAGATCCTCGTCGACGCGGCCGGCTTCACGCTGTACGCGTTCACGCATGACCCGAAGAACAGGAACACATGTGTGGGGATCACTGAATGCGCGTCCATCTGGCCCGCGCTGAAGACCACGGGCCGACCCACGGCCGGGCCGGGGGTGAAGGCCTCGCTGCTGTCGACCATCACCCTCGCCGGTGGCGCGAAACAGGTCACCTACGCAGGGCGCCCCCTGTACCTCTACGGGCCTGCCAGCATGCCCGGGGAAACGTCTTACATCGGTGCGCTTGAGTTCGGCGGTGCGTGGTACGGGGTCAACGCCACGGGCCGGCCGGTCCGGTAGATCGCGAGCGGCTGGGGGCTAGTAGCTGTATTTGCCCGCCGACGTCGCGGTCCCGGATCCCGCGGCGGTGCCGGCCGTGCCCCCGCCGACGGCCACGACACTCCATGTGCCGACGTCCTTGATCCCCTGGCCCTTCGCTTCACCGGGGGAGCGATCGGCGGTGAACGTGTAGAGCGGCATGCCCTTGTAGGTGACCTGCTCCGTGCCGTCGGGGCGCCTCACGGTCCCCAGCGAGGGGACACTCCCGCTGACGGTCGCGGCCGGTGCGCGCAGCGGGCGCCAGGCCGCCAGGCACGCCGAGCTGGTGCAGATGAACCTGCCGTTCCCCTCGCCGCTGAGGCTGTAGAGGGTCATGCCGCTGGAGTCGACGAGCACCGTCTCGCCGAGTGCGCTGTCGGGCGCGCTCTTCACGACCGCAGCGCCGGGCGCGCCCGCAGCGGACGTCGATCCGGCCGGAGCGAGCGCCGCCGTCGAGGAGCTGCTGCTGCTCGAGCTTCCGCATGCCGCAATCGAGAGCGACGCGGCGAGGGCGGCGAGGAGGAACTGCGGTGTCCTTGTCATCGGGGGCTCCTTCGGTCGGCGCGGCGGGCGATCCGGCGGCTCGCGCGGGCCGCCTGCTCCTATTGACTCCGCTGCGACGGCTTTCTTGCAGCGGCCGCGGCCGTCTTCACGCGCCCTGTGAGCTGGCGAGCCGCAGGAGCGTCGCGCCGCTGACCCCCCGGCCCGCGAGCACGCACAGCCGTCCCTGGCGCAGCCACGCGACCGCTCGGGTGCCCGGCTCGCCGAGCAGGCGGTAGGCGATGGCGCCCCGCCACACAACGACTCCGCCGCTCACGGCGGGGGCGGGTGTCCCCGCCACGATCGCGTATCCGATCCGCCGGCCCGCGTCGTCGCTGTAGAAGACCGTCGTCACGGTCCTGCCGCCGACGCGGTCCGTGCGCGCGCCGGCCGGGTACCACCCCAGCCCGCCCTCCCACGACGGGAACGCGACGCCGTCGACCGCGGCGGCGAGATAGGCCGGGTCGGCGCTCAGCGCGTGCGGGGCGGGCGCGGTCGCGGGCCCCAGCGCAAGCGCGGATGCGGCGCGAACTTCGAGCGAGGAGGACGACGTTCCTGAGCCCGCGAGCACGAGCACGAGCGCGAGCACCGCGAGGGCGCCGGTCGCCGCGGCGATGATCAGGGCGCGCGGAGCGGGGACCCTGCGCCGCCGGTCCGGCCGCGCGCCATGCCGGGCCACCATCGCGCCGATACGGTCGTGAAGCTCCTGCGGCGCACGCACGTCGCTGGAGCGGATCAGATCCAGCATCTGGGGCTCTGATTCTGGGCGGCGCGCCTTCATTTCCGCTCTCCACTGAGGAAGACTCTCCCAGCACGTCGTCCTTCCCGCGGAACTCGCCGCAGAGCCCCAGCTCGGGGGCGGGCGGCGGTGTCCGGCGGAACACTCCCCTCTGCGTCCGTGGGCCCCGACGTGAACTGCCGGCTCACCTGCCGGCGGGCTCTGAACAGGCGCGTCGTGAGCGTCGCCTCCCGCACCCTCAGTGCGTGCGCCGCCTCGCGATATGAGAGGCCGAGCACGTCCACAGCCACCAGAGCCATGCGCGCGTGCTCAGGCAGCTCCGCGATCGCCGAGTACACCTCCCTGATCTCGAGGGCCTCGTCGGGGCGCCCCATCGGGTCGGTATCGCTGGCCCGCACATTCTCGAGTGTGGCCACCGTGGCGGGGCGCCTGGACGCGGTCCTGCGGCCTGTCAGGAACGTGTTGCGCAGCACGCGCATGAGGTAGGCG
>Ga0182030_10023924_pt1 | contig 11261 bp, 9 predicted proteins | sample 812S3MmetaG_FD_121299 | JGI IMG/M metagenome (GOLD analysis project Ga0182030, IMG submission 121299) | Permafrost microbial communities from Stordalen Mire, Sweden - 812S3M metaG (Illumina Assembly) | ecosystem: Environmental > Terrestrial > Soil > Wetlands > Permafrost | place: Sweden...
AAAATAAATATGGTAGGGGGGGAGGGGGGGTGCTTCTTCTCGGTACGGACCGGGCACCTCCCTGACAAGTTGGAAGATGCACTGAATTCAGATTAGCAGCATCCACGAAATAATCTGCAGGGCTGCGCGCCCAGCGAATAGCCTTCGGCGTGGCGGGGTGAGGGTTGAGCTTTCCCAGGTCCCGAAAGCGGGACCTGGGGCACCCACTCTTTACGGGGTGGTCAGATGTGGGGAGTCCAGCAAATAGCCTTCGGCGTGGGGACGGGCGATGGAGGATTGAGTGACACAAAATCTGAAGTTGAGCGGGAATTGTGCAAGAGGCTCACTTGGTTGTTACGCCAACCTGGACCACCAGTTTTCCGAAGTTCTTTCCTTGAAGCAGCCCAATGAAAGCATCGGGGGAACGTTCGAGTCCATCCACGATATCCTCGCGATACTTGATCTTGCCTGCGGTGACCCATTCCGACATCTGCTTTTGAAAATCGCCGAAGTGCGCTCCGTAATCGTCAAAGATGATGAATCCCTGCACGCGTATGCGACGCGTCAGGAAGGTCCCCATCACTTGTGCGGTGCGATCTCGTCCGATGGGTGCCTGGCTTGCATTGTATTGCGCAATCAGTCCACAGAGGGGAATGCGTGCGCGCGTATTGAGCAAGGGAAGAACAGCTTCAAAGACGACACCACCCACACTTTCAAAATAGACATCGATACCTTTGGGGCAGGCTTTTGCGAGCAGGTCCTTCAACGCTGGATCTCGATGGTCAATGCAAGCGTCGAAGCCAAGGTCTTCGATGGCATATCTGCATTTCTTCTCGCCTCCAGCTATGCCCACCACATGACATCCTTTGAGTTTTGCGATTTGTCCTACGACGGATCCAACCGCGCCAGTGGCTGCTGCGACGACTACCGTTTCCCCTGCTTGAGGCTGACCAATTTCCAGCAAGCCCATATAGGCCGTAAACCCAGGCATTCCGAGTACGCCGAGGGCATAGGAAGGATGTTCCAACTGCGCACCAAGTTTGAAGATGCCTTTTCCATCCGAAAGGTCATACTCCTGCCAGCCGTTCTGACTCAGCACCCAATCGCCAACGGTAAAGTCAGGATGTAGCGAGATCTCAACCCGACTGACGGTTGATCCCACCATGACTTTGCCGATCGCTACGGGTGGCGCATATGAGGGAGCATCGCTCATTCTGCCGCGCATATAAGGGTCAAGTGACAGGCAGATGGTCCGTAGAAGCATCTGGCCTTGGGCTGGGACGGGGACGGCTTGTGTCTCAATCCTGAAGTTATCAGGAGTCGGTGCCCCAGTTGGTCTGGAGGCGAGAACGATTTGCCGATTTGCGGAATTGCTCATGCTTGATTCTCCAATTAGCGGTCTGTTTCAATTACCGAGAAATGCTAGTGGTGTGTCTCATTGATTGGGTCGGTTCTAATTGACCAAAGTGATACGGCTGGGTTAACGGCCTGTGGTGAAAGTCGAAAATCCCGAAGAACATCCCTCAGGGTTAAAGCCCCACTGATTTTGCTTCAAAACCTATAAACCACGATCTGCTTGAGATACACCACTAACTCTTCAGCGTCTTCAGATCGAGCACAAAGCGATACTTCACGTCGCTTTTAAGAACCCGCTCCCAAGCCTCTTCAATCTTGTCAAAGCTGGTCATCTCAATGTCGGAGACAATGTTGTGCTTGCTACAGAAATCGAGCATCTCCTGTGTTTCCTTGATACCGCCGATATTGGATCCAGACAAACTTTTGCGACCATCGACAACAGAAAAGGCGCTGACCGCAATCGGGGCGGGAGGAAGGCCTACGGTGCAAAGTGTTCCACCTCTCTTCAGCAGTGATAGATAAGGCGTGATGTCGTGTGCGGCCGAAACACAGTCGAGGATGAAGTCGAAGGTGCCAGCGTGCTGTGTATGCCAATTTGGCTCTTTCGTCAGAATCACTTCATCCGCTCCGAGGCGTTTGGCATCTGCAATCTTGGAAGGAGATCTCGTAAACTGTACGGTCTTTGCTGCAAACGCATGAGAGAATTTCAGGGCCATGTGGCCGAGTCCGCCGAGACCAATGACTCCGATCGTCTTGCCAGGGCCTGCTTTCCAATGCTTCAGCGGGGAGTAGGTTGTGATGCCCGCGCAAAGCAACGGCGCGATGGCCGCAGGATTGAGGTTGCGAGGCACGATCAACACAAAAGCTTCATCCACCACGATATTCTCGCCATAACCGCCGTAAGTGAACTTGCCATCTTTTCCCTTGGAGTTATAGGTAAGAACAGTGGCGTGGTTATCACAATACTGTTCTTCGCCTTCTTTGCAACTGGCACAGACGCGGCAGGAATCGACCATACAGCCAACCCCAGCCAAATCACCTACCTTGAATTTTGTAACCTCAGCGCCAACTCGCTTGACGGTTCCGATGATCTCGTGACCTGGAACCATGGGGTAATTCGCGTTGCCCCAGTCATTGTGGGCCTGATGGATATCCGAGTGACAGACACCACAGAAGTCGATGGAGATATGAACGTCAGTCGGACCCGGTTCTCTCTGCTGGTAATCATATGGGGCTGGTGCTGAGGTGGCAGACTGAACGGCAAAACCATGTGTATTGATCATTGGCTAACTCTCCTGATGCTGGATTGCAAGAACGGTATGTGGGTTACTCAATCACCAAGTTTAATTGCAGGAGTGTGCGCTCGGTTGATCTCTATTGCTCGTATGGATGCATTCGCGAAGAGGATTTCCATTTTTCGGGGCGTGATGGTTTTGCAGAGTTGGATTGGAGGAAGTATTGAATTGCTCAGCGCGTTGACGATAGGGGATGGGAAACTTCACTCACCAATGTTCGCATCCGCCCGTATTGAGAAGAGGAGTTTTGAATGGCATATGAAAGTGTAAATCCGAATGACGGCAAAACCGTCAAGACGTTTTCAGAGTTGACCAATGAGCAACTCGAAACGAAGATTGCAACCGCAGCGACCTGTTATGAGACGTGGAAGAAACTCCCTTATTCCAAACGTGCGATGATCATTGCCAGAGCCGGGGAGTTGATGCGGGCGAATGTGGATAGGTTTGCCACACTCGCCACACTTGAGATGGGGAAGCTGATCAATGAAGCGCGAGGAGAAGTCAACTTCAGTGCAAACATTCTTGCCTATTACGCGAAGAATGCCGAGCGTTTTCTTGCGCCGGTGAAACTGGATCCAACGCTAGGTGAAGCCCACATGGAGTCCAGCCCCATTGGTGTGATCTTCTGCATCGAACCATGGAACTTCCCCTATTACCAGTTGGCCCGCGTGGCAGGCCCACACCTGATGGCGGGCAATACGCTGATGGTGAAACACGCCAGTTGTGTGCCGCAGTGCGCCATCGAGTTTGAAAAACTCTGGATTGATGCGGGAGCGCCAGAGGGACTCTATACCAATCTCCTCATCTCGCATGAGCAATCCGATCAGGTAATCGACGATCCGCGCATCAAGGGTGTTGCACTGACGGGGAGTCTGGCCGCGGGGCAAGTCACATCGGCAAGAGCAGGAAAGAACCTCAAGGTTTCTTCAATGGAGTTGGGCGGAAGCGATGCATTCATCGTGCTCGAAGACGCTGACCTTGAAAAGACGATTCCGTGGGCGGTATGGGGCCGTATGTATAACGACGGTCAAACGTGCTGTGCAGCCAAGCGATTTATCGTCGTCGATGCAATTGCCGATCAATTTCTCGCAAAGTTCAAAGCGGCGTTAGAGGTTCTGAAGCCTGGCGATCCGATGGATGAGAAGACGACACAAGGCCCACTTTCAACCGAAGCTGCGCTGCTGCAACTCGTCAAACAAGTGGAAGGGGCAGTTGCACATGGTGCAAAGGTTGTGCTAGGCGGCAAGCGCCTTTCACGCGCAGGCTCCTTTATGGAGACGACCATTCTGACCGATGTCACACCGGAGAACCCCGCATTTCGCGATGAATTCTTCGGTCCTGTGGCCATGTTCTTCCGGGTAAAAGACGAGGCAGCGGCGATTGCATTGGCGAACGACTCAGACTTCGGTCTGGGCGGTTCAGTATTTACCAAGGATGTCGAACGGGGAAAGCGGGTGGCGACTGAGGTGAATACCGGCATGATGTTTATCAACAATATGGACTGGTCCGATGCTGAACTACCGTTCGGCGGCATCAAAGACTCCGGTTACGGGCGCGAACTTGGCAATATGGGCATTCAAGCGTTTGTGAACAAGAAGATGGTGCGCACGCATGATATGGACGCCCCTCTGGTTTGAAGAGCAAGATGGGTGCTCGGAAGATGGTTAGAGGGCGCGAAGTCCAGGTTCGAGTAGACCCAGACTTCGCGCCCTCAACCGTGGAATCGAGAGTTAGTTTGTGTTGTGCAATTTCTTCAGCAGCTTGAGCAGGTCGCTGGCTGCTGGAGCGGAGGAAGCCGGATTCTGTCCGGTAATCAGGTTCCCGTCTACCTGCACGAATGGAGCCCAATCCGGTCCCTTGGCGTAAAGACCGCCAAGACGCTTCAGTTCGTCTTCGACGAGGAATGGAACCACCTTGGTAAGTTTCGCGGCCTCTTCCTCTGTGTTGGTGAAACCGGACACATGCTTTCCCTTCACCAGTGGTGCGCCGTCGGCTGCCGTGACGTCCTTCAGCGCTCCTGGAGCATGGCATACAAGAGCCATGGGTTTACCCGCACGGTCCATCGCCTCAATCAAAGCGATCGAATGTTTATCGTTGGCCAGATCCCACAGTGGCCCATGCCCACCGGGATAGAACACGGCATCATACTCATCGGCTGTTATGCTGGCCAGTTTCACTGTGTGGGCAAGTCCATCTTGCGCTGCTGCATCCTGCTTGAAGCGCCTGGTTGCATCGGTCTGCGCATTGGGTGCATCGCTGGTGGGATCGAGGGGCGGTTTCCCACCTTGGGGTGAAGCCAACGTAACGCTCACGCCCGCATCGACAAAAACATAATAGGGGGCGGCGAATTCCTCCAACCAGAAGCCGGTCTTTTTTCCCGTGTTGCCCAGTTCAGAGTGTGAAGTTAGAACCATCAGAATTTTCATTTTCAACTTTCTCGTGGGTTGATTTGGTGGGTTGCGGTCGTGAGGTTTGCAGCACCCTCGCAATCATGGTATTAGCGACATGCCGACTGATCTTGAAGTTCGTGACTCTCCATCATTGATACAAACCCCTGTGCGCAACTCAGGATCTGGTCTTCAAGAGAATTGCTGTTGAATTCGTCCGGTGAAATGAAGGTGTTCTGCTTGCGGATCGCGAGGTAAAGCTCACTCAAGGTCTGCATATGATTGAATTCTGCAGAAAGCATTGTGTAAGCGCTGCGGTCGCTGTCTGTCGTAGTGGCGGCGGAGGCGAGCGCCAGATTCTTTTCTGCCAGCCGGTGCTGTGTAGATATCCAGCCATCCGGCAAAGGACTGTTATTGCCGACCGCGTTAACGATCGCAATCCGCCATTCCCGGATTACGCTTATCTCCTCAATGCCTGCCTGTATAAAAGCTCTTGAGAAGCCCACATTTGCATGGGGCGCAGGGGGCGGAAGATCTCGATCCGAGAGAGGAAGCGTGAGAATTGTCTGATTGGATTTGAATGACAAGGTACCCTGAATCAGCCGCGCCAGTGTCTCAATGTCGATATATGACTTGCCGTTGACCTGAAGCAGATGTGCTTCTCCTGAGTGTCCGGCAATTGTGAGTGTGGAATCCTTTTGCGGCGTTTGAGCGGAACCATTTGCCAGCAGTATGGGAAGCGTGGCCAACATGGTCGTAATCACGGCAATATTCATTCTCATAGAATTTTCCCGCAAGTACCCTTTCAGCTTCTCTTTTCCCAACTTCACATACTGCTCAATCTTTCGCACGATGGCGTTTGTCATAGTTGGAGCCGACCTGCGTTGGACAAGCAATCGACTACTCCCGAATGAATGCCAACAGGTCAGTGTTTACCTTGTTCTTGTGGGTGGAGCAAAGCCCGTGCGATGCGCCAGGATAAACCTTCAGCGTAGCTCCCTTGACGAGTTTGGCCGACAATTGAGCGGAGTCTGCAATCGGTACAATCTGGTCATCATCACCATGAAGAATGAGCGTTGGCACGTCAAACTTCTTCAGGTCGGCGGTGAAGTCCGTCTCAGAAAATGCCTTGATGCACTCCAAGACGCCTATGAATCCTGACTGCATAGCTTGTAACCAGAATGAATCGCGCAAACCTTGCGAGACGGATGAACCAGGCCGGTTCGCTCCGTAAAAGGTCATCGTGAGGTCATGGAAAAACTGTGAGCGGTCGGCGAGGACGCCGGTGCGAATCTTATCGAATGCTTCCATCGGCAGGCCACCGGGATTGGCTTCTGTCTTCAGCATCAACGGTGGCACCGCAGCAATCAGGACAGCCTTGGCAACTCTTTTTGTGCCGTGCCGACCAATATAACGCGCCACCTCTCCCCCGCCAGCAGAATGGCCAACGTGGACCGCCTGCTTCAGGTCCAGTGTTTCAGTGAGCGTTGCAAGGTCGTCCGCGTAAGTGTCCATGTTGTTACCATTCGAGGGCTGGCTTGACCGGCCGTGACCACGGCGATCATGCGCAATGGCGCGATAACCATGCGAGGCCAGGAAAACCATCTGATCCTCCCAGGCATCTGCGCTGAGCGGCCAACCATGACTGAAGACTACGGGCTGTCCGGTGCCCCAATCCTTAAAGTAGATTTTGCTGCCGTCTTTGGTCGTAATCGTGGGCATTGAGAAACTCCATGTTTCCGGTTGTGGAATGCTCTTTGTCTGGCAGACCAATCTCCCAAGCCTTTTGCCGCTCAGGTATGACCTGACGAATTGCCCACACGGAGTGCAAGAGCTTCACCAGATGATTGGCTCGCACGGAATCTATTCGCGTGGGAGAGAAATGTCCTACCTGAAATGTACGACTCGTCTCCAACATGATCTGGTCTATTTTGGACATTAGACATACCAATATCAACGGCCTGCTTGCACGGCTTTGGAAGAGTTGCATACAGTTGACGCGAGCACTTACGAAGGTTCGCACAAAGGGTTGTGTGCTAGCGGTGTGTCTCACTCATTGGGTCGGTTCCAGAGCATTTTCGGAATACATATAGACTTTAAGAGGGGCGTGCAAGGTGGATTTTTCTTGAGGGAAAAGCCACTCGGCATTGACGTTTCTGTAAAGAGCAGAATTGAAAACGCTGAAACATTCATTCGTCTATTTTCAATCCAATCACGGAGAGCTTTGCACGTGTAGATCTCATATCCTGGTGAAGAATGCTTTGAATTCCCAAGCCTTGAGCGATCTGAACGAACATCGGCGTGTTGTCAATGAATACTGCCTGCGAGGCCCTGATCTGCGCAACATCCATAGCCAGTTCGAAGATTTCCACGTCGGGTTTGCGGAGGTGAACAAAGCAGGAGGATATAAAACAGTCGGCAAGACGATCCAGTTTGAACTTCTGAATTCGATGAGCATTGAGTTCGCGCCCTTCGTTGCTGACAATGACGATCTTCACTTTCAGCCTGTGTTTAAGCTGCACGATCATATCGATCATCTCAGGAAAAGGCTCTGACTGAGCAAACATGAAGCTGCGAAATTGACTGCGGGTGAACGGCCGCTTTTCTGTGAAGACCACGAGGCTCAGGTATTCATCCAGGGTGATCTTTCCCTGCTCGTAGATCTCGAAGGTCAGGTGATGACGATCCTCCATCTCAGCCCGATTCAGTTTGAAGTGTGCAGCGGCCCGCCTGCGGGCAAGATGGTCCCAACCGTCCGTCAGCAGGACCCCGCCAATATCTAAAAGTAAGCAGGTGATCGCAGATGTCTTCTTCATTCAGTTCCCTCTTTAGCATCCAGCCATGCAGTCTCGACCGGGTTCATGATTCCTCAACCGTGATCGATCTCACCTTTTGATTCCTGTGAATCGGCATCTGCTTCCGTATGCAAACAATTTGGCAAGTCGAGACACTCCGCGCCCGGTCACTCTTGCTTGTTGCCTAAACAGGCAATGATTGTCTTGATCACCAGATTGGTATCCGAAGGGCCGCGAACAGAAATCGAGACAACACCGGCCTGTTCAGCCGGATAGTCATTACCTCCTGGGAACAGGGCATCTCCGATGTAGACCATTTCCTCCACGGAGATGTGGAGAATATCTCGCAGCTTTCGAATTCCATACGCTTTGTCAATGCCGGGTTTGGTGACGTCGATCGAGGTTGCGCCACCCATACGGATCGAAAACTCGGGTATCAGAGTTTCCAGGATGGCAGTGATCTTCTTTCGCTTGGAGAAATCTGTATCCCATTTTTCCTTCTCTTCCAATGGTGCTTGCTGGCCCAATGCCGAGAATGTAATCTGGCTTCCACGATCCTCAATAACTTCTCCCCAGACCTTTTCGGCATGAAAACCAGCCGTCTCCGTTGCGTTCTTGAGCGAGTCGATGATCTTTTTTCTTTGTTCCGCAGTGAGATCCTCCGAATATATCTGTTTCCATTCACCTGTATATTGAAAGAACTTTGTACCGCAGGTTGGAAGCAAGGAAAGATTCGCGAGGCTATCATCATGAGGGATGTCGGTGAGCAGTTGTTTTTGGAACTGGGACCATGCACCGCCAGAGATCACCGCAACTTTTACGATGCCCAGGAGATCGTGCAGCAATGCAGCCGTCTCTTTATCGAGCGCTGACTTGCTCGGAGCCAGAGTTCCATCCAGATCGAACACAATGAGCTTCTTCATGCGTTGTCATCAACTCTCATCTTCCCGGGCTTCTCTTTGAAAGAAATGTGATGTTTGACTGCGGGTTGTTTCAGGTGCATCGGTGTTGTGTTTGCCTCCGGTCATTCCGTCTCCATATCCGATGAGTATTCACCGCTGCGTGCTGCTTTGTTGCAGCGTGCTCGATGATATAAAGCCTTCTGTGCCGCCAACACGTTAGTTTCCTCTCCATGCCAAATCTCCAAGGCCGGTTGTTGGATGGCGCGAGCAAACGAGAATGCCAGCGCCCAGGGAAGCCGCGATTTGAATCTCACATTCATCGCATTCAAGTGGGTTGAGGCCAACTGCGGAGTTTGCCCGCCTGAAAGGAATGCAATGGCCGGAACAGCTGCGGGGACTGCCCGCAGGAGGCAGACGACTGTTGCCTCAGCAACGTCTTCTATCTCCGCGTGCTCGCTGCAAGTCGATCCTGGAAGCACCATATTCGGCTTCAGAATCATTTCCTCCAGCAACACCCTCTGCGCAGTCAATGCACTGAAGACTATTCGCAGAACTTCGTCCGTAACCTTGCAGCACTGCTCCAGAGTATGCTGGCCGTCCATCAAAACTTCCGGTTCAACGATCGGAACGAGGCCGGCCTCCTGGCAAAGCGCTGCATAGCGAGCCAGCGCGTGTGCATTGGCATCCATGCAACCCCAGCTAGGAATTCCGCAGCCAATCGCAATGACCGCACGCCATTTTGCAAAGCGCGCGCCCATCTGAGAGTATTCAGCTAGTCGTTCTCGCAATCCATCCAAACCCTCGGTGACTGTTTCTCCAGGATGCCCTGCCAACTGCTTTGCGCCCATGTCGACTTTGATTCCAGGAATGATCCCCGCGTCGATAAGAACTTTTATAAAGGGGGTGCCATCGCTCATCTCTTGACGGATTGATTCGTCGTAGAGAATGGCACCACTGATGCATTCGCCGAGTCGCTGAGTGGTGATGATCAACTCGCGATATTCCCGCCGCATCTCAACGGTCTGCGGAATCCCAAGCTTTGCAAATCGCTTGTTGCAGGTGCCGTTGCTCTCATCCATGGCAAGTAGGCCCTTGCAGTCTGCAAATAATGCCGTTGCCGTATCTCGAAGGCTATTGGAGTTCATTGCTGCCGACTTTTGACTGGTGTATGCGCTGGGCTTATCCACGACGTATTCTCCGTTCATCAGGGCGTTGAGGATGACAGGAACATTTTTTCGCTAAGAGGACAACCGGCATCAGCGCTGCCACAGAATTTGTCCTGCTTCAAGCGGAACAGATGCATTGGAATGATGGGGAATGATGCGCACGGTGTAGTCGCTCGCAGGGCGCGTTGCCGACACATGGGCCGAATAGATGAACACACCCGGTGAATCCGCTTGGGGCCCGGGAGCGGTCATCACTTCGAAAGCAGGTTTACTTTCCTGAACCGAGTCTGCGTAGAGTTCGACTTGCAGTTGATCCCGAGTGAGGGTACCCGAAGAGACTTCAACCTGAAAGAAATGCTGGCCGTCCTGAGTCTTGATTTCCACCGGACCAAATCGCACCGTGCTCCAATGGCGATCGATATCCTGCTGCCAATCACGCAAAGTTACACCAAGCACGCTATCCCCGGCTGCACGCTCGCGGTAGGAGGAAGCAGCAGGCAGATAATGATCTTTGGTGTACTCGCGAATGGCTCGCGTTGCTGAAAACTCTGAAGTAAGACTCGCCATGCTTTCGCGGACACGCCCTAACCACTTTAGCGGAAGACCCTTTTCATTCCGCTCATAGAACTCCAGAATGACTTCGTTCTCCAAAGCAGCATAGACGGCTTCAGCCTCTGTACGATCCCAGTCAGGATCGTCACCATGCTCTTTGCCATCACCGATGGCCCATCCCACCTCGGGAGAATAAGCCTCAGCCCACCATCCATCCAACTCCGATAGATTCAAGCCACCATTGACAAGAACCTTCATGCCACTGGTTCCGCAGGCCTCCCAGGGGCGGCGGGGTGTATTGATCCAAAGATCAATTCCGTGCACCATGTGTTGCGCCAGCATCATGTCGTAGTCGCTTAAAAACACAACCCGCGTCTTTACTTCCGGACGCCGGATGAAGTCCTTCCATTTCTTGATCAAAGCCTGTCCAGGCAAATCCTGAGGGTGTGCTTTGCCGGCTAGTATCAGTTGTACTGGCCGTTGTGGGTCGGAGAGAAGGCGTATCAGCCGCTCAGAATCAAGGAGGAGAAGATCAGGACGCTTATAGGTCGCAAAGCGCCGTGCGAAACCCAGAGTGAGCGCATTTCTGTCAAAGATGTCATTTGCATCAGACGGGTCTCCGCCTTCTGAAGCGAGTTGGCGGGCATACCGTTTGCGCAACCGGTCAATCAGAGTCTTTCGCTCCGTAGACCGCATCTGCCAGAGTTGTTCATCGGTGAGGTTCTGGATGTCATCTTCGACAGCGCGATCGCCGCGCCAGCGCTTTTTGCCGCAAGCTGTGGTCCACAGCGTATCGGCCTCAACCGAATCCCAGGTCGGCACATGGATT
>Ga0182030_10023926_pt1 | contig 11260 bp, 4 predicted proteins | sample 812S3MmetaG_FD_121299 | JGI IMG/M metagenome (GOLD analysis project Ga0182030, IMG submission 121299) | Permafrost microbial communities from Stordalen Mire, Sweden - 812S3M metaG (Illumina Assembly) | ecosystem: Environmental > Terrestrial > Soil > Wetlands > Permafrost | place: Sweden...
GTGAGTCGGGCATTCTGATGGATGTCCATTCGGTCTGACCTCGGAAACTGGATTGCTCGTCACAATCAGCTTCTCTGGTCCCGATCGAATGGACAACGTCTTGAAAGATCACAGGTACCCCATGCACAGACGCGACCCCCGGTTCTCCCCAAAGGGCATTGGTGATGGATTCAGCCGGAAATCTCTATGGCGTGGGCGGCTTCGGAGGTGCCGGTTATGGAGCGGTTTTTGAATTAAGCCCAATGCCGAGCGGAGGTTGCCCGTCTGGCAGCAATCAAGGCAATGGCTGGTGCGAAACCGTAATTCACAGCTTCAATGATGTTACGGATGGGTACGAGCCCGCGTCAGCCCTGGTGATGGATTCGGCCGGGAACCTCTATGGCACGACGGAGCTTGGACTCGGCATTTGCTGCGGAACCGTGTTCGAACTGAGTCCGTCCAATGGGTCTTGGACGTTCAGCACCCTTTTCGTCTTCCCCAACGTATCGCCATTTACCGCTGGCAAATATCCCGAAGCGGCGCTGACCTTGGATGCGAGCGGCAATCTCTATGGAACTACGAATGTCGGTGGAGCCCACAACTATGGAGACGTATTCGAGCTCAGTCCTGAGCCGAGTGGCGGCTGCCCAGGCGGCACTACCAGTGGCAATGGCTGGTGCCAAACCGTTCTGTTCAGTTTCGCCGGTTCGACAAACGGTGATTATCCGTTTTCGGATCTGACGTTCTATCAAGGCAATTTGTACGGTACTACATCGGCGTATGGACCACATACTCCGAATGGGACAGTGTTCGAGCTAACCCCCATCTCCTTCTTCGGCGGTACGTGCCCTGCTACCTACAATCCCGGATCTGGCAACCTTACGGTCTTTGCGGGAAATGGCTGGTGCTTGATTCAATTGCACGCCTTTAATCTTTCGGCAGGAGAAGGGAGCAGTCCGTACCAAGGTGTGGTTTTCGATTCACAGGGCAACCTGTATGGCGATACGTATAAGGGCGGCTCGCATAGTTACTACGGTTCGGTCTATAAGATAAGTCCAGTTGGAACGTTTACGACCTTGTTTTCGTTTGACGCCGGGGCGACGGATGGTCTCTATCCAAGAGGCAAGTTGCTGCTGGACGCGAACGACAACTTGTATGGCACAAGTTATTATGCGGGTCCGGGATGCACGACCTCCGGTACGCAATGCAAAGGCTTTGGAGCAGTTTGGGAGCTGTCTCCGCCGACCGTAACTATCAACCTATCTTCTTCGCTAAATCCCTCGATATACGGCCAGAGCGTAACCTTTACGGCAGCCCTGCCAGCAGTCAACGGTGTAACTCCCACGGGGACGGTCACCTTCATGAACGGGACAGCGACGCTAGCGACCCAAACGCTGAGCAGCGGTTCCGCCACCTACACCACATCCTTGCTGGCTATCGGTACGGACCCCATCACGGTGGTATATTCCGGAGACTCGATCTTTTCTGGCAGTACGTCGGGGATCCTGAATCAAGTTGTAAATCTGATTCCGCAGACCATCACGTGCTCGGGCATTCCACAGAGTGCGGTCTACGGCACCAACTTCACGGCGTCGTGCACAGGCGGCGCAAGCGGGAACCCGGTGGTCCTTACTCATTCTTTGTACCCGATTGGCTGCACCAACTCCGGGGGCACCTTTACCATAACCAGCGGGACCGTAGGATGCGGAGTGGATGCAACCCAGGCTGGAAGCGCTACTTATGCGGCCGCTCCGCTGTTTTATGTCACAGTAGCGGAGCTGACAGCCCCTTCGGCGACGGGACTCACTTCCAATTTGAGTCCTTCCAACTATGGCCAAGCGGTTAACTTCACGGTAATGGTGACGGCCCCGCAGGGTGTGGGAACTCCAACCGGAACCGTGCAGTTCTTTGCCGATAGCAACCCAACCCCCTTCGACACGGAGACTCTGGCCTCCGGTACGGCTACATCCAACACCATCAACTCGCTGACGGCGGGGGCGCACACGATTACGGCTGTGTATTCGGGCGACTCGAACTTCTCTACCAGTTCAGGTGCGACGGCTCAAACCGTAAACACGGCTGGTCCCAACAGTGTGGTTGTAAGTTCGACCGGCAGTCCATCTTCCTATGGCCAATCGGTGACATTCACGGCGACCATCAACGGCGCGAATGGACTCGTCAAGCGCCGCAATGTACGAGGAAAACCGCAAGATGTAACCGGAACTGTCACGTGGAGTGGAAATACCGGATGCGGCACCACTCCGATAACTTCGGGCAACCCAGGAACCGCGACCTGTACGGTACCGAACTCCGCAGTGTCGAGCTTGGCCGTGGGCAGTTACACGATCACGGCGACCTACTCGGGCGACAGCAATCACAACGGTGGCGACAACGGCTCGTTCACGCAACAAGTCGTGGCCAGCGCTTCAACCACAACCGTTGCTCCGGCTGCTTCCTCACCGAATCCTTCGGGCTACGGCCAAGCCGTGAACTTCACGGCCACCGTGGTTCCGGCGGTGCAGGGTGCGGGAACTCCGACGGGATCGGTGCAGTTCCTGGCTGATGGCATTCTCTTCGATACGGAGACTCTCCCGGTATCGGGTGTTGTCACATCGGCTGCGATCAGCACGCTGACGGTGGCATCGCACACGATCTCGGCCGTCTATTCGGGCGACGCGAGCTTCTCGTCCAGCACAGGCACGGTGACGCAGGTCGTAAGCTCCGCGAACGCAGGCATGACGATCGCGTCTAACCTAAATCCGTCGGCGTATGGACAAGCGATAACCTTCACGGCAACGATGACTGCGGACAACGGACTAGTCCGTCGTCGCAATGGCGCGAAACCGCTAGATGTAACTGGGACCGTGACCTGGAGCGGCAACACGGGCTGCGGCACAACCACGGTAGCGTATACGCCGGGAACCGGCGTAGGCACGGCGACGTGCACAACCTCGAGCCTTCCTGTGGGAACCGCCGACATCATCGGTGCGACCTACTCGGGAGATAGCAATCACAACGGCAGCACGGGCAGCATTAATCAAGTAGTGGATCCAGCCAATGCCGCTGTAAGCATTACCTCCGATATCAGTCCGTCAACCTACGGCGAAACCGTGTCGTTCACGGCAAGCATGACCGCCGACAACGGTCTGTTCAAACGTCGCAATGGCGTAAAGCCGCAGGACGTAACCGGGACCGTCACGTGGAGCGATAACACGGGCTGCGGAACAACCTCAGTGACCTCGACGGCGGGAAGCGGAGTAGGTACAGCGACTTGTCTGACCTCCAGCCTACCTGGCGGGACAGATACAGTCACGGCCAGCTACTCGGGCGATAGCAACCACAACGCCGGTTCAGGTACGATCGCGCAAGTCGTGAATGCGGCCAGCCAGCACATCACGGTGACAACGTACCCGCCGTCCAGCGCCGCTTATGGCAGCAGCTTCACGGTGATGGCAAGTGCCAGTTCTGGATTGCCGGTCACGTTTGGTCTCCTGGGCTCCGACTGCTCTGTCTCTAACGTGACGCCTACCAGTGCGCTGTATACCGTGGGCACAAAGCCTGGCCCGTGCACAGTAACATTGGCACAAGCGGGCAATAACGATTATCAGCCCGTTCCAACCATCACCGAGAACACCACGGCAGTCGTGGCGCCACTGAAGCGTACGGTCAGCTTCACAGCTCTGGCTCCTGCGACGGCACCCTATCAATCAACATTCACAGTGACGGCGCAATCGCAATCCGTGAATGACACCACGCTGCCGACGATCGCGGTGGTGACACCGGCGGCGGGAACTGCTCCTTGCGCGGTCCTCGGCACAACAACCAATGGCACAGCCGTTTCCGCGAATGTACAGATGACGAGCGGAACTGGCACGTGCAATCTGACAGCAACGTGGCCGCTAGGGAACGTCTTTGCGGCTGCGACGGCCAAGACATCTGCCAAAGCTACCAAACTCACGCCTGCTATCACCTGGACCCCGGCAGCGATCACCTACGGAACGGCGCTCGGTTCCGGTCAACTGAATGCTATTGCTGCTGGCTACAATGGCGCGGCCTTCACGGATGGCACCTACACGTATACACCGGCGGCTGGGAAGGTCCTCAACGCTGGAACTCAATCACTCAAAGTCACGTTCAAGCCTTCGGCAACGGACGCGCTGAACTACACGGAGACAACGGGCACTGCATCATTGCAGGTTAGCCAGGCGGCAACGACGACGGCGATTACCGCAACCACTCCCAATCCTTCCGTGACAGGGAGAGCGGTGAGGGTGAGTGTGGAAGTAACTTCACCGGGTAAGGCAACCGGCGGCTTCACGATCACAGCGGACACCGGTGAAAGCTGCACGATTGCGAGGCCAACAGCCACCGGAACTGGAAGCTGCTCGCTGACGATCACGCACACGGGAACGCGGACGCTGACGGCAGTCTATGCCGGCGACGTGAACACAACCAGCAGTACATCGGCTGGATACACACAAACCGTGACTAACTAACGATGGATGCCGGGTGCAGGGATGCAGACGGTACACAGCAGCGAACCACGAACCAAAGCGGCCCAGGGCAACCTGGGCCGCTACAAGCACCCCCCACAGGAGAAGACCTTATGCAAGTCACGAAGTCCACACTCGCAGCATGCATGGTCAAGGGAGCCACGATGGTGGCTGTTCTGTTTTTGGCACTCGGCGCTTTCGCGGCCGTGAATGTGACGTATAGCGAATCGGTAATCTATCCGTTTCTTACGGGTCAGAGCAACCCCGATGGTGTTAGTCCTAGCTGCAACGGCTTGATCATGGACAAGGTTGGCAACCTTTATGGCACCACAGTATCCGACGGCGGTACAGACGCTTTGAACCCAGATGGCACGGTATTCAAGCTTACGCCCGCGGAAGGCGGCGGATGGACGGAAACGATTCTGTATGTGTTTGATCGGCTGAGTACCGGCTACACCGGCTACAACCCATGCGGCACTCTCGCCTTCGACAGCAAGGGGAACCTGTATGGCACGACCATACGGGGAGGCGATCCTAGCGTTTGTGTAAGTGGCGGCGACCTTGGCTGCGCCACAGTTAATGAACCCTCACCGACGGAGACAGGCTACTGGACGCCGACGTTGATCTATAGCTTCACCGGCGGCAGCACAGATGGATTTTGGCCGTGGGCCGGCGTCACATTGGCGAATACTGGCGGAACTCTTCTATACGGTACGACGTCGTTGGGCGGAACGTACGCGACGACTGGCGGAGAGTATTCCAATGCCTGCGGTGCGGCATTTGCGCTGACCTATTCGGCCAAAACTGGCTGGCGAGAAACGAACCTTTGGCAATTTGCCGACGCCACAACTGGCAGCCAGGATGTGTGCGAGGTCGGACTCAATCAGCTGATCGTGGACACAAAGGGCAATTGTTTTGGAATGGGTATGTACGGGGCGCAAGGTGGGCCTGCTACTTATGGTGGCGTGTACGAAATTTCACCCCAAGACTAAACAGTTTGTCATAGGCCGTCTTGCCAGAATATCGTGCATTACTGTTGCTGCTGGGCGGCGGGAACGGTTACAAAGCGAGCGGCGCCAAAACAGAAGAATAAACAACATGGGCTACAGCCGAGAAAAGTCAATACAAAAATAGGAGATGACCCGATGCAGTGCAAGAAATCCACACTTACCCGGAGTTTGTTGAACAGCGCGATGATCGCCATGGTTCTGGTATTGGCTGTTGGCGCGGTGGCGGCCACACCGGATACGCTTAAGAAGCCCATTGTGACCTTCAGCGGGGCACCGACAAGCGCTCCGGATCTCTCAACCTTCACAGTGACAGCGACGGACGAGTCAGAATCCGGCAAAAGCGCAACCATTACTGCGACGGGGTCCTGCACGGTTCCGCCCGATAGCACCGGGGGCGCGGTCACGGTCACGTTGACGAAGTCGACTGGCTCATGCACGGTGAAGGCGTCGTGGGCAGCGGATGCCACTTATGCGGCAGCCACGCTCAGCCAGAAGACGACGGCCAAGATAGGCTACACAGAATCGGTAATCTATCCGTTTCTTACGGGTACAAGCAACCCCGATGGCATCAACCCCGACTGTAACGGCCTAGTTATGGACAAGCTTGGCAACCTCTACGGCAATACATTTTCTGACGGGGGTACAAACGCAGGAAACTCGGCTGGCACGGTATTTAAGCTTACGCCCGCGGAAGGCGGCGGATGGACGGAAACAGTTCTGTATGTGTTTAACGGGTTGAGTACGGGCTTTAACGGTTTTCAGCCCTGCGGCACCCTTGCCTTTGACAGCAAAGGCAATCTCTATGGCACCACGGTAAGTGGAGGCGAATATGGCTTGGGCACAGTCTATGAGCTTACTCCGGCCAAGACAGGCTACTGGACGGCAACATCCATTTACAGCTTCAAGGGTGGCAGCACAGACGGATTTTGGCCTGTCGCCGGTGTCACCTTAGGAAATACCACCGGAACGGTTCTATACGGTACCACGACCTGTGGTGGAACTGGAGTTCTGTCGGATGAGGGCGATGAATGTGTCGTTAACCAGGTCCCAACAGGCGCTGGGACCGTATACGAATTGACGTATACTGCCGCGACCAAAACGACGAAGGGCTACTGGACAGAAGCCATCCTGCACAACTTTACCGGCAATGGCGACGGTACCCATAAAGGGTGGAACGTCGACGGCTGGGATCCGGAGGGAGGCCTTCTTTTTAAGAATGGCAATCTCTACGGTGTTACCCAGGCGGGCGGAGGTTTGGCACAAGATGGAACAACTACTACTTACACGCCGGGAGGCGTAGTCTTCGGGCTAACACCTAAGTCGGGAAGCTGGGACTTCAATGTGCTTTACAATTTTGGGGCCACTTTTAGTGATGGATACCGTCCAGTCCACGTGACGCCAGTAATGGACACCGCAGGAAATCTCTATGGAACTACTGCCTATGGAGGCACCGCCGCCGCAACGTTTCCCGGCTATGGAACAGTGTGGGAACTTTTACTAAAAGATGGCGCCTACTCCGAAACACTCCTCTACAGCTTCGGCACCAATCCGGCTGATGGATGGAATCCGAATTGGGGAATCGTTCCCTACAAGACTGGCTGGTATGGCGCGAATAATCCGTGCGTCGGCGAAGATTCGTGTGTCGGCAGTCCTGGCGGCACCGCATTCGAGCTTACCTACTCGGCGGCGACTGGGTGGCAGGAAACGATTCTCTATCAATTCACTGGTATGACCGCGGGCAGCCTGGATGTAGCTGAACCCGGCAATAACCAGTTGATTGTGGACACCAAAGGCAATCTCTATGGAATGGGGCCGTTCGCACTTACCGGGAATTCCGCTCAGTATGGTGGAGTCTATGAAATTTCGGCGAAATAGACGGGTTCTGCACTAAACAAAAACATCGTGCACTGCCGCTGTTCGTCGGCGGCAGTGCACGATAATGGGATGATCAACCAGATTTTAGTCGCAAACGAAGATAGCCAGGAGAAGTAAGCATGAATGGTATTTCAGGTCGCCGTCTTAACCGGTTCCCCCGGACGATAATTCTTTTGTTATGCATTGGCTCCGCTTTGGGGTATGCGAATGCGCAGGCGCGGCGGACTTACAAGCCGGTAACGCCCGCAATTGCGCAGACTTATACCCAGACCGTGATACACCAATTTGGTTCTGTTTCCGGGGACGCTGTTCAGCCGATGAGCGGCCTGATCAAGGACAACGCCGGTAACTTCTATGGCGCTGCCTACCTGGGCGGACCAAGCGAAGTGGGCGCCATATTCGAGTTCACGCCCAGCGGCAGCGGCGGGACGTATAGCACTATTTTTTCGGAGCTTGACTCAGACACCTACTATATTACTGGCTTATCCATGGATAGCCTTGGGAATTTGTATGGCACGTGCGGCTACTATACCGGTGGGGTGTTCGAACTCAGCAAGGACTTGACTGGCAACTGGATCGAGAGCAATGCCTACGACTTTACCGGTATCTATGATGGCGGGTTCCCGTTCCCGCAATCTCCGGTACTGGATTCTGCGGGGAATGTCTATGCCGTGCCGAGTAGGGGCGGAACATACAACAGCGGCACAGTCGACGAGCTGGAAGCGGCGAACGGCCAATGGCTGGAAAACACGCTTTATACGTTTGGCGCAAGCGGTACCGTGGGTTCAAATCCAAATTCCCTGGCCATGGATAGCGCTGGTGACTTATACGGCACCACCCCGGCGGAATCAACCAGCAATGGGGGCGTACTGTTTAAGTTACATAACACGTCGGAGGGCTGGGTCTACAGCCAGATTCATGGGTTTCAGTTTGGCCCGACCGATGGCGGCATGCCAAGGGGTAGTTTAACCTTCGATTCAGCCGGGAATATTTATGGAACGGCGACGTGGGGATTTCAGCCTAGCGGCGAGTGCTGCGGCGGCGTATACAAGATCACGCCATCGGGAAAGATTACCTGGCTGTATATATTCCAGGGCGGCGCTGACGGCGGGGGCCCGATTAACGGTGTGGTCTTCGATAAGAATGGGAATCTTTACGGCACCACCCAGGTGGGGGGAGGTGGCAATCCCGACTACTGTGGCAGCGGAATTGGCGGTGGCTGCGGCGTGGTCTTTAAGCTGACGCCGCCTCCTCCAAGAAGCTCAACCACGGCTTGGACTGAAAGCGTGTTGTACACCTTCACTGGTGGTACCGATGGCTTCGAGCCAAGCGGATCGCTCGTATTTGACAATGCCGGCAATATCTATGGCACCACGGCCGGCGGTGGGATCGGCTGGGGAATCGGTGGAAAAGGAGTTCTCTACGAGCTGACCCCGGATCCGGTTGCAACTACCAGCACCATTACGAAGACCAGTCCTGACCCCGCTGGGGTAGGTCAATCGGTAGCCATTAACTTCAGCGTTGTGGGTCTCAATCCGACTGGCCTTGTGACCATACAGTCCAGCACAGGCGAAGAATGCGTGGCACCGGTTCAACCGAACGGAACTGGCCGCTGCGCCCTGATCTTCGCCGCGGCGGGAACGAAGACGGTGACGGCAGCCTACGCGGGCGACACGGAAAATCTAGCCAGCGTTTCGGCAGGCGTTAGTCTTCAGATCGAAAACGTAACGAAAACAACTATCACCAAGAATGTCCCAGATCCGGCAAAGACGGGGCAAGCAGTGACGTTGCACTTCGATGTAGCCGTCAATGATGGTGCCATGAGGAAAACGTTGCCGACTGGCAGCGTGACCGTGAATGCCAGTACCGGCGAGAGCTGCACCGGAACGCTACTGACGAGCGGCAGCGGCAAGTGCGAGATAGTGTTCAGCTCGTCAGGATCGCGGACGCTGGTCGCAACTTATCCGGGGGATGCAGATAACGAGGGTAGCGTGTCCATTGCTGTCGCGGAAACAATTAACTAAGTCTCCGAGTATGAAGTTGAAAGTTGCATATATGTTTCCCCCTGATCTTGGAATTGCTCTCGTGAATTGCAACCAATTCGTGAGAGCCGAGGCGTAAGCGTTATCTCGAAAGGAATCTTATCCATGACTTGTAGCAAAGTGTTCTTAACCTTGAGTCTCCTAGCCATTATGGCTTCTCTAATGTTTATTGTTGTGCCTCAGGCACAGGCGGGTACTCCGGTGATTACGCAAAGCGTGGAAGAAAATAATCTGGTCACGCTGGTGGGCAACGTCCGGCCAGAAGTGAATGCGAGGTATGATCGCGGGCCGGTGCCGGATTCTCTTCCCATGGAGCACATGCTGCTGCAGCTGAAGCGATCGCCGGAGCAGGAACGTGAGTTGGAGAACTTCATAGAGGATCTGCACAATCCGTCCTCGCCACGTTTCCATCACTGGCTGAGCGCCAGGCAATTCGGCCAGCGTTACGGCTTGGCGAAGCAAGACTTGGACAATGTGACAGGCTGGCTGGAATCGCATGGCTTCCAGGTCAACGTGGTCTATGACAGTGGGGTTCTCATCGACTTCTCCGGCACGGCGGCCGAAGTACAGCAAGCGTTCCATACTCAAATTCATCAGCTAAATGTGGAAGGCGAGAAGCACATCGCCAACGTGAGCAATCCACAGATTCCGGCAGCGCTGGCGCCAGCGATTGCAGGGATCGTGTCCTTGAATGACTTTCGGCCCCAGTCTATGTACAAGTCCAAGGCCGACTTCACCTACGCCGGCAAGAATGGCGAGGTCTATGCCGTGGTTCCTTCCGATCTGGCGACCATCTACAATATGAACCCGCTATTCAAGGCAGGCACTTCAGGACAAGGACAAACCATTGTTCTGATCGAGGATTCGGATATCTACAGCACATCCGACTGGAACACGTTCCGTTCGGTCTTTGGTCTTTCTTCCTATACTTCGGGGTCGCTCCAACAGGTTCATCCCGCGCCTCCGAGCGGTCCCAATAATTGCATCGACCCGAAGGCGACCGGCGACGATTTCGAAGCCACCCTGGACGTTGAATACGCCAGCGCGGCCGCGCCCAGTGCGGCAATTGAATTGGCCTCGTGTTCAAGCACATCCACCTGGGGTGGATTCATTGCGCTGCAAAACTTATTGAACGGCAGCAGTGTCCCGCCGGCAATCGTCAGCATCAGCTACGGCGGGTGCGAAGCCCTGCTAGGAGCCGCTCAAGATGGCGCGTTTAATGCGGCCTATGAGCAGGCGGTCACGGAAGGGGCGTCGGTCTTTGTTTCCGCGGGAGATAACGGTCCCGGAGGCTGCACCGCATCCTATTATTGGTCGGTGTTTGGAATTGGCGTCAGCGGATTCAGTTCCACACCCTATAACGTCTCCGTCGGTGGTACCGACTTCGGCGACACGTATGCAGGTACGAACAGCACGTACTGGAGTAGTACGAATAACAGTGTGTATGGTTCGGCCCTGTCGTATGTACCCGAAATTCCATGGAATGATTCCTGCGCCAGCAGTCTTCTCGCCAGTATTTATGGTTACAGCGTAACTTACGGGGATCAGGGATTCTGCGACGGTAGCTCGACGGGAGCACTCTACTGGGATAACACTGCCGCCAGTGGCGGCCCGAGTGCGTGCGCCTCGGGACAGCCGGCGGAACCTGGAGTTGTGAGCGGTACCTGTGCAGGATGGCCGAAACCGACCTGGCAATCGTTGGTGGGAGTGCCGAACGATGGATTTCGCGACATTCCCGACGTATCGCTATTCGCCGCCAATGGACTCTGGTCGCACTATTATCCCGTCTGCTACACCGATTCGTTGTGGGGCGGTGTCCCCTGCACCGGCACGCCGGATACCTGGTCGGGCGCCGGTGGCA
>Ga0182030_10023927_pt1 | contig 11258 bp, 11 predicted proteins | sample 812S3MmetaG_FD_121299 | JGI IMG/M metagenome (GOLD analysis project Ga0182030, IMG submission 121299) | Permafrost microbial communities from Stordalen Mire, Sweden - 812S3M metaG (Illumina Assembly) | ecosystem: Environmental > Terrestrial > Soil > Wetlands > Permafrost | place: Sweden...
CCACGATGCCACCGGCGGCGTTGGTCAGACTTCCGCCACTCAACGTGACCGCATTGCCGCTCACGGTGCCGCTGTTGATCAGCGCGCCGGTGATGGTCGCGCCGCCACTATTGCCGAGCGACCCGGTGTTGGTGAGCGTGCCTGCATCGGTCAGCGTGTAGCCGCTGCCGAGCGTGTTGTTGCCGGACAAGGTCCACGCCGCGCCGGCATCGACCGTGATGGTACCGAAATGAGTGAACCGGCTGCCAAGCCCGGTCAGCGTGCCGGCACTGGCCCCGCTCGCCAGCTCCAGCACGTCGGTGCCGCTGGCGCCCGTCACCCCGCCGATGAATACCGCCCCGGGATCGTCGATCACCCGCGCATTGCCACCGATGAAGTCGATCGCCGTGCCGGCCGTGCCCAGGTTCGACTCGATCGTCCCGGCATTGGTCACCGTGCCGTATTGCTCGATCAAGACGCCGCCGTAGCCCTCAATCACCGAGGCAGGGCCAAGGTTGCTCACGCTGCCCGCGGCGTGGATCTCGACGCCGTAGTTGCCGCTGCCGGTATTGGTGGATTCGATGGTGCCGTAGTTGGTGACCTGCGCGTTGGCCAGGCTGTAGACGCCGAAGTCCTGGCCATCGATCAGCGCGCCCGTCGCCCCGCTCGGCCCATTGGTGACCGTGCCACCGCCGACCAGGAACACCGCTTTGGGCGCGTATGTCGGTGCCGGGCCGCCGGTCGATATGATGGTGCCGTAGTTCACCATCGTGCCGGTGACGGTGTTGCTGATGCCGCCGCGGATGATGACGCCGAAATAACCCGCCACCGACGCGGTGCTCGTGCCGGTGCCGGACTGACCGTTGATGAAGACGCCGCCATTGATCATGTAAACGACAGGCGGGTCCGCCGTCGTGGAGGTCGCCGTGATCTGGCCAAGATTGACGACCGTGGCGCCGGAGCCGTTCACCTCCACGCCGTACGAGCCGGAGATCAACGCCCCGGCGCCATTGGTCAGGTTGCCTTGCCCCTTCAGCAGAACGGCATAGTTCGCTATTGAATTGGGCGTGTCGATCGTGCCGTAATTGACGACGCCGTCAGTCGTTCCGGTAGCGCCGTAGATATATGCCGAGGTGATGATGCCGCCCGACAGGTTAGTCAGCTGGCCACCGCTCAGGCTCAGCCTGTCCCCGGACAGAGACCCGGCATTGATCAGCGTGCCGGAATCCGTCAGTCCACCACCGCCGGTAAAAATGTTGCTGCCAGTCAGCTCCCACGACGCACCCACGTCGAGCGTGCTGGTGGTGAAATTGACGAAGCTCGCGCCGACGCCGTCCAACGTGCCGGTCGTGGCACCCGAGGCAAACTCGAGCTCGCTCGATCCGCCGCCACTCACCGTGCCCTGCATCAGCAGGCTGCCAGGCCGCAGCTGCATCAGGCCACTACCCGCGCCGAGCACCACCGCGGTGCCGCCGCTCCCGATGATCGTGCCGCTATCGATCAGGGTCTGCGAGCCGTTGTTGCCCGTATAGACGCCTTCCGGACCGCTGATCGTGCCGTAATTGATGATGGTGGCCGGCGCGGTGCCGTTGGACACCTCGATTGCCGCTTGCGATCCGCCGTTCGAGGTGATCACGCCGCCGGCAAGATTGGTGACGTTGCCGCCGGCCGTCAGGGTCACGGCCGAGTAGCCGGACGCGCTCAGCAGGCCAGTGTTCGTGACGGTACCGATCCTATTCAGCACGACCCCACGCACGCCGCTGATCGTCGACGCGTTGTCGACACTGCCGCCATTGATAAAATTGACCGCGGCGTAGTTGCCGGTGGCGACAATCCCACCATCGTTGACCAGTGTCCCGCCCGCGGTCGCATCATAGACCGCTTCGCCGGTGCCGTTGTTGGTGATGTAGCCTGTGTTGGTGACTGTCAGCGGTGAATAATAACCCGAGCTGCCCAGTGTGACGCCGTGATTGATCCGCGAGCTGACTGTCGACATGCGTTCCCCTCAAATGACGATCCGATACTAGGTCGGAGCGCCCCCTCCCGTACTGCGCCTCAATTCATCGCGACCGGCCTCCCAAATTCGGGAGCAACGCACGGTGTTGTGCGCGCGGCCATGGCGACGTCGCGGAGGACGTAATCCCCCCCGCGATGGGCTTAAGTTTGAATTCAGAAAATCGGCTGCACTCACTTCGTCGTGACGAAGCTGGCGTCGCTACAAGATTAGGTTATCACGCGCTTGCGCCTGCAACCCGCCCGCTGCGTGCGCTCGCAGCGACCGCTGGCAGGCCGCATTTTCGTCGCGCACTGCCTCGTAGACCGGGCTTCAGCCCGGGAATTTTAACCCTCGGTTTCAACCGTCCAGGTTGCACTCCTGACGATGTCGGCGCGTTTCAGTGCCGCCACCACCGCGTCGAGCTCCGTCGATTCTGCCGTGATCGGCTGCAACGTCGCGGTCGGCTCCACCTGGTCATCCGTTTCGGACTCGGTCTCAATCTCCCGGATCGGATAGCGCGCGGCCTCCAGCACCACGTACAGTAGGTCGCGCAGCTCCGACACCGCGGCTGGGTCACACGCGGCATGCACGCTGTACAGCGCCTCAGAGCTGCCCTCATCCAGCGGCCGGCGATTGAGGTAGTTCACCAATGGCCGCAGCAGCGTGTTGCCCGCCAACACGAACCCGGCCAGCACCACCGCTTCGACCGGCAGTCCGGCGCCTGAGAACGCGCCCACCGCGGCCGAGCACCACAGCGTCGCTGCCGTGTTCAGCCCGCGAATGTTGGTGCCGTCCTTCAGGATCACGCCGGCGCCCAGGAAGCCGATCCCCGACACGATATACGCAATGATCCGCGTCGCCCCCTCGGCGCCCGCGAGGCGCAGCCCAAGATCCGCGAACGCCGCCGCCCCGGTCGCCACCAGCACGTTGGTGCGCAGCCCCGCGGTGTGCTGGCGCCATTGCCGCTCGAAACCAATCAGCGTGCCGAGCGCGAACGCGACCGCGAGACGCAGCACGGTACTCAGCAGGACCAGCAGGTCCGGGATGACCAGCAGACGTGGCATGGGACCCGTATTGAAGTGACGCGCCGGGACGTGACGCCCCGAACCTGGCGCGATGGGAAGTGATCAGCGCGTGCGGTATACGTCAGCGCCGCAAGAGGGAACAGTCATGCAGGACAACCAGCCAGGTCCGGAGTCGCGCGTGGTTCAGGTGGGCAACATCGCCATCGCCAACCACCTGCCGTTCGCGCTGATCGCCGGCCCCTGCCAGATCGAATCGCGCGCCCACGCGCTGGAGGTCGCCGCGGCCCTGCGTGAACTGTCCGCCGCGACCGGCGTGCCCGTCATCTACAAATCCAGCTACGACAAGGCCAACCGCACCAGCGCCGCCGCCGCGCGCGGCATCGGCATGGCGGGGGGCCTCGCGATCCTCGCCGAGGTCCGCGATCGCACCGGGCTGCCCACGCTGACCGACGTGCACGCGCCCGAGCAATGCGCGCCCGCGGCCGAGGCAGTCGACGTGCTGCAGATCCCCGCTTTCCTCTGCCGCCAGACCGACCTGCTGCTTGCCGCCGGCGCGACCGGGCGCGCAATCAACGTGAAGAAGGGCCAGTTCCTCGCACCGTGGGACATGACCAATGTCGCGGCGAAGATCGCGTCCACCGGAAACCGCAACATCCTGCTGTGCGAGCGCGGCACCAGCTTCGGCTACAACACGCTGGTGAACGATTTCCGCGCACTGCCGATCATGGCGCGCACGGGGTATCCGGTGGTGTTCGACGCGACGCATTCGGTGCAGCAGCCGGGCGGGCAGGGGACCTCGTCGGGCGGCCAGCGCGAGTTCGCGCCGGTGCTGGCGCGCGCCGCGTTGGCCGTCGGTGTCGCCGCGGTGTTCATTGAAACCCATCCGGATCCGGATCGAGCGCCGAGCGATGGGCCGAACATGATCGCGCTGCGCGACATGCCGGCCTTGATCGCGCGGCTGAAACAATACGACGATCTGACCAAGTCCGCCGCATGATGCCAGCCAACACGCCACGCGAATCCCGTCCCCCGCCACGCCAGTCACGCCCCCCGCCCCACCGTAACCCCTGTCATGCCGGCCCCCTCGTCATGCCGGGCGCAGGCCCGGCATCCACGTCTTGCTTCCTTCCTGCGACATCAGGCCCGTTCGTCGAGGACAGCAAGCAAGATGTTGCCACAGTTGAAAGCCGATGAACGCCGATGCACCGCGCTCTGGCACCAGCGGCGGCTCCAAGCCCAAATCCGCCATGTCTACACGAGCCAATTCAGTACGAAATAGAAACAACACCCCGCTGCCCCGCCTGCAGAAAATCTGCTTTGCGCTGCCCGACGCGATCGAGCGCGAGACCTGGGGCAATCCCACCTTCCGCGTGCGCGAAAAAATCTTCACCATGTTCCGACCCGACAACGACACGCCTGCGCTCTGGTGCAAGGCCCCGCGCGGCGTGCAGACCATTCTGATCGAAGCCGCCCCGGAACGGTTCTTCCGCCCGCCCTATGTCGGTCACAAGGGCTGGATTGGCGTCCGCCTCAACGGCGCCGTCGATTGGGCCGAGGTCGCAGCGCTGGTCCAACGCAGCTACCAGATGACCGCGCCGAAGAAGCTGTTGGCACGGCACGGCCTCGGACCCATCCAGTCCCGCGCGATTTGAACCCGTCCCAATCCGGTCTACGCTGTGGTCAACGCCAAACGCCGGAGGATCCGTTGCCAAAGCTCACCATGCCCGTCGAGGCCACGCATATCCTGATGTTTGCCCGCGCCGTCGGTGATCCGAATCCGGTCTATGCCGACGCCGAGGTGGCAAAAACCCTTGAAACCAAGGGCATCATTGCGCCGCCCACCTTCCCGCAGGCCGTCGCGCAATTCGACCCCGACTACCACTTGCGGCCCAAACCCGGCCAACCCTGGTTCGGCTCCGGCCGGACCGCCACCGGCATCGAGGGCAAGCCGCCGTCGGGTGGAGGCGGCCTGCATGCCGAGCAGCATTTCGAATACCACCGCCAGCTCCGCCCCGGCGACGTGCTGAGCGTCGAGATCAAGCCCGGCAAGACATGGGAGAAGGAAAGCAAACGCGCGGGCAAGCTGACGTTTCGCGAACGCATCGCCGAATATCGCGACCAGACCGGCGAGCTGGTCATCACCGCGCGCGGCGTCGGTGTGACGACCGAGCGCCCCGTGGACCAGGGCTGAGGATTCGCGCCATGGCACTGCAAGCAGCGAAGCTCAACGTCGGCGACACCCACCGCGAGCGCGTCGTCGACAACCTGTCGCGCACTCAGATCGTGCAATACGCCGGCGCCTCGGGCGACTACAATCCACTGCACACCGACGACATCTACACCCGCGAGGCCGCCGGTTATCCCAGCGTGTTCGCGCACGGCATGCTGACGATGGGACTGACCGGCAAGATGCTGACCAACTATGTCGGCGACGGCCGCCTGGCGAAATTCGGCGTCCGCTTCACCAACCAGGTGTGGCCCGGCGACACGCTCGACGTCACCTCGACCGTTGCCGCGATCCGCGAGGAGGGCGGCCAGCACTACGTCGATCTGACGCTCTCCACCACCAACCAGGATGGCAAGGAGGTCCTCAACGGCACCGCCACCGCGCGGATTGATCCGTAGCCGGACCGTCATGACCGTCCGAAACTATCCGTCATGGCCGGCCCTGTGCCGGCCATCTACGCACCTGCCTCACACCAACAAGCGCCCGCACGTCCACCAACACAGCGAGCCCGGGGAGAAGCACGAATGCCACCACCCAGCGACGCCGCGTCCGTCCGCTCCCGTATCGACATCATCCCCACCGGCGCTACGCTCGGCGCCGAGCTGCGCGGCGTCGACCTGCGCGCGATCGACGACGCCGACTTCGCCACCATCCATCGCGCCTGGATTGACCATCAGGTCCTGCTGTTTCGCGACCAGCATCTGGATGACGCCGCGCTGCTCGCCTTCAGCCGCCGCTTCGGCGCGCTCGACCACGCGCCGATCCAGGAGAATGGCCGCCGCTTCGTCGACGGCTGCCCGGAGATCTATGTCGTCTCCAATGTGATCGAGAACGGCGTTGCCATCGGCAGCCTCGGGGCAGGGGAGGCGGTGTGGCACACCGACATGTCGTACCTCGAGGATCCGCCCAAGGCGAGCATGCTCTATGCGCTGGAAATCCCACCCACCGGCGGCAACACCGGCTTCAGTAGCATGTATCGCGCCTACGAAACCCTGCCCGCCGCGCTGCGCCAGCGCGTCACGGGGATGCGGGTGAAGCACGACGGCACCTACAACAGCGGCGGCTACGTGCGCCAGGGTGTCACGCCGAGCGACGACCCGCGCACCGCTCCCGGAACGTTCCATCCGTTGGTGTGCACGCACCCTGAAAGTGGCCGTCGCGGCCTGTATCTCGGGCGCCGCCGCAATGCCTATATCGAGGGGCTGGAACTTGCCGAGTCCGAAGCGCTGCTCGATGAAATATGGAACTACGCCACGCGCGACGAGCTAACCTGGTACAACACCTGGCGCGTCGGCGACCTGGTGCTGTGGGACAATCGCTGCACGATGCACCGGCGCGATCCGTTCGATGCCAGCGCCCGCCGCATCATGCACCGCACGCAGATCAAAGGCGACGCGCGCCCGCGGGCGTAACGGCGGTCGCTCCGCCTTCCGACCCCATCCCGTCATGCCGGGCGAAGGCCCGGTATCCACGCCTTGCTCCATGCCACGAGCAAAGACGTGGATGCCGGTGCCCCGACCTCCGTACGGCCAGGCGAGCACCGGCATGACTTCAAAACACGACGCCCCGCCCCGCCCGCCGTTGGCCTCCCGCGTCGGCCGCGTTAGCCTCCCCCCACCACCTGGAGGACCGCCTCGCATGTTCGTCGTCAACGATCCACCGCCGCAGATCGCCGCCGCACGTCTCGAGCGGCTGCTGAAAGCCGAACCCGCAACGATCGGCCATTTCCGCCAGGTCGGCTTCATGGACCCTGCCATCCGCGCGCTGTGGTCCGATCGTCGCATCGCCGGCACCGCGGTCACCGTCCGTTTCGATGGCGACGACACCGCCATCGTGCACTACGCGCTGGGAAAACTCCGCCCCGGTGACATCCTGGTGATCGACCGCGCCGGCGACACGCGCCACGCCTGCTGCGGTGGCGGCGTCGCGTTCGCCGCGCACGCGGCCGGCTGCCTCGGCATCATCATCGACGGCGTCGCCACCGATATTCAGGAACTGCGCGCCTACGACATGCCCGTCTGGGCGCACGGCCTGTCGCCGATCACCTGCAAGCGGCGCTTCATCGGCGGCGAGTTCTGCGTGCCGATTTCCTGCGGCGGTGTGCCGGTCACCCCCGGCGACGTGGTGTTCGCCGATGAGAACGGCGTCCTGGTGATGCCGCCGTCCGACATCGAAGCCGCGGCCGAGCGTGCAATCGGCATGCAGGACGCCGAAAAAGTCGCGCTCGCCCGCGTAGCGAAAGGTGAGCGTTTCTCCGACATCAACGGCACCAACGCGCGCATCGCGGAGATCCTCGCCGCGCAGGCGAAGGCCGCGCGCGAGGCCGGCAAGCCATGAGCGCCCCCTCATGAACGACCGATCCGGCACCGCACAGTTGCGCGCGCTGCTGGATGCGGCGCGCAACGCCGTCGTGTTCACCGGCGCCGGCATCTCCACCGAATCCGGCATCCCCGATTTTCGCTCACCCGGCGGCATCTGGACCCGCATGGCGCCGATCGACTTCCAGGATTTCATTGCATCGGAGGAGATGCGTCGCGAAGCCTGGCGTCGTCGCTTCGCGATGGAGGACATTTTCCGCGGCGCCGAGCCCAACCGCGGCCATCGCGCCGTGGCCACCCTGGTGCGCCGCGGTACCGTCGCCGCGGTGATCACGCAGAACATCGACGGCCTGCACCAGGCCTCCGGCGTGCCCGACCGCCAGGTGATCGAGCTGCACGGCAACACCACTTACGCCACCTGCCTCGACTGCGGCGAGCGCCACGGGCTCGCACCCATCCGCGCCGCCTTCGAAACAACCGAAACCCCACCGGTCTGCGTGAAATGCGAGGGGTTGGTGAAGACCGCCACCATTTCGTTCGGCCAGTCGATGCCGATCCTGCCGATGCGCCGCGCCGAAGCCGAAACGCTCGCCGCCGATCTGTTCATCGTGCTGGGTTCCTCGCTGGTGGTCTACCCCGCCGCGGGCTTCCCCGAACTCGCCAAGCGCAACGGCGCCAAGCTCGTGATCGTCAACCGCGAGGAAACCGGCCTCGACCGCCACGCCGACCTGGTGCTGCACGAACCAATCGGCGACACCCTCGGCAACGCGGTCGGGGTAAACTGACGAAGTGGGTGCGCGGCGCAGCGTCGCGCACCCCACCCTACCCCGACCGCACCACCCGCCGCCGCAAACTCCCGACAATCCCGGCCGGGAAGAAATATACGATCAGCACGAACAGCACACCCAACCACAGCAACCACCGGTCGGGATGGAACAGCGCCGGCAACAGCGGTACCCCCGCGGTCGCATCGCTCATCGCCTGCAACCCCGATTGCAAATAATACTGTGCCAGAACGATCACCGCCGCGCCCAACGCCGGCCCATACAGCGTGCCCATGCCGCCGATCACCACCATCAGCAGGATATCGACCATGATGGAGAACGACATCGTTGCCTCGGGTCCGTTGTAGCGCAGCAGCAGTGCCATCAGTGCGCCAGCCACCGCGGCGATCGCCGCCGAGAAGGCCGTCGCCAACGTGCGATACACCACGGTACGATAGCCGAGCGCCTCGGCGCGGAACTCGTTCTCGCGGATCGCCTGCAACACGCGTCCGAACGGCGCGTTGACGATGCGCAACATCAGCAGGAACAGTGCCAGTGAGACCGCGAAGATCAAGTAGTAGGTCACCACCCGACCATCGAGGCGTACGCCCAGCACCGGCTCGGACACCAGTCGAAACGCCGGCCCCAGCGCAGTCGGCAGGCTGAACGTCAAGCCATCCTCGCCGCCGGTCAGGTCGCGCAACTGTGTCGCCAGCAACTGGGCGAAACTCGCCACCGCCAGTGTGATCATGGAGAAAAAGATGCGTCGCACGCGCAATGACAGCAGCCCGATGCCGACTGCCAGCACCACCGCCAACGCCACCCCGCAGACCGTGCCGAACAGCACGGCGTCCCAGCCCACCCAGCCGCGCGCCAGCGGGATCGCCACGCCGTAGGCACCGATGGCGAAGAACATCGTGTGCGCGAACGAGACGATCCCGGTGTAGCCCAGCAGCATGTCGTAGCTTGCCGCCAGCACAACGAAGATGCAGATGCGTGCCGCGGCGGCCATCGACCGCGTGCCGGGGAAAACGAACGGCGCTGCGGCCAGGCCGAGCAGCAGTGCAATCACCAGTGCGCTCGCGATCGGATGTCCCGGCCGGTCGCCGGAGATGATCCGTAGCGCGCCACCGTGCAGGCGTGTGGCAAACCTCATTGCTTCGCCACCGGAAACAACCCGCGCGGCCGCCACAGCAGGATCAGCACCATCAGCGCGATGCTCGATCCCAGCGCCAGCTTTGGCGCCAGGAACTCCGTGTAATTCGCCACCAGCCCCACCAGCATCGCGCCGACGAAACAGCCGGTGACCGAGCCCAACCCGCCAATGATCACCACGATGAACATCAGGATCGTCATGTCGGCGCCGATCGCGGTGGTGATCAGTTCCTGGTAGACTGCCCACATCACGCCGCCGATCCCGGCCAGCGCGGTGCCCGCGACGAACACGCCAACGAACAGCCGGCGCACGCGGAAGCCCAGCGCCTCCACCATCTCGCGGTTCTCGACGCCGGCACGGATCAGCAATCCGATGCGCGTACGGTTCAACACCAGGTGCATCGCGGCAAACACCAACAGCCCCAGCCCGACGGCGACGACACGGTATTTCTCGATCGCCGCGCCGCCGATGATGAAGCTGCCGCGCAGCAACAAGGGCTTGGCGACATGCAGCGGTTCGGCGCCCCACACCACCACGAGCAGTTGTTCGGCGACGATCAGCCCACCGACGGTGATCAGGATCTGTTGCAGATGCGAGCCATAGACGCGGCGAATGATGACGCGCTCGAACGCGAAGCCGAACGCGCCGCTGACCGCGGCGGCCACCAGCAATGCCACGACCAACGCCAGCAGGTTCAGCACCAGGCTATTCGCCTCTACCAAGCCCGACAGCGCCCCCAGAGTGCTCACGGCGAGATATGCGCCCAGGGTCACGAACGCCGCGTGCGCGAAGTTCAGCACGTCCATCAGGCCGAACACCAGCGTCAGTCCCGCGGCCATCAGGAACAACATCATTCCCATCGCGACGCCGGCCAGCGTCAACGTCACCCACGATGAAAACGCCATCGCCGGTAGCGCCGCCAGGATCAGCACCGGCAGCACCACCCACGGCGCCGCCCGATTTAATCCGCTCATTGATGGCTCGCCAGGCTCAGGCCGAGCAACCGGCCTTGTAGCGCCTCATCGTCCGCCAGCGCCGCCATGCCGCCGGTGTGCACGACGACACCGTTGTCCATCACCGCAACCTCATCGCCGAGCGAACGGGCCATATGGAAATTCTGTTCCACCAGCAGGATGGTCGTGCGCATCGCCTTCAGCTCGCGAAACCCACCGATCAGATGCTCGATCACCGCCGGCGCCAACCCCTTGGTCGGCTCGTCCACCAGCATCAGCCGCCGCTGCTCCACCATCGCGCGGCCGATCGCCAACATCTGTTTCTGGCCGCCCGACAGCCCGCCCGCCGCGTCGTGGAATTTCTGCTTCAGCACCGGGAACAACGCGAATACCTGCTCCAGTCGCGCGGCGTCGAAACGCCCGGTGTGTGTCGCCAGCAGCAGATTCTCCCGCACCGTGAGCTGGCTGAAGATGGCCATCGTCTCCGGCACATAGGCGATGCCGAGCCGCGCGATATCGGGCGTCGCCATCTGGGTGATATCCGCGCCGTCAAATCGAATGCGCCCGGCACTCGCCCGCCACAGCCCCATGATGGTGCGCAATGTCGTCGTCTTGCCGGCACCGTTCCGGCCGAGCAACATGGTCAACCCGCCCTCCTGCACCGTCAGATCGACGCCGTGCAGGATGTGATAACGGCCGATATGCGTGTGCACGCCGTCGAGCTGCAACAGCACCTCAGGCATCGGCGGGCCTGATGCCGAGATAGGCTTCCTGCACGATCGGCGACGCAACGACCTTGGCGGGTTCGCCATCGGCGACCAGCGCGCCCTGGTGCAGCAC
>Ga0182030_10023928_pt1 | contig 11258 bp, 5 predicted proteins | sample 812S3MmetaG_FD_121299 | JGI IMG/M metagenome (GOLD analysis project Ga0182030, IMG submission 121299) | Permafrost microbial communities from Stordalen Mire, Sweden - 812S3M metaG (Illumina Assembly) | ecosystem: Environmental > Terrestrial > Soil > Wetlands > Permafrost | place: Sweden...
AGATTGCCAGCGTATACCCGCCTTTAAACGTGGCTCGCATCACGCCGGGCTCGTTGTTGGTGACCGCCGGGGTGGTGCCGCCCTGACCGCCCTGACCGCCCCGATTGCCGCGCCCACTCGCCGCTTGCGCCGCAGCCGCGTTGTTTGTGGCCGCCGGAGCGCTACCGCCCCGATTGCCCCGCCCGCCGCCCCGCCCGCCGGGTGTTGCCGTCGCGGACCCCTGAAAAGCCGGCCCGCTGGATAAACCGATTCCGCCCCCGCCCTGCTGCGCCTGCTGCCCGAACGGCAGCCCCGGCCGCCGCGTGAACATCAGGTGCTTGCTGTCGGGCAGCCACATCGGCATGGTGTCGAAGTCCACGCTCGGCGACATGTACTTCACCGATCGCGTCGCCATGTCGTACACCACGATGAAGCTGTGATCGGTGCGTGTGCTCACGTACGCGATCTTGCGGCCGTCGGGCGACCATTTCGGCTGGCTCTGTACGCCCCACTCGGTGATGAACGCCTTCTCGCCGCGGTCGACCTCGCTTGCCGGCTTCACCGGCGTGACTTTCGCGCGATAGATCTGTCCGTCCTTGACGAACAGAATCGCGCTGCCGTCCGGAGCCAGCTCGGGGTTCGTGGCGTCGGCCACCCGCCACGCGCCGCCCACGCCGTTCGTGCGCGCCGCCCACACCGCGTGTTCCGGCCCGTTAGGGTCCGCCGACGGGTTGGGCGACCAGCCCTCGCGGTTCGGCGCCTCGCCGCGCAGGAACACCACGGTGCTGCCGTCGTCTGAGATCCGAATCCCCGACATCATGATGCCGTCGTCTTTTAGGAAGTTCGTCAGCCGCACCGGCGTGAACAGGGGCGCAACGGCGGTGTACGCGTTACGCTTGCCTTCGGCATAGTCCACCCAGGCGATCCGGTCGACCTTTCGCGCGGCGACCAGATCCTGCGGCGAAGCCGGACTCAGGAACTGCTGGAAGGAGGGAACTTTGGGCGGCGCGGAGACGAGCGTTGTCGCAAGGAAGGCGGCTGCCAAGATGGTACGGGCTACGATGCGCATAGAAACCTACGTGTGAGACTCAGGCCCCGGCAGGGCCGATGAGGGAGTATAACACGAGACTCCGAACTCCTGATGTCGCCCAGCAATTTGGGGTTGGTGGGGAAAATGGCGTGAGCCGATTTCGCGTCCGGGACCACTCCCTAACCCGGCGTAGCCGGAACCAAACAGGTCGCAATCTGAAATAGTTCGTGGCCCATGCAGATATGCTTCTGAACCGCATAAACATTGCACGAAACGCACACCGCCAAAAATATTCTGCCAATTTCGGCAAGAACCTAACTACGTAGGTACTTACGGTCGCGGCTCAGTATCGGCGCACTGCGTTTCAGAGCCGCGACCGTAAGGGAGCGGTCTGCGGGCTCATAGCAAGCTGTAGCGCGGTGTGAAGCCGCAATGGAACGCCGGAATCATGACGCTCGCGCGAACGCAGTTCCTCATCGCGCTCACAGGCGCGGCGGGTTCCGCCGCCGCGGGGCGCCGCCGGCGGCGCCGGTACACGCTGGGCGGCCCGGAAGAAGTTACTTCCGAGTGCGCGGGCGCGTCTCCAGAGGCATCCCGCGGGGTCGAACTTCTGGGTGTGTCGATACCAGGCAGTGGTATCTGCGATGTGTTGGCAGCGACGGCCGCGTGCCAGTCGAGATCGTGTTCTGGGACGCGCAGCGGACTTGGAGCCGGAGGCACGAATCTCGCGGCGGCCGCACCAGCGGCGACGGCCACCCGGACGCACCTTCTACCGCTTCCGCTGACCCTGCGCCTGGTGGCGGACCTTCTTCTTCATGGAACCGCGGGCCACGCCGGCCGCGCGCTTCGCCTTGGGCGCCACCTTCTTGCGGGCGGCGCGCTTGATCTTCTTGCGTTCAATCTTGTCGGTAACTGTCTTGGTATTCATCAGCTTCTTTTTAGTCCTGCGTATTTTTCGATTAGTTTCTTGAGCCCGTAGCGGGGAAAGTTAACAGTGATCTTAGCATCTTCGCCTTCCCCTTCGCGCCGCACCACAGTTCCGGTGCCGTACTTGGGATGCTCCACCGTCATGCCCGCGCGCGCCCCACGGCGCACCGGCGGGGCGGCCGGGGGCACGGGTCTGGCCGGCAGCGGCGGCCGCGGCAATTGCGGCGGGATGGGCGACGGGGGCCGCTGCGGCGCGGCGATCGGCTTATTGGCGGCATTGAACGGCATCCCACGCTCGCCGAAAAACTGCGAAATGTTCTCCACCGAGTTGTACGTCTTCCCGGTGAAGGTGCTGCGCTTGGCCGACTGGCGAACGTCGTGCCGTTCGCTCGTCAGATTCACTTCGCCCGGGTCGTCGCGCTGCCCCAGGTCCACGATCAAATCGGGCGGAATCTCGCTCAGGAACCACGAGGGCGTCGACCGCTCCTGCTCGCCGCCGCCAAACCGCCGCCGGTACCGCGCCCAGGTGAGAATCAGCTTCTTGCGGGCGCGCGTCATGCCCACGTAGCACAGCCGCCGCTCCTCTTCCAGCGCCGATTCGGAATTCATCGAGCGGCTGTGGGGGAACAAGCCGAGTTCCATCCCGGAAAGAATCACCACCGGAAATTCCAGCCCCTTGGCGTTGTGCAGCGTCATCAGGCTGACCGGCGCGCGCTCGTCCACCGCATCGGCATCCGACACCAGGGCCGCGTGGTCCAGAAAATCGCCAATGGATTCCCCGCGCTCGGCCGCTTCGGTGGCGGCGTTGATCAACTCTTCCAGGTTTTCGAGGCGCGTTTCGCCTTCCGGAGTCTTATCGGTTTGCAGCATTTTGCGGTAGCCGGTGCGATCCAGTATGAAGCGCAGCAGCTCCGGAAGCGGCCGCGAGCTGGCCACCAGCGAAAGTTCCTGAATCAGGTTGCGGAAGATCACCAGCGAAGATTGCGAGCGGGTGGAGAGATGTTCGTCGTCGATGATCCGTTCGATGGAGTTCCACAGGCTCAAGCCGTGCTCGCGCGCGTAGCGTTCGATCTGCTCCACGGTGGTGCGGCCGATGCCGCGCGCGGGCGTATTGATAATGCGCAGCAGGCTCACCGAATCGTAGTTCGACGCCGCCAGCTTCAGGTACGCCACAGTGTCCTTGATTTCCGCCCGCTGGTAAAAACTGAAGCCGCCCACCACGCTGTACCCGCGCCCGTAACGCCGCAGCGCTTCCTCGATCTGCCGCGACTGGAAGTTGGTGCGGTAGAGCACCGCCACGTGGTCCGCCGGATTGGCCACCAGGTGCTTCTCGATGGTGTCGGCGATGAACAGGGCTTCGTTTTCGGCGTCGAAACCGGCGTACAGCCCCAGCTTGTCCCCGGCCGTCGCTTCGGTCCACAGCTTCTTGCCTTTGCGTTCTTTGTTGTTCTCCACCACCGCGCCGGCCGCACCCAGAATGTTCTTGGTGGAACGGTAATTCTGCTCCAGCCGAATGGTCTTGGCCTTGCCGAAATCGCGCTCGAAGTCGAGAATGTTACGGATGTCGGCGCCGCGCCAGCTATAGATCGACTGGTCCTCATCGCCCACCACGCAGACGTTGCCGTGCTGCTCGGTGAGCAGGCGCATCAACTCGTACTGGCTGCGGTTGGTGTCCTGATACTCGTCCACCATGACGTAGCTCAGGCGCCGGTTCCAGGCCTCGCGCGTGGCATCGTCGTGTTGCAGCAGGCGCACGGCTTCCAGCAGCAAATCGTCGAAGTCCAGGGCGTTGGCGGTGCGTAGCGCCTTCTCGTATTCCTCGAAGACCGCCGCTACCGCTTCGCTTTCCTTGTTGACCGCGGCCTTGTAGAGATCGGCCGGGCCCTGCTTGGTGTTCTTGGCGTGGCTGATCTTGGAAAGCACCGCGCGGTACTGCAGGAATTCCTTTTCGTCCAAACCGAGGGCGCGATAGCACGCTTTGATGACGCCCAGTTGGTCCTCGTCGTCGTAGATGGTGAAGCGCCGCGTGAAACCGGGGCGGACGCGCGCCAATGGGTCGCCGTCGCGCCGCAACATGCGGACGCAGAACGAGTGAAAAGTGAAAATGTTGGGCGAGGAATCGAGGGGCACGTCCGCCAGCAGCGCCACCACGCGCTGGCGCATCTCGTTGGCGGCCTTATTGGTGAACGTCACCGCCAAAATGGCGGACGGGGGCACATGCCGCGCCGTAATGATGTAGGCGATGCGGTGCGTGATAACCCGGGTTTTGCCGCTGCCGGCGCCCGCCAGAATCAGAAGCGGCCCTTCCGTGGAGGTAACCGCTTCCCGCTGCTGCGGGTTGAGCCCTTTGAGGAAATCCATGACGAGGGGACTCTATGAGTTTAGCAGGCTGCGCCCGCCGGCCGTGGGACGGGTGCGGCGTTTGACCGCCCCAGCGCCGTAATGGTGTGGCGCCGGTTGGGGCCTGCAAGACCAGCCGGCGGCCCGCGAGTTGCGCCTCCCTCGATCCGGGCTACACGCAAGTCGAACTGGCGCCGAGGATCGGCACCCTGCAAACGTCGGTCACTGATGACGAGAACGATCGTCTTCGGCTCTCACGGCAATCCGTATTATTGAAGATGATCGACAGGTTCTTGGACGTACATGTGACGAGAGTGACGGCTATGCGGCTCCACTAGTGCACCGCGCGATTCAATTCCCATAGTTTCCGCGTCGGCTCAGTTCAACGAATTCTATCGGCAGTGCCCGCGAGGGGCTTTCCGTCACTCCGCGGCTTTGGCGCGCGGGCACCGCCGATAGAATGCTCTTCGTTGGGGCCCCTATAACGGGAAAAGAGACTATTCTGTCGGCTGGGGCAAAAGTGTCTTCCCAATGGGACTTCTTAGCGTTATATTAGGGTGGTTTCATTTCTCCTCGGAGCCATCGGGCTGGTTCGCCTTGGCTTCGAATGCCCTGATATGCGGCATTGCGCGGGAGTTTGCCCGCCGCGTAGGTTTCGCATCAATGGGGGCAATTCACGATGAGCGAGTGGACGTGCACGAAACGGACCCTGAGCAGCGCCACTGAATGCCTGTGGCTGTTAATTCTCCCTGGGCTGGGATTCGGCCAGACTCTGATTTCGCAACAGGCCGAAATTCTTACCTCGCCGCGCAGTTCTACGGCGCAGTCTCTGCTGTTTTCCTACGTGACCGCAGCGGCCGGCTTCGACACCCAGATTACGATCTCGAATACGTCCGCGGATACCGAGGGAAGCACGCCCCTGAGCGGGACTTGCAGGCTGTACTATTACGGTGTCCAGGTGACCTGCGCGAATTCCACCCCTGCCGATTCCGGCCGGCCGAACCGCACCCGCCAGACTCCGCTACGCCTTCGAATATGTCGTCGCGCTTCGCCAAAGCGAGATACAGCGGATAGGACATGAACCGCAATAAGTGTTGACACCGGCCGCTTTCTCACGGAAGCCGCAACCGCTCCGTAATCAAGCCCAAGCCCGGCCAAGAGGCGATTAAACCAAAGGACGACCCGTGCTCACGCCGTGTCGAAAACGCTACCGCTGTGCTTATGCCGAGGGCGATTGGAATTAGTTATCGTCGTCGTCACGGTATTTCCTGGCAGCTTTGACCAATGGGCCGGGCATTAGCACCTTGTTCTCTCCCGGATAGGGACGTGTCCACCCCGTGGCCGAGTACCAGATCACATGGTTCAGGAAGTTCGGGTCGACTGCATCGGCTTTGTCGTATTTGCCTTTCATCACTTCCGCCGTGGCTTTGAGCCAGGCTTTTTGCAGCGGGCTGTATGCAGCGGCTTTATCGACCGGCAGGTTTGGTCCTTGGTCGAGAGGGATGACCGCCGCCAGGTGGTCGTACGGCGTCGGATCCGGTGTGTCTTGAAACGCGTCGAACATGGGGGATGCCACCAGGTCGAACTGGGTCAGCGGTTGCATCCCGAGGATGTTCTCGATCGTGCGATTGATGTTCTCGGCGGTGTAAGTTGTATGGATCGCCTTGCCCTGGCCGGGCGCCTGGGGAGCCACCGTATACGGGCTGATGACAAAGACCGGCTGACGGTGGCCATCCACGTGATCCACGCCAGACTGGGAATCATCCTCCTCGACGAAGATCGCCGAATGCGCCCATACCTTGCTGTGGCTGATGGCTTCTACCATCCGGCCAAGCGCAAGATCGTTGTCGGCCTGGTAGTTGATGGGATAGGGTTGGCCTCTTGTGGTTCCGGCGGTGTGGTCGTCCGGAAGCCACAGAATCGTCAGATTGGGAACCTGATCGGCTGCATCCAGGCGCTGGAATTCGGGTATCCAATAATCCATCCGGTACTGGTCGGGAATCCTGAGATTGAACGGCGGATAATGCGGGTCCATGATCCTGGCTGCCGAGGGAATCTCGGAGGTTACGCTGATGGCATCGTCTGGAACGATGCAACTGGAAGCGGGCGCTTTGCCTTCCTTGCATCGCGCCGTGCTGTAGAAATCGCTCCAGGTGTAGTTCGCGCCATTCGACTTTTTGGCAATCTTTGCGCCGTTACTCCATTCGCCGTACAGCCTGACAGTAAGTCCCTTGGCCTCCGCCGCGGTCCATAGAAAGCCTTTCGGAGTATATGTCAACGCATCGTCGGAGTCGCCACCCGGATAGGAGCGAATCCAGTCCGGCGACAAGATGTCATTGGAGTAGAAGGACCCCGACATACCGATCCAGGGATGACCATCCGCTGACTGGCGGCTGGGAGCATAGACATTGTCGAGGAGCGGGAAGCGCCGCACCAATGCGTGCTGGTTGGGAAGGGCGGACGCAAAAAGCGCGAGCGACGGCTCCCCGTTGCCCCAGGACACGTCTCCCAGCATCTGGTCGTAGGTGCGGTTCTCTTTGACGATCAGAAAGACGTGCTGGATGAGTGAGGGCTCGCCGATGTGCCCGGGGACAGCCACCGGCACGGCGTGCGCATCGACGTATTCCGGTCCCACCTCGATGTTCGTGGTCAGGTTCCAGTGATTATTGTCGAAGACCTGTTTGCTGAACCGCGCCAACTGGTTTGCGTTCGGCAGCGGGATCAGATTGACGGTTCCGGTATCCTCATGCGTGCTAAAACCGGAGAGGCCACCGGAACGCGCTGGAACATGCGTGCCCAATCCCTTGTCGTCGGCGACCACCAGTTGCTTGTGAACTTTGTCGTAGGCGATCGAGGTCGGGAAATAGCCGGTCGGAATGTAACCAAGGACCGGATGGGCATCCCGGCCTTGGAGGTTGATGGCGGCGACGGCATTGGCTTGGCCCAGCGTGACATAGGCCCGTCCGTCATCGGTCACGGCGATGCCGTTGGGTCCGGAACCGAAGACGCCGCCGGCGATCGGAACGCTGAGATCGATCGTGCGCACGACCGCGCCGGTATTCAGATCGATGACCGAGAGGCTGTCGCTATAGGCGTTGGCAACATAAAGATCGGAGCCGGAAATTGTCATGCCGGCCGGGTGCAGGCCCACCTTGACAGCCTTTACCTCCTTGCCCGCCGGGAGGTCGACAACCGACACCGTCCCAGTGATGGCAAAAGCATCTTTCCGGTCGGCGACGATCCGCGTTCCATCGGAATAGTTCGTGTAATCTTCGCTGGTGGCAGGGCGTCCGCCTTCGTTGCTGACATAGGCGTATTTGCCATGGATGACCACGCTGTTCGGCGCATTGCCGACCGGAATCTGGGCGATGAGTTTAGCCGGAGAGCCGGCCAGATCGATCACGCCAAGCGCGTTGGCCACGTTCAGCACCACATAGGCGCGCTGGCCGTCTCCGGAAACCGCGATGCCGCCCGGGTTGATGGCTTTCGCCTTATAATAGGGCCGGCCATCCGCCGGCGGCTCGGGAAGATCGACGCTCTGCCCGTTTGTCAAGAGGCCCGTTTGCGGGTTCACATTCGCTATGACGACGTGGTTGTCGTCCTGGCTGAAGAATAGCCACTTGCCATCGGCGGAATAGGTGATGCCGGTGAAGGACCCGGCTTTGCTGGATGTAGATTCCGCGCCCTTCATAAAGGCTGGAATGAAGCGCTGGACAACCTGTCCGGTGACGGTGTTGAACACCATAATCGGCTGCGGTGAGCCCATCAGCAGGACGGCGCCGCTATTGGTCTTGCCGTTCGGGTTAAGAGCGATGGACTTGGCGCGCACGGGCGAGCCGAGCTCAATGATTTTGCCGGCGGGCGTTAGTGTCTGGTTGTCCGACACAACAATAGACCCATCGTTTTGCGGGCCCACGGTGCGATTCGGGTTGCTGGTCTGTGGATTTTGAGCTTGCGCCAAAACTGCGGCTGAGCCAACTATCGAGAGAATCCGCACAGCTCTCAACCCTAACCTGCATGTCTCATTCATTCGCGCCTTCGGAATCATTCCGTGTCCTCTTTTTGGCAAGTTGGGTTTCTAGGGAAACCTCCTAGGGAAACCTTGTCAGACTCGTTTATTGTCACAAGGTATCACAATGCACTGAGAATTGAAGGCGATCGTCATCGGAGCAAAGCCCCGAGCGCCTTGCACTGTCACGGGGCCGCCTGGACGAGCACTGGGCAGTTGGCACAACCGCCTCCCATGCCGCAGTTCGTGGCCCAAATGGCACAGGCGTAAGCCGGCACTTTGACCACTTTTGAGATGCGCCCACCCGGCGCACCGCGGGGCGAGCGGCGAGCGGGCCTCGGCCGTCTGGCCGGTATGGCTGCGCCCACCCGCGACGACGCCGTCACTAGATCCGACCGCTTAGGCGCCCATCGGACGTTCTGCTATCATGCGAAACGAATGGATGCCGTCGAAATCGCCAGTGTGACCAAGACCTTCGATACCCTGACCGCCGTCGATGACCTCTCGCTCACCGTGCCGGAGGGCTCGGTGTATGGCTTCATCGGACCCAACGGATCGGGCAAAACCACCACCATGCGGATGATCGCCAGCATCTTCTATCCCGACCGCGGCTCCATCCAGGTGTTTGGCCGGCAGATGCTGGGCGCGCGCTCCGGGCAGATCGGCTACCTGCCCGAGGAGCGTGGACTATATCGCAAGATGACCGTGCGGAGCGTGCTCGAATTCTACGGCGAATTGCGCGGCGGCCGGAAAGTGACCGCCGAAGTGGCTGGCTGGCTCGCACGCCTCGACCTCGCCGAGTGGGCCGAACGCAAAGTGGAAACGCTCAGCAAAGGGATGAGCCAGCGCGTGCAGTTCATCGCCGCCGTGATTCCCGCGCCCCGGCTGCTGATCCTCGACGAACCCTTCAGCGGCCTCGACCCGGTGAGCGCCGAAGCCATCCGCGCGGCCGTTCTGGAGCTGCGCCGCGGCGGCGCCACGGTGATCCTCAGCACCCACGATATGAGCGTCGCCGAGAGCCTCTGCGACCGCATCTTCATGATCTTCCGCGGCCGGAAAGTGCTCGACGGCACGCTCGCCTCTATCCAGGACCAGTTCGGCGACGATACCATCCGGGTTACCGCGGCGGACCCGTTCCCGCCGCTGGCGGAACTTCCGGGGGTGGAGAAGATTCGCGATCTGGGGCAGGTCAAGGAACTGCGCATGGCCCGCGGCTGCGACCCGCAGCAAGTGCTGCGCGCGCTGGTGGCACGCACCTCGGTGACCGGCTTCTCCCTGGTGAAGCCGTCGCTGAACGATATCTTCGTGCGCATCGCCGGTCCGGCCACCGAGGAGGCGAAAGTTGCGTAGAATCCTGCTGATCGCCCGGCGCGACTACCTGGCCACCATCCGCACCAAGGCTTTCCTGGTGGGGCTGGTGGTGGCCCCGCTGCTGTTCGGCGGCGGACTGCTGGGCGTGGCCCTGATGAAGGCCAAACCCGATCTCGCGGACCGGCGGGTCGCGGTGGTCGACCGCACCGGAGTCGCCGGCGCCGCCATCGTCGAGGCCGGCGCCGCCAAAAGCGCCAAAGACCTGTTCGATAAAACCACCGGTAAGCAGATGCATCCCCGCTATCTGTTCGAGATCGTGGCGCCCGGCAACCGCGATCCCGATGCCCAGCGCCTGGCCCTCTCCGACCGCGTACGCCGCCGCGAGCTCTACGCTTTCATCGAGATTGGCCCGCAGGCCTTACAGCCGCAGCCGCCATCCGCCACCAAGACCACCGCCGCCAATCGCATCGCCTGTTTCTCCAACGCCAGCGCGGTGGACGACGAGCAACGCTGGTTTGACGGCCCCATCAACTCCGCCATTCAAAAGCTCCGTCTGGCGCAGCTTGGCGTGGACCCCGACCGTTTCGACGAAGTGCTCAGTCCGGTCGCGGTGGAACGTTTCAGCCTGATCTCGCGGGACGAGAAATCCGGCCAGATCCAGCGCGCCCGCAAGCAAAGCGACATCGAGGGCTTTGTCGCTCCGTTCACCCTCATGATGCTGCTCGGCATGATCGTGCTGGTTGGCGCGTCGCCCATGCTGTCGGCGGTGACCGAGGACAAGGCGCAGCGCATTGTCGAGATGCTCCTCGGTCTGGCCAGTCCGTTCGAATTGATGGCCGGCAAGGTGCTGGCGGCGGTCGGCGTCTCTCTCACGAGCTCGGCCTTCTACGTGATTGGCGGCACGCTGGCGCTCACCGGATTGGGCCTGGCCGACATGGTGCCGCTCGCGCTCCTGCCGTGGTTTTACATCTACCTGGTGTCCGACGTGATCATGCTCTGCGCTCTGGCGGCAGCGCTGGGGGCAGCCTGCAACACGCCGCAGGAGGCCCAACAACTGGCGGTGGTGCTGGTGGCGCCGGTGGTGGTGCCTTTCATGCTTATGATGAGCGTGGTGGAGCGGCCGGCCAGCATGCTGGCGACCGTGGTCTCGCTATTCCCGCCGTTCGCCCCGATGTTGATGCTGCTGCGCCAAGCCCTGCCCGGCGGGGTTCCCGGTTGGCAGCCGTGGGTGGCGCTGGCCGGCGTCCTAACCTTCACCCCGCTGGTGGTTTGGGCCGCCGCGCGCATCTACCGGGTCGGCATTCTGATGCAGGGCAAGCCCCCCAAGATCGCCGAACTGGTCCGCTGGGCGATTCGTGGGTGACTCAAGTCAAATGACAAAGACCGCTTGCTGACGGGGTGCCCTCCGGACCGGGCTCGGTAACGCTGCGCTGATTCCAGGAGACTTGTTACCGAGCCGCGACCGGAAGTACCTACCGAGTCAAATTCGCGCCGGAGTTGGCAGAATATTTTTCGATAAGTGCGAATTCCCCATTGTTTGCAGGGGCTTGACTGTACTCCGAAAATAACATGAACTTCCCACTTACCCGTTCGGTCTTGCCGTCTCTGTGCTCTCTGTCTCCTCTGCGCTCTCCAAACCCGGCCAGACGCGGCGCCAGCCCA
>Ga0182030_10023929_pt1 | contig 11258 bp, 8 predicted proteins | sample 812S3MmetaG_FD_121299 | JGI IMG/M metagenome (GOLD analysis project Ga0182030, IMG submission 121299) | Permafrost microbial communities from Stordalen Mire, Sweden - 812S3M metaG (Illumina Assembly) | ecosystem: Environmental > Terrestrial > Soil > Wetlands > Permafrost | place: Sweden...
CAGCGCCGCTCCGCGTTGCGCCGCTTGGATGGCGTTGTCGATGATCATGCGCAGGCGCGTATCGCCGTCCTGGAGACGACCCTTGGCGATTTCCAGACTCGTCAGGATCGCCATGAGCAGGTTATTGAAGTCGTGGGCGATGCCGCCGGTCAATTGACCGATGCTCTCCATTTTCTGCAACTGCACCAGTTGCGACGCCGCAAGATCGACCCGCCGCTCAAGGTCGGCGTTCAGCGCGCTCAGCTCCTCCTGCGCGGTCCTGCGGGCGGTGACGTCGCCCGCGGCGCCGAACCATTCGTAGATCCGCCCTTCGGCGTCCAGAAGGGGCACCGCACGCGAATGGATCCAGCCCCAGTCGCCATCCTGAAGGCGGACGCGGTGCTCACGGTCGAAAACGCTCTTGGCTCGGATGGCGTCCTCAATGTCGTTCCATACCGAGGCGTAGTCATCGGGGTGGAGTCCATCCTTCAGCCAGTCTGTCACAGGAGTTCGGCTGTCCGCGAGGATGGCGCCGCCATCGAGCTCCCGCATTTCGGTCCAATCCGGGCTCATGCGATACGTCACCTGGGACGTCGCATTGACCAGCGCCCGCAATCTCGCCTCGCTTTCCCGCAGGGCGCCGGCGGCTTGGCGGCGGACGCGGGCCAGCTCCAGAGCCGCGCCAATACGCGCAACGAGTTCACGGGCGGAGAAAGGCTTGGTCAGGTAGTCGTCGGCTCCGGCTGTGCGGCCCTCGATTTCTTCGCCAGCGCGGGCGGACAGAAGGATCACTGGCAGGTCACGCAGCTGGGGGTCGGCGCGGATCTTCTGCAAAAGCCCGAGACCGTCGAGACGGGGCATCATCACATCGGTCAGCACGAGATCGGGGCGTCTCGTCCGAATGGAAGCGAGCGCTTCCTCGCCATCGACGACAACGTCCACCGAGTAGCGATCGGCGAGCAAGCGCCGGACATAGTCCCGCATGTCCGCATTGTCGTCGGCGAGCACCACGCGGGGCCGATCGTCCCGCATGGACGACGGCGTCGGCTCTGCTGCAAGGCCGGGATCGCTGATCAAGGTCGGAGGAAGCCATCGCAACGCTTCTTCAAGGAAGGCCTCGGCCCGCATCGGGCGCGGCAGCGTATTTGGCGCGCTCTTGACGAGTTCGGAAGGCAGATGCGCGCGCCCAAGCGGGATCGACACAGTGAAACAGCTTCCCGCGCCCCATCGGCTTTCCAGCCGCACCGTTCCCCCGTGCAACGTCGCGAGTTCGCGAACCAGCGACAAGCCGATCCCGCTGCCCTCGTGGCTGCGGCCGCCGGCGTTGGCGACGCGATGGAAGCGCTCGAACAGATGAGGAATTTCAGACTGGGGAATGCCGATGCCGGTGTCGCGCACAGCCAATTCGGCGGCGCCGTCCGCCAGCCGCAGCGAAACCGTGATCTGGCCTTGAAGCGTGAACTTGAACGCGTTGGACAGCAGGTTGAGAACAATTTTCTCCCAACTCTCCGCATCGACGTAGACAGGTTCCCCCAAGGGCGGGCAATCGACATTCAGAACCAAGCCGGCTTTGTCCGTGGCCGCGCGGAAATTGCTCGCAAGCTCGGCGGTCATCGCCGACAGGTCGATGGGGCGGAAAACGGCTTGCGCCCGTCCAGCCTCAAGCCGCGAAAAATCGAGCAGGGTGTTGACCAGCCGCAGCAATCGCAAACCATTGCGGTGGACGACCCTTATCCACTCCTCGCCGGGTGGATTGGCGGATTTGTCCAGCTTGTCCTCCAGCGGCCCCAACATCAATGTGAGCGGCGTTCGAAATTCGTGACTGATGTTGGAAAAAAAAGCCGTCTTGGCGCGATCGATCTCGGCCAGGGCTTCCGCCTTGCGGCGTTCATTCTGGTAAGCCTCGGCATTCGCGATCGTCGCTGAGATTTGGCCCGCCACGAGCCTGAGGAAACTTCGGTAATTTTCGTCGAATAACCGGAATGGATTGAGCCCGACGATCAGGACGCCTTGGCAGCCAACCTCGCCGGTCCCGGAAAGCGCCAGGGCGGCGGCCTGGCGAGGCGCCTTGGTCCAGGGACCGGAGGGGAATTCGGCATCGAAACGCTCCGCCAAATCAACCACCTGATCGGCTTCGTGGATCTCATCGGTCGAAGGCCACGCCGATGCGCCGTTGATAAGGAATTCCGGCGCCGCCGGATGGCCGCGCTCAATCCCGCATATTTCTTTCAGGGCCGGCGTCGTTTCGCCGGCCGTGGCGAGGTAAATCATGGCGAAGGCGATATCCTGCGGATCGGTCGCCAGAGCCAGCGCGCTGCGATGGCAAGCCTCCTCGGACGTGCGGACGTCAGAAACGCCGGCCGACAGGTCGCGAAGAAGCGCCAGTTGACGTTCGCTGATCACCCGCTGAGTGTCATCGGTGTTCGCGCAGATGATGCCGCCAGCATTGCCTTCGTCGTCGGGGATCGGACTATAGGAAAAGGTGTAGTAGGTCTCCTCGGGATAGCCATTGCGCTCCATGATGAGGAGATGGCTCTCGAAGTAGGTGCCTTCGACGCCGGTCATCGCCTGCGCCAGCATCGGTCCGATGTCGTCCCAGATTTCACGCCAGACGACGTTCGTCGGCCGGCCGAGACTCTGCGGGTGTTTGCCGCCGATGATCGCCTTGTAGGCGTCATTGTACAGAAACAGCAGATCGGGTCCCCATCCGATCCAGATCGGTTGACGCGATGTCAACATGATACGAACCGATGTCTTCAGGCTTTGCGGCCAAGCCTCGGCCCGGCCAAGCGAGGTCGACTGCCAGTCGAAGGCCCTGATGCGAGAGCCCATTTCGCCCCCGCCGGCAAGAAATCGAAGTGCTGCTTCAGGAGCGACCATATTCATATTGTCGTTCTCTCAATTCAAGATTGGAAAACGCCGCCTCGAGATTCTCAAACCGCCGAAGGGAACAGAAAGTTTCAATCCATATTTTCAAGCCGGAAAACGCCTCGAACCCGAACCAGGATGGCTTCGCGCCGCCGCTCCGTCACCGGTCGCCGAGGACCGCAAGCGCGACGATCATGAGCGCCAATTGCGGGAAAATCTTCACCAGGGGTCCGAGCGGATCGGTCCAGAGCGCGGGCGTCAGAAAAGTCGCGCCAACCAGATAGGCCAGGGAGACCACGCATCCCGCCAAAAGTCCGAGCCAGCACGTGCGGCGGACGCCGATGCACGCGCCGACGGCGATGTCGAGCAAACTGGTCGTCGCGACCAGCAATCGAGCGAGGCCTTCGCCGAAGCCTTGACTGGTCAGCGTGGCGACGGCGGCGGGAAAACCAGTCGTGAGGGCTATGGCGCCCGAGATCATCCAGAAAGTGGCCAAAACTCCGATGACTAGGGGTCTGACAAGATAAAGGCGGCCAAACCAGCGTTCCTGGAGCGTCGATGGAAGGCTAGCCAGCGCCGAATCCAGCGACGCCGGCTCGATTCCCGTCGCCGCGATCCAGGGTTCGGGATCGCCGACGACGCCGCGCCGCATTTCTTCAAGCGCCGTCGATCGGATCGGCGGCGACCAGCCAAGGCGTCCGGCGAAATCGGCGGATTTTGCTCCGAGCGCGAGCAACCCGCCAGGCAGGGTCGTTTTGCGCCTCGGCCCGCCGAAACGGCGCTTGAAGGCGTCAACAACCTCGTTGACGGTTGTTGGCTGCCGCTCCATCACGTCCCACACCGCGTTCCAGGTCGTTTCTCCCTGCCTCCAGCGTGTTACGACATGCGCAATTGTCGCGGCGAGGTCGTCCGTGGCTGTCACGGCGAAGGGACGGGCGCCTTCAAAGGCGGGAAGCTGGACAGGCAGGGCGGCCAAAGCCCGGACAAGCGCGCTGCCGCCATAGGCGGAAGGGGCAATGACAAAGCCGGGCCGCAGGACGACAAAGGGCGAATCGGCTTTGGCGATCAATTGCTCGGCTTCGCGCTTCGTTCGGCTGAACGCTGTTCTGTCGTCTTCGGTTTTCCCGGGGATGGAGAAGTGGATGAGAAGGATAGGGCGGCCCGACTCGGCAATGGCGGCGAGAAGGCGGGAAACAAACCCGCGATGGGCGTCTTCCGCGCGTCCGCCCGGGCCGTCCTGCAGGACGCCGACGCAGTTGATCGCGATATCGGCGTCAAGATCGGCGAGGAGCGCGGCAAGCCCTTTCGTGTCGAGATCGGCAAAAGGGCGCTCCCGCGTGGCGTCTCCAAACGCGGCGATTTGCGCCTCGGTGAAACGGCGCGCGACGGCGGCGACCGCAAAACCGCGCTTTCGCAAATCTTCGGCCATGGCCTGGCCGATAAGGCCGCTGGCGCCGAAAACAACGATGGAAGGCGAGGGGGCGTCCATGCTCACCACCCAGGCTTGGCGATCATGAGCCAAAGGATGGCGATGGTCGCGCCGAAGCCCGGAAAGCCGAAGGCGAACCAGATTCGAAAAAGGCGGTGATAGGCGTCGGGCAAAGGCTCGCTGGCGGCGTTGGCGGCGATCGCCAGGTCGCGCATGCGCGTCTGCATCCAGACGACAGGAAGCCAGAAAAGACCGGCGAGGGCGAACAAGCCGAGAGCGGCGACGATCCAGAAATCCGAAAGGTTATGGCCTATTTCGCGCAAAAGCAGATAGCCGGTCACGGGCTGCGCAATGACAGCGCTTGCCGTGAAGATCATGTCGGCGATCACCACGCTTGCCGCGGTCCGGGCGATGAAGCCGACGTCGCCGGTTCGATGCGCCATCAGCATGAAAAAGGCGATGCCGGACCCCGTTCCGAGGATGACGAACGCGCCGATGAGGTGAAGGAATTTGAGAATGAGATAGGTCATGGAAACGGCGGGCCTGATGGACGCCCTGATGTTACCACTTGCGCCGATCCTTTGTCGCAATACAAAAGACGGCGGACGCAGGGTCAACAGAAAAGTGACAGATCGCAGCATTTCCGTCACGCTGCAGGCGCGAGCAATCGGAATAGGGGTTGATGCGAATATGAGCACGAATGAGGGGCCCGCGCGCGACGAGCGGCGGAGAATCATTGTTGCGAGCATGGTCGGGACGACGATCGAGTTCTTCGATTTTTACATCTATGCGACGGCCGCCGTCTCGATCTTCCCGCTGCTGTTTTTCCCCAAAGGCGAAGGAGCCGCCGCGCTACTCTCCTCCATGGCGACCTTTGGCGTGGCTTTCGTCGCGCGGCCCATAGGGTCGATCCTGTTCGGTCACTTTGGCGACAGGGCAGGGCGCAAAGCCACGTTGATCGGCTCCCTGTTGCTCATGGGCCTCGCCACTTTCGCCGTGGGATTGCTGCCGCCTTATGCATCGATCGGATTGCTGGCGCCGGCGGTTCTTGCGCTGCTGCGCTTCTGTCAGGGCCTGGGTCTTGGCGGAGAATGGTCCGGCGCCGCCTTGCTCGCCGCGGAGACCGCTGAGCCGGGCAAGCGCGCCCAGGCTGCGATGTGGCCGCAACTCGGGGCGCCCTTCGGCTTCATCCTGGCGAATGGCTTCTTTCTGGCCCTGACGATCATCTTCGGCTTTCGTTCGGGCGCGGCGCAGATCGACGATCGGTTTCTGGTTTGGGGCTGGCGCATTCCCTTCCTGATGTCCATCGTCATGGTTCTCGTTGGTCTTTATGCGCGCCTGAAATTGCAGGAAACGCCGGTTTTCGTCCGCGCGGTGGAACGCGGGGAAAAGCTGAAATCGCCGTTGATCGAGGTGGTCAGGCACAATTCGGTCGAGCTGGTCCGTGGAACCTTCATCATGGTCGCCACCTATGGCCTCTTTTATCTCATGACGACCTGGATCCTGTCCTACGCCATCGGAAAAGTCGAATTGGGCCTCCTGGGCGTCGACTACCGGCAATTCCTCTATCTCCAGCTTGTCTCAGTGGTTCTCTTCGCCCTGTTCATTCCGGTTTCCGGCTTTCTCGCCGATCGATTCGGCCGACGGCGGTTCCTGATCGCCGTGACGAGCGCCATCATCCTGTTCGGCCTGAGCTTCGGCTGGTTCCTGTCTCCGGCGACCATGGGATCGGGCGGCCAGGCGAATCTTGGCCTCATGCTGCTGTTCCTGAGTCTGGGCATGAGCCTTATGGGCCTCACCTTTGGTCCGATGTCGGCGCTGCTGCCTGAACTTTTCCCGACCAACACAAGGTACACGGGCGCCGGGATCGCCTATAACGCAGCCTCGATCATCGGCGCCGCATTGACCCCCTTCGTCGCGACCTGGTTGGCCGCCAGCTACGGCGCGGGGTCCGTCGGCCTCTATCTGGCTTGCCTTGGGGGCTCTACGCTGGTCGCCCTGATCGCGAGCGCGGAAACCCGCGCCACCGATCTTGAAACCATGGAGCAGGATCTGGCCGCCGCCGCCATCGAGACGACATCGCCTTGACTCTGCGGGGCGGCGGCTACTCGTCTTCGCCGAACCGGTTGGCGACCAGCGCGGCGACCGCCTCGATCGCCTCCTGAGCCTGTTTTCCGGTCGCGGAGACGCTGATGGTCGAGCCAATGCCGGCGCCGAGCGTCAGAATGCCCATGATCGACTGGCCCCCGACCGTCTCGCCGCAGCGCGACACCGTCACCGCCGCGTCGAATTGTTCGACGCAATGCACGAATTTGGCGGTGGCGCGGGCGTGCAGGCCCTTGCGGTTGACGATTTCGAGTTCGCGCGTGACGGCGCCCTCCGGCGCGGGGGGATTGGGCGGGCAGTCGCAGGGCTCGGGATCGTTCAACTCGTTCATTTTCCACACAAGATTTTGCTGGCGACATAAATGTACTTGCGCCCTGCCTCGGACGCCTGGGTCACCGCCTGTTCCAGGCTGGCTTCGGCGCGGACCGAGGCGAGTTTGATCAGCATAGGCAGGTTGACGCCCGCGACCACCTCGACATTGGCGCCATTCATCACGGATATTGCGAGATTCGACGGCGTACCGCCGAACATGTCGGTCAGGATAACCACGCCGGCGCCCGAATCAACCGCCGCGATCGCGGCGATAATATCCTTGCGCCGGATTTCCATGTCGTCCTCGGGACCAATGGTGATGGTCGCCAATTGAGACTGCGGCCCGCAAACATGCTCCAGCGCCGCTCGAAATTCCGTCGCCAGATGGCCATGCGTCACAAGCACTATGCCAATCATCGACACTTACCGTCCTGTCCGAGTCCAATCGCCGAGAGTCCAATCGCCGACCTTGAAGAACCTGGCTGTTCCGAACCGGAGAGATCCGCCCGCGACGCCGGGTGCGAAAACCTTCCAACCGGGAATTCAAGCGTCGCGCCGCCGGACCGGTCACGAAATCGCCTGATTTCAGACCGGCCATTTTGGTGTTTGCGAGGGTCTTGGCAAGCAAAATGCAGCGGATCCCCTCATTTTGTCGAAACATTGTGCAAAAATGCCATGACGGCGGCGACCGATCTTTCCGTTTGGCAGGCCGGCAGCCGCAGCAGCGGCGCCCCCCGCACGCCAGCAAATTGCGTCCGAAAGTCTTCGCTCGCGGGCATGCGCGCCAATGTTCGGCCGGCTTCCGCCAGCGTGAGCTCGACAATCAGGGCGAGCACCACGCTGGCTTCGTAGTCCTGCTCCACCAGGCCGATGCCGCGCCATTCCGCCAGGCCTGCTATGGCGCGGTGCGGACTGAGCACCACCCGCCCGTTCGAAGCGCGCGCCGCCAAGCGGTCGTCGCCGACGAGGCGGGCGAAATCGCCGCGACGCTGGAAGGCTTCCACCAGCGCCAGGGCCAGGCTCGACTTGCCCGAGCCCGACGGGCCGCGAATGAGCACGCCGCTCTCGCCAAGCGCCACGGCGCTGGCGTGGAGATGGAGGGGAGCTTCCGCGGACGTTTGCATCGCGGCCCTCACTCCGCCGCCGCGGGCAAAAAGACGCTGAAGCGCGCGCCAAGAATCTTGTCGCCCAATAGCTTGTCGCTCTCCATGCGGTTGGCGGCGTGGATCTCGCCGCCATGCGCCTCGACGATCTGGCGCGAGATCGACAGGCCGAGACCGGAATTCTGGCCAAAGCTCTGATTGGGGCGGTCGGTGTAGAAACGCTCGAAAATGCGCTCCAGCGCATGGTCGGGAATGCCGGGACCGTCGTCGTCCACCAGGATTTCAAAGCCGTCGCGCGCCGGCTTGCCCTCGGCCGGACCCTGGCGCGACCGGGCGAGCGAAACGCGCACCTCGCCGCCGATCTCCGAAAAGGTGCGGGCGTTGTCGATGAGATTGCTGACCACCTGCCAAAGCCGGGAATCATGGCCTGATGTCACCCAGTTCTGGTCGGGCCGGCTGGCTTCGATCGACAGGGAGACGCGCACCTTGTCCTCCCGCTCGACCTGATTGGCGACGCTGACCAGCGCCGTCAGCAGGCGCGCGACATCCACCGCCTCCATGTCGCCGCGCGCCAGTTCCGCGTCAAGCCGCGAGGCGTCGGAAATATCGGTGATCAGCCGGTCGAGCCGCTTCACGTCATGCTGGATCACCTCCAGCAGACGGCCGCGCGACACTTCGGTCTTGGCGATGGGCAGGGTTTCGACGGCGCTGCGTAGCGAGGTGAGCGGATTTTTCAGCTCATGCGCCACGTCGGCGGCAAAACGCTCGATCGCCTCGATGCGGTTGAACAGGGCGCGGGTCATGTCGCGAAGGGCGCCGGAGAGATGGCCGATCTCGTCGTTGCGGTCGGTGAAATCCGGGATTTCCTGCCGCGACTTGACGCCGCGCCGCACGCGGTCGGCGGCTTCCGCCAGCTTGCGCATGGGTTCGGCGATGGCGCCGGCGAGGGCGGCCGACAACAGGAACATCACGGCGGCCGACACCAGGAAGATGCGGAAGATCGCCCGCCGCTCCGAGGCGATGATGCTGTCGATGTCATGGCCCTGGGTGGACAGGAGCAGGGCGCCGCGCACGGTGCGGAAGCGCTGGATCGGCGCGGCCACGGAAATCACGGTCTCGCCGTGGGCGTTGATCCGCACGAAGCTCTGCGCCTTGCCTTCGAGCGCATTGGCCACTTCCGGATAGCCCTTGCCATTGGCGACGCCAATGTCTTCGTAGAGCGGCAATTTCTGGGTGACGAACCGGCCCTGCACGATATTGCCGAGCCATTCGAGCCAGCGCGGGCCCCCCTCGTCCTGGCCGGGAGGCGGCAGGTCGTTGCGCAGGATGGTGGCGCGCGCGGCGATCGAGCGGCTATCGAGAAGCATGTAGCCGTCGCGGTCGTAGATGCGGGCGCGTGTGCGGGTCGGCGAGACGAGGCGGCGCAGCAGTGGGCCGACCCGGTCCGGATTGATCGAGAATTCAAGGTCCTGCCGCGATTCCTGGTCGACGCCATAGGATTGGCCCGGCGCGAGTTTCAGCAGCTTTTCCGGGTCGATGGTGATGGCGTCGGTATCCACCGTCGCCGATGAGGCGATGGCGGCGGCAATGATTTCGCCTTGCGTCTGCAGGCTCTGGATGCGGGCGTCGATCAGGCCTTCGCGAAACTGGTTGAGGTAGAGAAAGCCGATCAGCAGCGCGAAGAGCCCGCCGAGGTTGAGCAGGATGATGCGCCGGGTGAGCGGCGAGGCGAAGCGCGACATGACGCCGCGCCAGAAGGCGCGCAGCGCGACCGCCCGGCGCTTTCCTAGTGGAGACGCGGCAAGCCCGAGCAGGGTTGACCAAAGCCGCCGCAGGACGGTTGGCCGCAGGAAGGCTGGAAGGAAGCCCGCACGGGCGGAAGGCCGGCGCGGCGCCGCGCGGCGGGCGTTTTCGCCGCCGCCCGCCTCTTCCGCGCCCAGGCGCCTGTCCGCATCCGTATCCGCAGCCATTTCATCTCTCAAAAGCGCGCAACCCTCGCAACAGCTCTTGGGAGGGCGTCGGAATGGACCACGCGACCTCTAGGGCAAAAACCTGCCCTCAGGCTTCCTTGAAACGATAGCCTACTCCGTAGAGCGTCTCAATCATCTCGAAATCGTCGTCCACCTGCTTGAACTTCTTGCGCAATCTCTTGATGTGACTGTCGATGGTGCGATCGTCGACATAGACCTGGTCGTCATAGGCGGCGTCCATCAGGGCGTTGCGGCTCTTGACCACGCCGGGCCGCGTCGCCAGGGCCTGCAGGATCAGGAACTCCGTCACCGTCAGCACGACGGCCTCGTTGTTCCAGGTGCAGGCGTGCCGCTCCGGGTCCATCTTGAGATTGCCGCGCTCGAGGATTTTCGCCTCGGATTCCTTCTGCGCCGCGGCCTCCTTGGGGTTGGAGCGCCGCAGGATCGCCTTGACCCGCTCGACGAGCAGGCGCTGCGAAAAGGGCTTTCTGATGAAATCGTCGGCGCCCATCTTCAGGCCGAACAATTCGTCGATCTCCTCGTCCTTGGAGGTCAGGAAGATCACCGGAAGGTCGGATTTCTGGCGCAATCGGCGCAGAAGCTCCATTCCGTCCATGCGCGGCATCTTGATGTCGAAGATCGCCATGTCGGGTGGGTTGTTCTTCAAACCGTCGAGGGCGGCCATGCCGTCGGTATAGGTCTGCACGCGATAGCCTTCGCCCTCCAGGGCGATGGAGACCGAGGTGAGAATGTTGCGATCGTCGTCGACGAGGGCGATGGTCGGCATGGCGGACCCCTTTTTCTTGCCGCGGCGGGTTGGCGGGCGCGACGCCGCAGCGATCATATAGTAGTTTCGCTGTGGAATTCACGCGGTTTTCGCTGAATGGACCATGAACGAAGCCGAACCCCTCAATAAGATTGCCGTTTGCGCCGCTGTCTTCGACGGCTTCGACGACCTCGACCTCGCGGGAAGTCCGCCGCGCTGCAAATGTTCGGGAAGGCGGGCGACGCGCGCGCGGGCGACCTTTGCGGCCGAAATGACGCAAAACCGCGCTCCCGCTGCGCGCCTGCCGAAGAGGGTTGGAGAACGATGCAAATGATGACAAATTGTCGCATCACGCGGAGGTTCGGCGCGGCTGACCTTCGCGAGCGGCGAAAAGCCCGGAGCATTGGCGCGCGGCGTCGGAGGAATTCCTGAGTTGACGCCTCTATTGGCCTTCGTTCTTATACATAAGTCCAAGGATTAACCCTGGGGCGCAACCATGCTCGTTTTAGGGACTTGCAAGCCCGCGCCACCGCGCGTAAACCGACGCGGAAATTCAATTTTTGTTGCTCGCGCCCGGTGTCCAAGTGGCGCAGTTGGGAGAGAAACATGGCTGACACGGGCAATTTCAATCCGGCCTTCCCGGTTGAGGCGTTCGGTTTCAAGAACCTGAAGAACGTTTATTACAATCTGACGGCGCCGACGCTTTATGAGGAATCCCTGCGCCG